>ENA-ORDR01000228-ORDR01000228.1-marine-metagenome-genome-assembly--contig:-NODE-228-length-29115-cov-8.983539_pt1 | contig 29115 bp, 26 predicted proteins | sample MGYA00240993_ERZ508538 | MGnify/ENA primary metagenome ERZ508538 (study PRJEB26207, sample SAMN05421999) | marine metagenome | isolation source: Monterey Bay, California, USA | place: USA:Monterey Bay... | reverse complement strand
AAAGGTAGGTTATGGGTTGTGGGTTCTAATGATAGGACTGCTGATTTTATTGATTCTAGTTATAAAAGATTTTTAAATCTTATGGAGGATCATCTACTAAATAGTCCTTTTCTATTAGGTACAAAACCTTCTTCATCTGATTTTTCTTTTTATGGACAACTTACCCAATTAGTTGGATTTGATCCAACACCAAGAAAAATAGCATATGAATATTCATTGAGAACTGTTGCATGGGTTGACGTATTAGATGACCTTTCAGGACACGATGCTGAAAATACCTCATGGACAAAGCTTGAGGATAGTCCAGAATCACTAAAAAATATGTTAAAAGAAGTAGGGAAAATGTACATACCTGCCTTACTGGCTAATTCTGAGGCTTTGATCAAAGGCGATGAGACATGGGAAATGAAGATAGATAATGCTGTGTGGAAACAAAAAACTTTTCCTTATCAAGCCAAATGCCTGAAATGGATTAAAAATGAGTTCGACCTATTAAATCAAGAAGATAAAAAAAGAGTTCTTAATTTTCTTGATGATACCGGCTGTGAAACTATTTTATAGTGTAGTAAATTAAACTCTTTCAGATCTGTAGTGTAGAAAAAAGAAGTAGGTAGCTACAGCTGATAATAAATGCCATATACCATGTGCTTGAATTAATGAGTCTGGTTTACAGTATTCATTATCTGGAACTCCATAGTTCCAAATAAAAAATGCAGCAAAATAAGTAACCATTCCTAATAAATAATAAATATAAGTTCGTTTACCCTCTGGTTTGGAGTTAGCTAATAATCCAGGTAACCAGAAAAATATAATCCACCAATATTCATTAATATTCTCAAATACTTCAGCAGGAAATGTACCAAATAATGCAAGAACCACAAAGCCTACAAAACCTGAAAAAAATCTTATCCATCCTGACCAGAAGTTTTTACAGAAATATAAAACCTCAGAGATAAACCATAAACCTATAGAAACTGAGAATAAATTAAAGTTAATTCCTAATCCCCAATCTGTAAACCATCTCCATACAGAGTAGATTACTATTATAGACAAATAAACTTTTATAAAAGTCTGTTGGGACCAGTTACTCATTTTATATACGTTATAGAGCCATGGAATGACTATGTACATAATCATACTTAGGTTGTCAGCCCAGCCTCCCCAAAGAGTATTAGTCCCGTGCATTAACATTGATCCAGGCCCTAAAAATACTGCTGCTGATGCATAAAGAATAGCTATTTTTGAGGGTCCGTAAAATTCGTTATTGGCATCAACATCTTCATTTGAAATGACCCAAAAAATATAAAGGCCAACAACCATAAATCCTAAGTTACTAAGAGTATTAACAGGCTCTCTAAAAAGACCATCAGAAAGAGTTTCACACCATCTTGAAGCTTGACCAAACAACTCAGTAGCAACAGATTCCTGAATGATACCCAATGCGCTTAAAGCAAAAAAAGAAACAAGAAAAAATATTGATAAATATAGGGCTATATAAAAAGGATTTAATTTATTAATCATGGTCTATAACAACTCCATCTTTCATGACAAAAGAAATATTTTCAATATCGTTAATATCTAATAATGGATTTCCATTTACTGCAACAAGATCAGCTAACTTGCCCTTTGAGATAGAACCAAGCTTCGAATCAATCTTTAGTAATTTTGCAGTTTCAATAGTAGCCGCTTTAATTGCTTCTATATTAGGCATGCCACTATTAACCATATAGATAAACTCTTTTAGATTTGTTCCGTGGGGTTGAACACCGGCATCAGTTCCAAATGCAATTTTTACACCTCTTTTATATGCTTTGGCAAAAGTAGCAGATATTTGAGGACCAACATTTGCCGCTTTGGGCCGAACAATTTCAGGAAAATAATTATCAATTTTTGATTTTTCTGCAACAAATTCACCTGCTGAGATGGTGGGTACATAATAAGTACCATTTTGAATCATTAAATCCATAACCTCTTCGGTCATAAACGTTCCATGCTCAACAGAATCTACACCTGCTATAACTGCCCTTTTCATACCTTCAGCCCCATGAGCATGAACAGCAACCCACATTCCATAATCTTTTGCAGCTTTTACAATCGAATCAACTTCCTCAATTGTAAATTGTGGGTTATCACCGGATTTAGCAACACTTAAAACACCACCTGTAACAGTTAATTTAATTCCATCAGCCCCATCTTTATATCTTTGTCTTACTGCTGTATATGCTTCATAAGGACCGTTGATAACACCATCTTCAGCTGTTGGATATGTGTAACTATCTGAACTAAGGCCATTTGTATGATCAGCATGTCCTCCTGTAGTAGCAATGCTCTTGCCTGATGTAAATATTCTTGGGCCAATAATCTTACCTGAATTAATTGTATCTCTTAGCGATATTGCAACCATGCCGCTATCGCCAACCTGCCTCACAGTTGTGAAGCCTGCTTTAAGTGTTTTTAATGCATGAGATGTTGCCAAAATGGCACTGGTTTCTCTCTCTACCTTAGCTGGTCGTTCAGCTTTTGAAACATACTCTTGACCAAAGTGAACATGCATATCCATAAAGCCAGGCATTAATGTCATACCTCTAAGATCAATTAAAATGTCATCTTTTGATAATTGTATAAAGCCTTTTTTTATAGCTGTGATTTTATTACCATCAACAACAATAGAGCTATTTTTTATCTCAGCTAAATTAATAACATCTATATAAGAAGATGAATATATGATTGTTGAAGCTGGAAGTGTTAAAGAGATAGAGGCAAGGAATATATATAATAATTTCATATAAAAAGTTTACCATCAAAACTACAAAAAAAAGGACCTAAAATGGTCCTTTTTTATTAAATATAAAATTAATTACAAGGCTGAATCTAACTCAGGAAGTGCTGTGAATAAATCAGACACTAGGCCATAGTCTGCAACTTGAAAAATTGGTGCATCCTCATCCTTATTAATTGCAACAATAACTTTTGAGTCTTTCATTCCTGCTAAATGTTGAATAGCTCCTGAAATACCGACAGCTATATATAAATCAGGTGCAACAATCTTACCTGTTTGGCCCACTTGATAGTCATTAGGTACATATCCTGCATCAACTGCTGCACGAGATGCGCCCACAGCTGCTCCAAGCTTATCTGCTATTGAGTCTAGAAGATGGAAATTATCACCAGACTGCATACCCCTTCCACCAGAAATAACAATATCCGCAGCAGTTAACTCAGGGCGATCACTTTTAGCGATTTCTTCAGAAACAAACTCGCTGAGGCCAAAGCTAGCGACAGCATCTATATTGACTACCTCAACATCAGAATTTGACATCCCTATAGCATCAAAAGCAGTAGATCTAACTGATATAACTTTAATAGAGTCATTTGATTTTACTGTAGCAATACAACTTCCAGCATAAATTGGTCTTTTAAAAGTATCATCCGATTCAATGCTAATAATATCTGATATTTGTTGTGAATCTAATTTGGCTGAAATTCTTGGTAAAAGATTTTTACCAAATGTGGTTGCAGGAGCCATTATGTATGAATAATCATTTGCAATAGTTAATACTAAAGCTGATAAATCCTCTGCAATGAAGTTTTTATATACGCTGTCATCAACAGAAATTACTTTAGAAATAGAGTCAACTGACTGAGCTTCAGAAACTACTGAGCTACACTCAGATCCAGCTACCAATAAAGTTATTTCTTTTTCAAGTTTAACTGCAGCAGCTACTGTATTTAAAGTAGCTCCTTTGAGGTTGTTATTATCGTGTTCTGCTATTACTAAAATACTCATGAAATCACCTTTGCTTCATTTTTAAGTTTATCTACAAGCTCTTCAACTGTTTCAACTATAATTCCAGCCTCTCTTGAAGGAGGAAGCTCAACGGATAGCAACTCTGTTCTTGGGGCTGCATCAACGCCTAAATCGCTAAGAGGAATAACATTCAACTCTTTTTTCTTAGCTTTCATTATATTTGGTAAAGAGGCATACCTAGGCTCATTAAGTCTTAAATCAGTAGTTACAATGGCAGGCATTTTTAGTTTTAATGTTTGAAGACCACCATCTATTTCTCTAGTCACGTTTAATGAGGAACCATCAATATTTACTTCAGAAGCATTTGTAGCTTGAGGATAATCTAATAGCGCACCAAGCATTTGACCTGTTTGATTGTTATCTCCGTCAATTGCCTGTTTACCCAAAATAATAATATCTGCTTGTTCCTGTTCAATAATTTTTGCTAAAGCTTTAGATATAGCAAGAGGCTCTAACAAAGAATCTGTTTCTACTAAAATAGCTCTATCAGCTCCTAGTGCTAAAGCTGTTCTTAACTGTTCTTGAGATTCAGTTTTACCAATAGAAATTGCAATAACCTCATCAGCATTTCCAGCCTCTTTAATTCTAACCGCTTCCTCTAAAGCTATTTCACAAAATGGGTTTACAGACATTTTTACATTATTTAAATCAACATTTGAACCATCAGCCATAGGTCTAACTTTGACGTTGTAATCAACTACTCTTTTAATCGGTACTAGTATTTTCATAATTTTTATTATATAAATTTGTTAACTTGAATTCGCTGTATTATAACCGTTAGCTATAATTAAATATACGGTATAATTGTAGTAACTTTTTTACATTTTACAATAACTAACTAAATGAGGCGCACACATGGAAAGAGAAGTTATGGAATATGATGTTGTAGTTGTTGGTGGTGGACCATCAGGATTATCAACAGCAATAAAATTTGCTCAACTCAATAAAGAGAATGGGACTGACTATAGTATCTGTTTGTTAGAAAAAGGTTCTGAAATAGGAGCTCATATTTTGTCAGGAAATGTTTTTCAACCGACTGCACTTGATGAATTACTGCCTAACTGGAAAGAGCTCAACGCACCACTTAATGTTCCAGTTAAAAAAGATAAGTTGTTATTTTTACTTAGCAAGTTAGCAATACCAGTTCCGGCATTTGTAATGCCTCCAATGAATAACCATGGTAATTATGTTATTAGTCTTGGCAATCTTTGTAGATGGCTTGCTGAACAAGCTGAGAATTTAGGAGTTGAAATCTTCCCAGGTTTTCCTGCTAGTAAACTAATTTTTGAGAACGATAAGGTTGTTGGGGTTCAAACTGGAGATATGGGAATATCAGCATCTGGAGAGGTTAAGCCTGGTCATGAGCCAGGGATAGAAATTAGAGCTAAATATACTGTTCTGGGTGAAGGCTGTAGAGGACATCTCGGAAAGGAAATTATTAAAAAATACGAGCTTGATGATGGTAAAGACCCTCAACATTATGGAATAGGTTTTAAAGAAGTATGGAAACTTAAGGATGAACATTATGACCCAGGGCTTGTCATACATACAAATGGCTGGCCTACTCCGACGGATACTCCATCTGGCTCTTATTTCTATCATGGTGAAAATAATGAAGCTTACGTTGGTTATGTCATACCTCTTGATTACAAGAATCCACATCTTAGTCCATTTGATGAATTTCAAAAATGGAAAAAACACCCTGCAATATGCAAATATCTTAATGGAGCAGAAAGACTATCCTATGGTGCAAGAGCACTTATCAAGGGCGGACTTCAGTCATTGCCTAAATTAGATTTTCCAGGAGGTCTGTTGATTGGTGATAATGCTGGAATGCTTAATTTTTCTAAGATCAAAGGCTCTCATACAGCTATGAAATCAGGAATAATTGCTGGAGAACATATATATGAAAATATAAATAGTGAACTCTCCTCTGGAATATCTTATGAAGAAAAAGTTTATCAATCATGGATATATACAGAACTTCATAAATCAAGAAACTTTGGGCCTATATTTCATAAGTTTGGAGCTTTAATCGGAGCAGCATTTAATGCAATTGATCAATTTATATTTAGAGGAAATTTACCTTTCACCATGAACCATAAAACGCCTGATCATGCATGTTTGGTTAAAGCAGATGAGGCTAAGAAAATTGAATACGAAAAGCCTGATGGAGTTTACTCATTTGATAAGTTATCTTCTGTATATTTATCGAATACAAACCATGAAGAAGATCAGCCTTGCCATTTACAATTAAAAGATTCATCAATACCAATTATGGTTAACTTGCCACTTTATGATGAGCCAGCTCAAAGATACTGCCCAGCAGGCGTATATGAAATTGTTGAAAAAGAAGGAGAGAAAAAATTTGTAATCAATGCACAAAATTGTGTTCATTGTAAAACATGTGATATCAAAGACCCTTCTCAAAATATTAATTGGGTTAGCCCTGAAGGACCTGGAGGTCCAAATTATCCAAATATGTAATTATGAATAAATATAATAATTTTCTGCTCTTATTTTCCATTCTACTACTGACTTCATGCGTTAGCTTAGACATAGATACTGTTATCGAAAACATTGAACCTAAGGCGTTAGATGTTGCTATTAAAGATCAGAATATATTATTTGAAGACTTCTTAGATAGCCAATGGGATGAAGGACTGGAAGATAGTCCTGTCTTTGCCTCAATGCTAGGCATTAAAAAATATAACAAGCAGATATCATCAAATAGCATCGAACAATTTAATATAAATAAGGATAAATCACTATCAGCTCTAAAAAAATTAAAGTCTTTTGATATTAATCTTTTAAATGAATCCAATAAATTAAATTTTAGACTTGCTGAGCTTGGAATGCAGAATGATATTAATAGAATGAAGTACCCAACCTACTTCATGCAACTAAATCAAAGAGGTGGAGTTCAAAGTTATTACGAAACAGGTGACAGGCTTATATATACTTCAAAACAAGATTATGAGGACTGGTTAATTAGGCTTGAATCTTACGCTGTCAACATAGCCAACTCATTAAACAATAATAAGGAAGGATTAAAATTAGGTTACTCTCAACCTAAAATTGTTACTAGTGGAGTTATTGCTCAAATAAAAGCAATTCTTGATTCAGATATAAGCAGCAATCCATATATGAAAATTTTTAGAGATGCTAATGAAGAATTCTTCAATGATGAGGAAAAAGCTGATCTTATTCGAAGAGCAACCCTCGTAGTAGAAGGAAGCATACTGCCTTCATATCAAAATCTCTATAATTTTTTAAATGATGAATACTTACCTAAATCAAGGAATACTATAGGTATTAGTGATGTTCCTGGCGGTATGGAATGGTATGAAGATCTTGCTAAATACCACACTACTACCAGCCTTACTCCAGATCAAATTCATAATATAGGCTTATCTGAAGTTAAAAGAATACGCTTAGAAATGGAGCAAATTATTGAAAGCCTAAATTGGGATGGTGATTTTAATTCTTTTCTTAATTACCTACGAACAAGCCCTAGATTTTATTATGATAATCCAGAGGATTTATTTGATGCTTATTTAATAATGTCAAAAACAATTGACCCTCTTCTACCAAAACTATTTAAAACTTTTCCTAGGGCTCCATATGGCGTTAAGCCTATCCCAGATGAAAGCGCCCCTTTCACAACAACAGCTTATTACAGTTCAGCAACCAAGGGTAAGCCTGGCTATTTTTATGCTAATTTATATAAGCCTGAATCAAGACCAAAATATGAAATACCAGTTTTAACTGTTCATGAAGCTGTGCCAGGTCATCACTTCCAAATATCTATAGCTCAAGAACTCGAAGATGTACCAACTTTTAGAAAATACCTAAGCTTTACAGCATTTGTAGAAGGCTGGGGACTTTACAGTGAGGAACTAGGAGAATACATAGGTTTATATGATGACCCTTATGATAAGTTTGGACAACTAACTTATGATATGTGGAGAGCCATTAGACTTGTTGTAGATACTGGAATGCACTACAAGGATTGGTCTAGAGATGACGCTATAAATTTATTTCTTGAAAATACAGCAAAATCACAACTTGATATTGAGAATGAAGTAGATAGATATATAGCATGGCCAGGGCAAGCTTTAGCTTATAAAATTGGCCAATTGAAAATTTTAGAATTAAGAACTAAAGCTGAAAATAAGTTAGGGGATCAATTTGATATAAAAGATTTTCATTATGAAGTTTTAAAACGAGGATCTATACCTCTGAATATGTTGGAGATGTATATTAACGACTGGATTGAGGACTCTTTAAGTTCTTAGAGCGTTTGCACCTCTCACTACAATACTTAATATTATCCCAGTCCCTTTCCCATTTTTTTCGCCAAGAGAAATCTTTTTTACAAACTAAACAATTTTTAGTTTCTAAGTTAATTTTTTTATGCAATTTTTCCTACTGGATAAAAATTAGAATTACTCTCTAAAAGAAGAATGCCGTTATTAACGTGATTAGCTTCAAGTGCAAAATCAATAATTTTATAATAAACACTTCTACTAAAAAAACCCTCTAAGTTATCTCTTACTTTAATCAAAGGAAGTGTTGTTCCTTCTAAATCAATAAGTCTCATGCTTTCCGGCTGCTCTAATTCAAATGAATAATTTAGGTTTGTTGTAAGTTCGATAGTATTCTCATTGTGCTTAAAATCAATAATCATATATGGTGCAATTTCTACCTCAACAGGGACTTTTTCACTTGGCGTAACAAGGAAATATTCGTCATCATCTTTTCTTAAAACACTGGCAAATAAATTAACCAATTTTTGGTTTTTGATAATTGATTTATTATAAAACCATTCGCCCTCTCGATTAATTGATATTTGTTGCCCAATACATAACTCAGGGTTCCATAAATGAACTGGAGGAAACTTGATATCTTTTGAGCTTTCAAGGCTTTTAGTAATTTTAGAAATACTCATAAATAGATCTGAAAAAAATTGATAAACCAATGATACAAAGTAAAAAGCTCATTATGTATTTAATAATCTTATTTTCATGAATATTAAAACTATTATTTTTTAAGCTCAGCATATAGCTAACTAACATAAACCAAAGACATGAAGTTATTGAAAAATACACTGGGTATATATAGAAATAAACCCCGTCTATATTTTCAATAAGAATAGTGAATAAAGAAACAAAAAAAATAAAAGCTTTAATATTAAATATATTTGTAATAAATCCAGTGGTAAAACTATTTAGAGGCTTAAAGTCTTCAGCACCAGAAGAAATATGATTCTCTGACGGCTTAAGCATCATGATGCTTAAATAAATTATGTAAGAGCCACCAAATATACTTATAAGAAGCTTGTATAAATCGTTAGATAAAATAAATAAAGATATTCCACTAATCGCTAAAAAACAATGAACAGAAATACCAAAACCAATTCCCAAAGCAGCAATAAAACCAGATTTACGTCCATGCAAGGTAACTTGCCTGATGATAATTGCGGTGTCAGGGCCTGGACTTGTGAGCGCTATAAAGTGAGCAATTGATGACCATATAAACATAATTAAGAAATTATATTCGGTTCAATATCTAATTTAATATTAAATGTAGAAAATACTTTATCTTGAATTGATTTAGCATATAAAAGAACTTCAGATTGATTGGCATTGCCATTTGTAACTAAAACTAATGCGTGTTTATGATAAAGGGATACATTTGGAGATGGGGGTATTTGATCTTTTATTAATTCAATAAGCCTAGCAGCCCCAACTTTTACTAGATCATTACCAGTATCCCAGATAAGTAATTCTGAGATGTTATGAATATCAAAGCTAATTGTATTTCTGTTAATTACTGGGTTCTTAAAAAAACTGCCGACGTTAAATATCTCATGATGATTTGGTAGCACTGATTTTCTTATATCTGTAACTATTTTTGCCAAGCTTTTAGAAGTAAGTTGTTTCGCATCAATATTATTCGAACTCATGAAGGTTTTAATAGATTTATATTCAGAATTAAGGGTCCTAGATTCATCAACTTTAAATTTGATTGATTGAATAAATAGTGAAGAGTTTTTTAAAGATGATGATCTGTAAGCAAAATTGCATTCATTATTAGATAAATTTATTGATTCATTTTTTGAAAAGTCGAAACACTCAACCTCATCAATCAACGAAGATACCTCGGCTCCATAAGCACCAATATTTTGAATTGGAGAGGCTCCAACAGACCCTGGTATTAATGATAGATTTTCGAATCCTTTAATCTTATTTTCAAGTGTAAATTGAACCAACTCATCCCAGTTAACTGCTGAGCCAACATTAATAATTTTGGGAGTACTAAATGACATAAAGTTAAAGTTTGATTTAATTATTAATCCATCAAAAAACTCAGGAGGGATTATATTGGTGCCCTCCCCAAGTATTAGATATTTAAGATTATTGTTATTTATGTGTCTCGATACCTCATGAAGATCATCTATATTGGAGACAACAACAGATTCTTTTGCAATTGAGTTGAGTTTTAAAGAATTCAAGATCGGCTTATTGGATTCAATAATCATAGATTTTTAAGATATAAAATAGCATTATCGACATCCTCTTGGGTGTCTATTCCACCTTGAACAGTATTAGTATAAGAGCTCACATAAATAGAAAAATTATTATCCATAAATCTTAGCTGCTCTAGCTTTAATTCAAGCTCACGCTCCGTAGGAGTTAATTCTACTAACTTATTTAAAGTTGATAATCTGTATCCATATATACCAAGATGATGAGATGCGTTTTTAGTATTAACTTTGCATATTCGTTGAAAATCATCCGCATAATTGTTAGTTGTATGAACTTTGACACAGTTTGGGTTTTGAAGATCATTCACATTAGTAATCTTCTGTGAAGCTGTAATAACATCACAAGTATTTTTGTTAAAATCGTTTTGTATTAATTCTAGAAGGTCGATAGGCACAAAAGGCTCATCTCCCTGCAAATTTATAATAAACCTATTATCAGGCAAATTGAGTATTTTAGCGGCCTCACAGACCCTGTCTGTTCCAGATATATGCGATTCTGAGGTCATAACAACATTGTTAGTAAAATTTTTAACATGATTTTCTATTAAAGAAGAATCTGTAGCTATGTACACATCATCTGTTAGCTTTGAAGCTTGTATAAATACTCTTTGTATCAAAGACAAACCATGAATTTCAACAAGCGGCTTATTAGGCAATCTTGTTGACCCAATTCTTGACGGAATAAGGATTGTTAAATTAGAACTCATTTATGAAAGATTTTTTAGTTTGCTGTCTAACTTTTCCATGAACTTAGATGATACTTCTGCTTCAATAGTTAAATACCAAATCTTATTATTATCAAAGTCTTTGCACTTAGACGCATCTTTTTCTGTCATGATTATAGGAAGATGATCTAGATAATGAACATCTTCAGATATAAAATTATGATGATCTGGAAATGGATTTCTAGTGATATCAAAGCCAAGTCTTGCTAGTAGATCAAAAAATCTTCCAGGATTGCCGAGACCAGCAACTGCATGAACTTGTTTATGCATAGGCCAGTCTTCTACTGAGTAGGATTTACCTGATTTGAGATGTATAAATTTAGCTGGACTTACATTCATTAAATGCTCTCCATCTTCTGTTGGCCCACTATTATTTACAATAAAATCAACAGAATCCAATCTCTTTAAAGATTCGCGTAATGGGCCAGCTGGAAAAGATAAGTTGTTACCAAATCTTCTTTTGCCATCTATTACTACTATCTCAACATCTCTATTCATATTGTAATGCTGAAGACCATCATCAGAAATAATGACGTCACAATCATGATTATCATTTAATGTCTTTAGGGCTCTTACCCTATTTTTATCTATATAGAAGGGAATATTAAGTGTTGAGAGTATTTGAGCTTCATCACCAGTTTGTTTAACAGGTGTTTCATTTGTAACCCTTAAGGTTTCTTTGAACTTACCACCATAACCTCTGCTTACAATACCTGGCTTATAACCTAACTTTATTAACTCAGTGGCTATATATTTAACTAGTGGAGTTTTACCAGTCCCACCAATAGTTAAATTGCCAACGATAATTATTGGTACTTCAGATTTATATTTTTTAAGAGAATTTTTTAAAAACTTTCTTCTTTTTCTTCCAGTGAAATAAGAAACAGCCAAAGCAAAAGGATAGAGTAAATATAACCACAAGCTTTTTTTGTACCAGCTATCGACTACCAAGCTTGAATTAAACTCATCATCAAATCTTGGAACATATAATGATTTAGATTTGGTGATAGTTTTTTTAGTAGAAGGACTATCTTCAAACTTATTTTTATATAAAGATCTATAAATCCCATCTGATTCAATTAGTTCATTATGAGTACCAAACTCAGATATAGACCCGTCATCTAGAACGATAATCTTATTTGCGTTTTCAATAGTTGATAATCTGTGTGCTATTACTATAGTGGTTCTATTTGTAATTAGTTTCTCTAAAGCCTCTTGGACAATCAACTCTGATTCAGTGTCTAATGAAGAAGTAGCTTCATCTAAAATAATAATTGGTGAATCTTTGTAGAAAGCTCTAGCTATTGCAAGTCTCTGTCTCTGCCCACCAGAAAGAAGAACACCATCGTCTCCTATTTCAGAATCATATCCTTCAGGCAGATTCTCTATAAAATCACTACAACCTGCTAATAATGCAGACTCTTTAAGTTTGGCTAAATCAATATCATCATCTCCATAGGCTATATTTTTAGCTATAGAGTCATTAAATAATGATGGTGATTGATTAACTATAGATATAGAAGATCTTAAATGGTCTAAAGAATAGCCATTAACAGAAATACCATCAATTAAAATATCACCAGATGTATGGTTGTAGAACCTAGGAATAAGATTAGCAATTGTTGATTTACCCGAACCAGATTTACCAACTATAGCTACTGTTTCATTCTTTGATATTGAAAAAGATATGTTTTTGAGTATCTGGCCACCTGTGTTGTAAGCAAAGTCTACACCTTCAAATACTATATCTCCTGAAATTTTATCCTCAATACTACCTTCATTATTTTCATTTTCCTGGTCCAATTGATCAAAAATTTCATTTGCAGCTGCAAGACCCTTTTGAACAATAATATTAATGTTAGAAAGTTGTCTTATTGGTTTTGCCATAAGCCCTGCTGCGGTAAAGAAAGCAACAAAGGTTTCTGCATCAAGACTTATCCCTAACTGAGACCCTAAAGCAAAGTATGCAACTAATGATAAAGATACAGATACTAGAACTTGGATAATTGGCGTAGCCATATTACCTGTAGCCTCAAGCTTAAGATTTTGATTTTTGTTAGATGCGTTGGCTACTAAAAAACGACTATTTTCATAATCTTGTGCATTAAAACTTTTAATCTCAACATGTCCATCTACTGCTTCAGATGCTATATGAGTAACATCACCCATAGCTGTTTGTATTTTAGTTGCTAGTTTTTTCAATCTTTTACCAGCTATATAAACAATGATTGCTATTAAAGGGGCTGTTCCAATTAATAAAAGTGTAAGTTTGAAATTTAAGAAAGTTAGATAAGCAAAAAGCCCTATGAGAAGAAAACCCTCTCTTACAAATGTTTTAACTGCATTCGACGCAGCACCAGAAACCTGTGTAGTTGTAAAAGTAATTCTATTAATAAGTTGACCAGACTGATTAGAATCAAAATAAGATTTAGGAAGGTCATGAAGTTTTTGAAATAGTTCTGCTCTCAAGTCATGAACTATTCCAAAACCAACTCTAGACATAAAATAATTACCAACAAAGAAACCTATTCCTCTACCCATAGCTATAAAAATTAAAGACAATGCTAATAATGTATGAAGACTTTCATCTTCAGCGTTGATAAATTTAATAATACGTCTAATCCAATCAACTGCTGCTATATCTGCCGCTGCAAACATAATAAAACCAACAACACTTATAAGAAAAGACCATTTATATCTAAAGGTATAACCGAGGATTCTTCTTAAACTTCCAGTTTTCATTTTTCTATTGTTCTAATTTGAACCTCATTAAACCCATTTTTACCAAGAATATCCATTATTTTGATAACCCAAGCATGAATAGCTGTCGCATCAGCATTCAATATAACTGACTCATTCGTATTATTAAGTAAAAAAATAGCATTCTGCAGTTCTTCTGTATTATTAATATTTATGAGTTGATCATTAATATATACACTGCCGTCACTAATAATACTTATTTCGTTAAATGATTGGTTCGGCATTGATTGAAAGGATTCTGATTTAGGTAAATCTAATGATAAAAACTGAGAATCTCCAACTTTAGATGTAACTACAAAAAAAATAACAAGCAAAAAAACTATATCAATAAGAGGCGTAATCTCAACAGAAAAAGATGATTTTTCAGTATTTAAAAATTTCATTTATTAATAACGTCAATAAACCTTGAGACTTCAACTTGTAAACTTATTAATAAAAAAGAGACTTTATGTTCAAAGTATTTATGAAGTACCAAACCAGGAACAGCTATAAATAAACCAAAAGCAGTTGTTATAAGAGCCTGCGATATACCTTGCGCAAGAAGATCAGGATTTGCTCCAGAAGTCTCTGTAAGGCCTGTAAAAGCTGTAATCATCCCAACAACAGTCCCAAGTAAACCTAGTAAAGGACTTATTGTTGCAATAGTACCAAGCATATTTAGATTTCTTTCAAGAAGAAACTTAACTTCAATAGCCTTTTCCTCAATCTTAGATTCAAGATTCTGTCTTGGAAGATCTTTATATTGAATAACAGAGACTAAAAGGAAGCCAAGAGATGACAGCTCAGCAATTTCATTACTTTGTTTGTTATTGATAAGGTTTTTATTAAAAAGATTAACTATTTGATTGGTTAATCCATTTGGTGTAACTAACCTTTCTTGAAGAAACCAAAGTCTCTCAACTGAAATAGTGATTATCAAGACACTACATGCCAATAATGGCCACATAAATGGGCCGCCGGCTAAAATAAAATCTGTCATTTAAATCTCACTTATTGTTTTATCTTCTATTTTATAGATAGTTTTAAAGTTTTTAATAAAGTTATTATCATGAGTAGCTGCAACTAAAGCAACACCATGCTTGTTTGATATATCAAAAAGTAAGTCTTGAATAATTTGTGCATTTTTATCATCTAAATTTCCAGTTGGCTCATCAAGAAAAATAATTTTAGGTTTATTTATTAATGCTCGTGCTATTGCCACTCTTTGCTTTTCACCACCAGAAAGCTTCCAAGGCAAATGGTTTAATCTATGAGACAGACCAATTAGTTCTGCAAGCTCATGCGCATCATCTTTAAGGCTGGGATTAGTATTTGCCAGCTGACCAGGTATTAAAATATTTTCTATGACTGTTAAATCTTCCATCAAATGATGAAATTGATACACAAAGCCAAAATTTTCTAACCTATGCTTGCTTAGCTCATTTTTAGTAAAAGATGAGATATCAACATTATCAATACAAATTTTTCCAGAAGTTGGAGTGTCGAGTGCTGCAAGAAGATGTAGCAAGGTAGATTTACCAGAACCTGAGTTTCCTGATATTGCAATTTGGTCATGGAGATTAATAGTTAAATTAATGTTGTGTAGTACATCGATACTTTCTTCGTTAGTAGTATAAGACTTTGAGAGATCTACTGACTTAAGATTATTCATGTCTAAGAATCTCTATAGGATTAAGCTTAGTAACACTCAATGCAGGTATTAATGAAGAAAATATACTAAATAAAAATGATAAAAAACAAATTAATATAATCTGATTAACATCAATAAAATATGGAAAATAATTAATGAAATATGCTTCTAATAAATTTCTTTGAAGAAGCTGTTCGAGCCAAAGTATAAGGTTGTTGATATTTAGAGTTATTAATACGCCAAATAAAATCCCAATAAAAATTCCAATAAGGCTAACCATGAGGCCCTGATAAAAGAAAATTAAGATAAGCTGACTATCTGATGCGCCAATAGTTTTAAGTATGCCTATTTCTCTTTCTTTAGATTTTACAGTCATGATGATTGTTGAAAGAACAAGAATAGATGCAACCCCCACAATTAAAAACAACATTAAACTTATTAATAATTTTTCAAATTGAATGGCTTCAAATAATGTTCCGTGAGTCTGCTTCCAAGATGATGAGTAATAAGGCATTGATATTGAATCTATTGATTTTGCAGCCTTATATGCAATTTCATCTGCTTTAAATAAATCTGATGTTTTTATCCTGATTGAAGTAGTCTCGTTTTTAATTCCCTTGAGCTTTTGGGCAAGTGAATGAGAAATCAATACTAAAGATTGATCAATTTCAGCTCTTAGTTCAAAAATTCCAACAACCTTAAGGGTTACCGACCTTGGGTAAGAGCCAATGATGGAGGATCGGATATCGGACGTTGTGACTGTTAAAGAATCTCCAATAAAAACTCCAAGCGATGATGAAAGCCAGCTTCCAATTATTATAGAATTCTTTTCGTTAAGGTTTTCTAAAGTGCCATAAACCATATAATTTGGAATAATAGACATATTAGGTTCAGCATTTACATCTATTCCAGTTATAGACACACCCTTGCTTGATGATGAGGAAGAAATTAAGCCTTGCAGGGATATATATGGCGCTGCTTCTAATATATTCTCATTCTCTTTTAATACCTTAATTGTATTTGTATATTCAGGAATTGATTCGTCTGAATAAATAACAGCATGTGGAACTACACCCAATATTCTATCTTGGAGTTCTTTTTCAAAACCATTCATTACAGACATAACAACAATTAAGCTGCAAACACCAATACCAAGACCTGAAATAGCTAGAAATGAAGTAAAAGAAAATACTCCACCCTTATTAGACTTAAAATACTTATAGGCTAAGTTAAACGGTAAAGAAAACACTGTATTATTTTAAGAGACTTTTAAGTAGGCCCTCAATTTTCTTTGAACTATATGGAGGCCTAATGCCGTCAAAAAACTTATCTAATTTAAAACCAACGTCTTTATAGACAGCTCTATGATTTGAGAAGTTTTTAAAACCATCGAATGATTGGTATCTACCCATTCCAGATGGCCCCACACCCCCAAAAGGTAAATCCTTTTGTTGAATGTGACCAATTACATTGTTAACAGTAACACCGCCTGAAGTGGTTTTATTAATAACTTTTGACTCTTCGTCTTTGTTTGTTCCAAAATAATATAAACCTAGAGGTCGGTCTTTAGCATTTATTTTTGCAATTGCCTCGTCAACGCTATCGTAATCAACAACTGGCAATACGGGTCCAAAAATTTCTTCATTCATAACTCTCATATCATCGGTTGTATTAGTAATGATTGTTGGCGGAATTTTATAAAATTCTTGTTGAGAAAAATCTTCATTTGCAGGATTTATTTGATGAACATGAGCACCCTTTTCTTTTGCGTCATCAATCAACGAATTGATTCTATCGTAATGTCTTTGGTTAATAATTGATGTGTAATCATCGTTATTTTTAATATCTGGGTAAAATTCATTAATTGCATTCTCAGTTTCTGCAATAAACTCGTCCCTTTTGTCTTTTTTAATAATCACATAATCAGGAGCCAAACAAATTTGTCCTGCATTCATTGTCTTACCAAACATAATTCTTTTTGCAGTAGTCTTTAAATCGGCACTTTCACCAATCACAACTGGTGATTTACCACCCAACTCAAGAGTAACAGGAACTAAGTTTTCCGCTGCTGAAGCCATTACATGTTTACCAATATTGCCACTTCCAGTGTATAAAAGATGGTCAAAATGTAGTTTTGTGAATGCCTCGCCAACCTCAGGTCCACCCAAAAAGGTTGCAAACTCATGTTGATCAAAAGCCTTATCACATAAGTCTTTAATTAATGTTGCCGTCAAAGGTGTGAGCTCACTAGGTTTATGCATCACCTGATTACCAGCTGCAAATATTGCCGCTAAAGGACCAAAAGATAAATTGACTGGAAAATTCCATGGAGAAATCATGCCAACTGTTCCTAGTGGTTCATATTTTACGTAAGATTTTGCACCAAGATAACCGAAAGGAAAATTTGCTGATCTTTTATCTTCTTTAGTCCACTTTTTAATATTTTTTATTGCGTTATTAATATCAGGGACTATTGAATATGCATCGGTCATTAATGAGGCATCTTTTGACCTATTCCCATAATCAGAATTGAGTGCATCAACAAAATCATACCTGTTGTCCATAATCATTGTTTTTAAACGATTTAAACGATCTACTCTTAATTCAATGGATGGTGATCCATGTTTTATAAAATGGTTCTTTTGTAACGTCAGAACTTCATTCATCGATTGTTTAGTATTTTCCATAATAATTACCCTTAACCTCTGTTAGCTTTATCTTTATCGTTAGATGACCTTATCATAGCTCTCATCTGTTCCCAATCTTCTTCACTTAATTTATCTAAGCCTGAAAAAGTTCCTCCACCTGTTAGATATTGTGCACCATCTATTGCAATAGTTTGGCCCGTTAAATAATCACATCCATCAGCCATCAAGAAAGTAGCTAAATTTTGCAGCTCATTCATTTCACCAACTCTTCCTAGTGGAATACTGCCCATTGAACTTTCATCATCACCCTTTGGGTTAAGTCTTTCCCATGCCCCTTTTGTTGGGAATGGGCCTGGAGCAATTGCATTGACTTTAATATTATATTTACCCCATTCAGCTGCAAGAGACTGAGTCATTGCATTGATTCCAGACTTAGACATAGCTGATGGGACCACATATGGGGAACCGGTCCACACCCAAGTTGTTAATATCGATATGATAGATCCTTTATGCTTAGATTCTATCCATCTTTTTCCAACAGAATGTGTCATGTAAAAAGTACCATGAAAGACAATATTAGCAATTGCATCAAAACCTTTATGTGATAAATCCTTTGTTGGTGAAATGAAATTACCTGCTGCATTATTTACTAACCCATCAAGAGGGCCATCATCAAAGATTCTTTGTATAAAACCATCAACATCTTCCGATGCTCGAATATCAAGAGATTCATAGTGAACATCAACACCATATTCAGACTTGAGCTGATCAGACGTTTCTTTTAAAACGTTTTCTCTTCGGCCACATATATATAATTCAGCACCATGCTGAGCATAATGTGAAGCCATTTCCTTTCCTAATCCAGTTCCACCACCTGTAACTAATATACGCTTGCCTTTTAACAAATCATCTTTAAACATTCTTGTCACTATCTCCTTCATTCATATTTGTTATATCAACAATAGCATCAACCCATTTATCTGAAAAGTTCAATGACGGGACATAATCAAGATTCGTACCACCAGATTCATAAAAAAGCTCTTTGTATTCGTCACCTATTTCTATGATTGTTTCTAAGCAATCTGCTGTAAAGGCTGGTGAAAAAACAAGAACATTTTTTTTGTTATCCTGAGGTAATGCTTTCAACACATCGTCAGTAAATGGAGAAAGCCATTTATTGGTAAGTCTTGATTGAAATGTAACGATATATTGATCTGCATTAAGATTCAGTTTTGTTGCTAAGATTTTTGTAGTTTCATAAACAGTAGCTTTGTAGCAAAATTTATTTTCATCTGTTATTTTTTCTTCACAATCATTGTCTTCACACAGGCTATCAGGATAAACATTGTCTACATGGCTGTTAGGAACGCCATGATAACTAAATATAATTTTGTCATAACTGTTCATATCAAATTGACTGGCTTTTTCTAACCATGCATCAATGAACTTATCATTATCATAAAATTGATTAATAAATGTAATTTTAGGCACTACCCATTTGTTTGATAGGCATGATGTTACTTCTTTAAATACTGAACCCGTTGTAGCTGCTGCATAATGTGGAAATAGAGGAAGGATAACTACCTCATCAGGATTTCTTGATAAGATATCATTTAAAGTATCTTCTATAGATGGTGACTGGTACCTCATAGCATACTGCACATCTACATTAGCTAACTTATCATCCAATTTATCAGCTAATAGTTTTGTATTGTGTAAAAGCGGTGATCCGTGATCTTTATCCCACACTTTCTTATATATTTTTGATGAGGAAAATGATCTTAACGGGCAAATGATAAAATTAACAAGAATAAACCTTAAGACCGGATTGATATTCAAGACCTTTTCATCAGACAAAAACTCTCTTAAGTATTTAAATACGCTAAAGTAGCTTGGGCTATCTGGGGTTCCGAGATTAACTATAAGTAATGCTTTTTTCATTATTAACTTTTATTTTTAAAAATTGGATGAATTATTATAAATATAATTATAAATATAGATAATAACGAATTAAAGAGATATAGATAGGCTGGATTTGTTGCATATATTGGCATAGCGACAAACGGAGTCAATATATGCCCAATGGGATATACAGAACCAAGATAACCTGCAGCAGAACCTTGATTTTCTGGAGACTGTGAAAGAGACAATGATGATGAAATGGCAGGTCTGATCATTCCGCCGCCCAGTCCATTTATGAGCAATGATAGGTAATAAATAGAAATTTTTTGAAAATAAGCCATCGTAAAGAATGAAAAAATAATTAAAATTGTTCCGTATATCAACAATTTAAAGTTGTTTAAAGGAAATGCGTCTGTAAATAAGTATTGACTCACAATTGTTGAGATTGATAAAACAGCAAAACTCATACTAACCACGATTGGAAGATCATCTAATGTTGGAAATATATCATAGACATAGAACCCTATAGATTGAAGCAAGGAAGCTTGAGAAAGACTTGCTATAGAAGCTATTAATAAAAATGGCCATATAGTGCTAGATTTCCATGAGGCCTTAATAGGTGGTTTTTCAGATTTTTTATGAATGCTTGTATTTTTAAGATTTAAAAATATGCCAGCAGAAGCTATAAGTGACATTAAACTAAATACATAAAAAGGTGTTTCTTTTGTTATTAGAATTAAGAAGCCGCCAAACAAGGGGCCCGCTACTGTCCCCAAGAGAAAACTGGATTCCAGCCTAGCAAACTTTAAAGTCCTTTTATCCGCAGAGCTGTTATCTGCAATATAGGCAAATGATGCTGGTCTTGAGGCTGATCCAATCAAACCATTTAAAAGTCTACCCAAGACTAACAATGGAAATAAAAAGGCAACATCTAACAAGTTGCGTTCGACCAAAAACAAAGGGGTGATCATTGCAATTAAGGACAATGAATAGCCAACCAGCCCAAGAACTGCAATATTTCTTCGGCCATACTTGTCACTAGCCCTTCCCCATGAAGCACTAGTTAAAGCCCATGCAACAGCAGAAAAGGCAAATACAAGTGATACTTGAACCTCGGTTAAACCAAGCTCCCTAGCAAGAGGAGGAACAATTACAAAGACAAACGATTGACCCAAGCCAACAGTAAATAAGCCAAACTTTAGCCATGATGAGCCTGATGATTTCATTAAGAAATAGTTTTAATGCCGATTAATTCTCTGATTGAATTTATCTTTTCTCTGGCAAGTACCCTTGTTTTAGTTGCGCCCTCATGCAAGAGGTCATTGATATACTTACTATCGCTTGAAAATTCCTCATACCTATTTCTGATAGGTGTTAATTCATTATTAACTACTGTAAATAGTTTGTTTTTAGCATCTCCCCAAGAAATACCATTTTTATAATCATCTGCAAGCTCAGATAATTCTTCTTTAGAGGCAAAATGAGAGTAAAGAGAATACACAGAGCAGCCTTCTATATCCTTGGGCTCTCCAGGCTCTAGTGAATTAGTAACAATCTTAGCTATAGATTTTTTTAGAACTTTTTCTGTAGAAAGAAGTGGGATGATATTTCCATATGACTTACTCATTTTTCTACCATCAATACCCAAGACAACATCTTTCTCTGACTCGATAATTGCTTCAGGTAATTCAAATGATTTTTTGTAAGTATGATTAAAGCGAGCTGCTATATCTCTTGTCATCTCTATATGTTGATTCTGATCAGCACCAACTGGAACGTGTGTAGCGTCAAACATTAAAATATCAGCTGCCATTAATACTGGATAAGAGAACAGACCCATGCTGATGCCCTTATCTTCATCCTTACTATTTAATGCTGTTGCAGCTTTGTAAGCGTGAGACCTGTTCATGAGACCTTTTGCTGTAACGCAATTTAAAACCCAGCTGAGCTCTAAAATTTCAGGAACATCTGATTGTCTATAAAAATATGATTTCTCTGCATCAAGGCCAGATGCTATCCAAGCAAGGGCGACATTTTTAACTGAATCCCCTATTTCATTACTATTAGAATTTTTTATGATTGCATGATAATCTGCTAAAAAATAAAATGACTCATCGAATTCGCTGGCCATTTTAATGGCTGGTTTAATTGCTCCTAAATAATTTCCAATATGAGGAGTACCAGTTGTTGTAATACCTGTTAGAATTCGCTTTTTCATTTAGTATAATTATAAACATCAAAAGAGATTAATGTGGAAAGTAGTCAAGATTTATTTAAACAGTTAGAAGAAGCTGAAAAACTTTTTTCTAATGGGTCAATTAAAAGTGCTCAGAAGTTAGTAAGGGATGTCATGTCCAAGACTAAAAGTTTTAAAAAAGTACCTAATGCTCTAAAGCATAAACTTAATTTTGCTATAGGTCAGTCTAGATATTTTGATGAAATGTCATCATTTGCCACTAATCCAAAAAGAGAAGAACTAATATCGGAAATAACTTCTATTATTAGCAACCCTATTGACGACCCTAAAAAACAAGCCCATAGGATTCATGATTTACAAACTAAATGGCAACTGCTTGATCTTTCAAGTAGGCCTGCTTCTAGGGAGCAATGGTCTAAGTTTAATGAGTTATGCAATAAAGGCTGGGAGCCATGTAGTGAGTACTTCGATGAGCTTAAGGCAATCAAAATAAATAACGCTAATCAGAGATTGAAAATAATTGAAGAAATAAATGTTTACGTTCAGGAAAACTCATCAAAGTGGCCTGATGTAAGAACATTAATACAATATATGCGTGGTACTTTCGATCAGTGGCAAAAATTTGCACCTGTTTTAGACAAAGATCTTAACAAGCTTAAGTCGGCATATTTTGAAGCAAAAAAACCTATAAATGATTTCATAAAAAAACAAGAATCTAGTGTTATAGCTATTAAGGAAGGTCTTATAGCTAAAGTTGAAGCTATTGATGGTGATGATGGGGATTTAAATATTAAGAAATTTAATGATCTAAAAAATGATTGGAAAAAAGCAGGCTCAGCAGGACGAAAACATGATAATAAGTTATGGGATAAATTTAATAAGTCTGCCGACAGATTGTTTAATGCAAAGAAGGAAGTGCTTGATGCAGAAATATCTACTGCCAAAGAGTTGCTAAAGAATCTTAAAGACCAATCAGTTACTGTACAAGATTGCGAAACCCAATTAAGTGAACTTAAGAACATTCAAAAATCTAAAGAGTTTAATGAAGTCTTATCTGCAATTCGAAATATTAAGAACGAAAAAATTCAAGAGGCAAAAATTTCACGTCTTGGAGAATACAATAAGATATTTGAATCGCTAAATGATGATAAAGATCAATCCATATCTCTTTCTAAAAATATTGTTACGGCAATAGTAAAATCAAAGACTAATAAAAAGACAGATAAAAAAGCCCTTTTATATAGTTGTGTAAAATTAGAGATTCTTTCAAATATAGAATCACTTAAAAAGGATAATGGGCTTAGACAAGAAATTCAGTTAGAAATGCTTACGAGTAAATTTAACAAAAGCAAGAATAATGAGCTTGATAATCTGGATGGTTTGATAATTCACTTTATTGAAAATTTCTCGAAGTCAGACTCTGGTGCTCCTGAAAAAACTCTTTGGAACAGAATTAAAAAGACCTTAGAGATATTAGTTAAGTAGTTTTTTTGAGGGCTTCTAAAATTTTCTTGTGTTTATTTTTTGATAGCCCATAAAAATAAAATATAAATAAAGGAATAATTAGAAGTATTGGTCCTACAACCCCTTGAACAAAAAATAATGAATATGTCTGTTCATAAGATGGGCTATCTTTAGGGTAACTTAAATAAGATAAAACTAGGCCTCCGGTAATGCTCCCAAGAGCTGTATTAACTTTCTGAACAAATGAGACTGATGAGTACAATACACCCTCTTGCCTTTTTCCACTATGTAACTCAACCTCATCTGCAATATCACCTATCATAGAATCTCTTGTCATATTTCCCATAATTGATAGCGAAGATATAAAAATTAAAGGCAAACATAAAAAAAACACCAATGCATTAGTACCCTTCTCTGGTGTTAAGCCGAGATTGTATAAAATAAATGCAAAAGGACTTGATATGGCTACTCCTAAAATACAAATTAAAACCAAATTTCTTTTATCCATATACTTCACTAGCATAGGCGTTAATTTGAATGCTACAAATGGAGCAAAAATATATACAAATAAAAATATAGTTAATTGTGGTCCATTAAGCTGCCAGAAATCTGTATTTATAAACAAAGTTAGGTTATTAAGTAAACCCCAGGCTATTGAAAGTGTGAGGTTGCCTAAGAAAAAAATAATAAAAGATTTATTTGATAAAGCTATATAGATCTCTTTAGCCATGATCTTAAAAGTGCTTCTTCCTTTCCATTCAGATAGCTCTGAGATATATGATCGTGTAGTCCATGATGAATAAAAAATAGATAAGGCCATAAATATTCCGCCTGTAAGTGCAAGCGGAAACCATGCTTCTGGATTTAATTGGCCAAATGGGTAATCAGGAGTTGATTTAAAAAAAATAAAATATGCTAAAAATGCATTTGATATACCGGCAATCCATTGGAACATTTCACGACGAGAAAAAAGCTCAGTTCTCTCATAATAATCTTTAGATATTTCTGCTCCAAATGACCGATGAGGTACATCAAATAAAGTCATTCCAATTCTTGTCATTGATGCACATACAAACATCCACCAAAATAATTGTGACTGGGAAAGTTCCCAGTCTTGTGAGGGTGAAAAGAGTAAAACATAGAATATAGAAACCGGTACAAATGAAATAAACATATAAGGATGTCGCCTTCCATACTTAGAATTTGTTCTATCAGACAGAGCCCCCATTATTGGATCGGTGAATGAGTCAATAATTAAAGCTAGAGCTATAGCTGAAGAAGCTAACAATGGGTCTAACCCAATAACTCTTGAATAATAAAAAAGAAGAAAAAAAGTAAATGCATCTGTTTTGATTCCGTTTGCCACAGCACCAACGGCATAATTGTTTTTAAATTGAGTAGATAGCACGTTAGTAATTTAAATGGGTAAGCAATTCATTCTTAAATAAATCAAAAACTGGTGGCTCAATAAGGTGCCGCATTTCATCAATAATAATTAGGTCACTATTATTTATTAGCTTATTTGCTTTATAGGCATTCTTAACCTTAATTAAAGGATCTTGTTTTCCATGGATAATTAAAGTTTTAGCAGAAATACTTTTTACTTTTTTGATTCTATTTTTTGAACCTAGAATAGCCATAATCTGTCTACTAAAACCAGTATCATCTGGTCCAGCTCTTTTAATTGATTCTACTGACTTATCATAAAATTCTTGAGTATTTAAATCGTAGCCTTCAAGACCTATTAGAGAGAATATTTTTTTACTCCTATCGATACGTTCATCAACTGTAGAATTGGGATTATTAGACCTTTTCATCAAAAGCTTTCTAACATCCCTTGTAGGGCCATTAAATGGGCTAGGAGCAGAAGTTGATGAGGCTATAAGAGTAAACGTTTTAATTCGATCTGGATGATTAGCAGCTATAATTTGAGCTATCATTCCGCCCATGGACATACCAAGTAGATGAGCTTTGGTGATGTTTAATTCATCTAAAATAAGAATCGAATCGTTAGCCATATCATCAAGATTATATGGAGGGTTTATTGGCAATCTTAAAAAGTACTTTATATAAGTGGAGTTAATTGTTTTTGATCTATTTTTTTCTTCAAAAAGCTCAGTATCAAAGCGAGAAGATAAACCGGAATCACGATTATCAAAAACTATCGGCCTAAAATTATTTTCAATTAAAAATTCCAGTAAATGATCAGGCCAATTAATTAACTGGCCACCTAAGCCTTGAACAAGAAGAATGGGATCACCGTCTTTTGGTCCATAGTCTCTATAGATAATTTCGATATCATCGTTATAAACGGAACCCTCTTCAAAAGAATGAATATTTATAGATACGGTCATTAAAAATAAAATGCTAAAGAAACGCATTTATTCTATCCTTTATATTCTCTCTTAAACAACCCCAAAATAACATTACATCATAGCTATGTAGATCACCTGTAAAAGTAGCCATTTTCCTCATTTTCTCTACCAGAGGACCTTTTGTTTCTATTAAGCCATTATCTGGGTTAATTCGTGTTGAAAAACTCTGCTCACGTGCATATGCCAAACTCTTTTTAGCTCCTGAATGATGAAGAGATAAACGGTCAGCAAAATCAAAATTAGGTGATTTAGTTATTACAGAGCTATGACATGAAGGCGCATCAATCCAATTATTATCATTCGTCCAAGAAAAAGGATTAGTGCTAATAATTTTTTGCTTCATTAATTCAAGTGACCAGCCTGATGGCTGCCAAAAAACTGTTCTTTCTCTTTCTCTTTTGAACCCCTCAACAACAGTTGACCAGCTAATAATACAATTTGTATCGATTGGTGATTGTGATTGAGGTATTAAAGGAAACATAGAGGCATAATGTTTTTCAGGAATCATGTATCCAATGGCATAAGCACATATGAATCTTTTTTGAAGCTCAGTGCCTTGGATCTTATTGGCTATCAATCTATGAGAATGGAGTGCTCCCTGGCTATGACCCATGATGATAAAAGGCTTATTATTATTAAAATTTTCTAAAAAATAATCAAAAGAACTTTCTATATCTTCATACGCCAAGTCCAATGCTTTAGTGCCATCGGTACCTTTTGCAAAAAATGAATAATAAGTAGCTTGCCTATATTCAGGAGCATATATATTACATGTATCATTAAAAGCAGAGACTTGATTACCCAGCATCATTTCAGTTCTTTCATAAGCACTTCTAGATTTATCCATATTTGAATTCCAGACCTTCTCAAAAAATCCAGTCGGATGAATATAAAAAACATCAACATCATTCTGAGATTTATTAAGTTCTAAATTTGAATCTGGTAAATAAAATTGCTGGGCAATTTTATTTGGATATGCAGCCCAATTATCAAGATTTGAATAGTCAGGTCTTATGGGATCAGGACAGTCTTTAAACGAATAGGCAGGTTTAACATCTTCTAATAAGTTATATAATTTTTCATCATCCATCAAAAAATTATATATTAAATTTTAGACGGTACTATTTTATTTGTTGCGGTTGAAATCGCTATAAGTTGATCGTTCTGAAAAAGCTTAGCTTCCGTAAAAGATATGGATTTACCTTCTTTAGTAATCTTTGATATAACTCTTACATCGCCAGGCGCACAGGGCATAAAAAACTTTACATCTATATCAAGCGTTAGTGGAATTTTTGTTCCTCGGTATTTAAATATAATAAACTGAGCCATGCATGCATCTAACATGCCAGTTACAAAGCCACCTTGTACTATCATTCCATTCGAATGTGTTAGGTCAACTGAGGGTGAGAAGTCACATACAAATGAATCATCTTCAATAAGTTTAGCGCCTTTAAATCCAAGAATTTCTAAAAATGGAGGAATTTCTTTAAAGCTATCTGCAAAATCGTTGTCTGATGTCATTAGTGTTGCTCGTAAAATGGCGGAGGGAGTGGGATTCGAACCCACGGTGCCGATGAAGGCACGACGGTTTTCAAGACCGTTACAATAAACCAGACTCTGCCATCCCTCCTGTGTCTGAAACGCTATTTTATAGGCTTTGTATGTAAATGCAATATCTATAATTATCCCTTAAATATTTTTTACGTAGCTATGAAGACCATATTCTAGGAGTTAAATTATTTTTAAATTAATTAACCTGTTCTAACCTGATATTGGGCAAGTAGCTATTAACTTCTAACTCTGAAACTCTGCTCGATTACTTTATTTATTGTAAAACTTATTTAGGATTTATCAGAATTAACTCTAAGAGAATTTAAGCTGCCCTTTGGTAATATTGCCCCTTTTGTTTGTACAACTCTTCCAGCTAAAAAGTGCCCCGCCTTACAAGCCTCATTTTGACTTAACCCATTAAATCTTGAAGCTAGATAAGCTGCATTAAATGAATCTCCTGCAGCTGTTGTATCAACAACGTCTACAACATTAGATTTAATATAGGTAGGTTCATCATTTGCAAAAAACATACACCCATCTACACCAAGCTTTATAACAATTTCTTCTACTCCAAGCTTGTTAAGTGAAATCGCAGTTTCTTTTTCTGACTGGTAATTAAATAACTCTTTCTCGTCTTCAAAAGTTGGAAGTGCGATGTTCGTTAAACGATACATTTCTGTATAGGCAGCTTGTGCTGTTTCTTCATCTGGCCATAAAGCTGGGCGGTAGTTGCTGTCAAAAATAACCTTACCACCTTTATTTTTATAATTGGCAAGTAAGCGAAATAAAACACTACGGGTTTCCTTATTCATAATAGCCAAGGTGATTCCAGATAAATAAATATAATTAAAATTAATCAGTCCAAGGAGCGCCTCTTCAATTGATGTTTTGTTGTTGAAGAATTCTCTTGCAGCAGAATTACTTCTCCAATACATAAATGAACGCTCACCCTCATCGTCAATATCAATCATGTAGAGTCCAGGAAGTAAACCAGAGGTCCTTTTAACCAACGAGCAGTCAATACCCTCTTTTTCCCAATTCCTGATAAGCCAGTCGCTATTTAAATCAAGACCTAATGCTGAAACATAACTAACATCAATTTTATGCCTAGATAAGTATATGGATGTATTTAGAGTATCTCCTCCAAAAGTTAATTTTCTCAGATTTTTATCATTACCTTCAGAACTTTCTTCTTTTGAAAGTTCCAGCATACATTCACCTAGAATAGCTACAGAAATAGACATGCTATATATAGATCTTCTGTTAGTAAAAACTAAGAGAAGAAAAGCCCTCCATTAGTGTCTAGATTAACACCTGTTAAAAAAGATGATTCATCAGATAATAAAAAGCTAACGGTTGTTGCCATTTCATCTGGTCTACCTTCTCGTTTTAAAGGAGTAGCATTAGCTACATTAGATCTGACTTCGTCTTTAGTAAAAGTGTCATGAAATGTTGTGGTGATCATTCCGGGGCATAGTGAATTAACACGAATGCCCTGCTGTCCA
>ENA-ORDR01000225-ORDR01000225.1-marine-metagenome-genome-assembly--contig:-NODE-225-length-29255-cov-3.105902_pt1 | contig 29255 bp, 32 predicted proteins | sample MGYA00240993_ERZ508538 | MGnify/ENA primary metagenome ERZ508538 (study PRJEB26207, sample SAMN05421999) | marine metagenome | isolation source: Monterey Bay, California, USA | place: USA:Monterey Bay... | reverse complement strand
ATGGCTTAAATTAGATTGGGATGAAAGTATATACTTTCAAAGTGAGAAAATTAATAATCATTTAATGGTAGCTGAAACACTATTAAAAAAAAATATGGCGTATAGATGTTATTGTACTAAAGAAGAATTAGAGAAAGAAAAAAAATATGCCTTAGAAAATAAACTTCCTTATAAATATAGTGGAAAATGTAGAGCTTTAAAGGTAGTATATGATAAGCCCTTTGTAATTAGAATAAAATCCCCTGATGAAGGAAGTACAATATTATATGATGAAATACAAGGAAGTATTTCTGTAAATAATTCTAATATAGAAGACTTTATAATAGTTCGTTCTAACAAAACTCCTACCTATATGCTTTCAGTTGTTGTAGACGATAAGGAAATGGGTATAACAAATGTTATACGAGGTGACGATCACCTAACAAATACAGTAAAACAAATAATTATATATAAAGCTTTAAATTGGAAGCTTCCTAGTTTTGCACATATTCCATTAATCTATGGAAGTGATGGTTCAAAACTATCTAAGAGACATGGAGCTCTAAGCGTACTCAAATATAAAGAATCTGGTGTATTATCAGAAGCATTAATGAATTATTTGTTAAGGCTAGGCTGGGGTTACAAAGATAAAGAGTTTTTTACTATGGAGGAAGCAAAAAATTATTTTTCAATTAAAGGTATTGGAAAATCTCCTTCTAGATTTGATATTGTAAAATTAAAAAATATAAATAATTATTACTTTCAAAAAAAGTCTGCAAGTGAAATATCTCATATTATTTCTAATAAATATAAAAAATTTAACCAAGAAAAAGTTATAAACATTATTAACATTTTTAAAAGTAGATCTAATACAGTAGAAGAAATAGAAATTGCTTTAAATTATACATTAATAGAAGAATTAACTCACTACTCAAATGAAGCAATTGAAATTATAAATAAATCAGATAGTAAACTATTACAAAAAATAATAAAATGAAGATGTATGTAAGTAGAGTAAACATATTAGTATTATCTAAACATGAATTCGGTGAACTAGTAACGATTTTTTAATTATCTACCCCTGAGCGTTACATTCACCATGCCTTTGGTTTTCAGCCATTTTTCTTAAAAGCAAAAACTGAATTTTAAATAATGAAAAAGCTTATCTACCAGATAACTAAAAAAGTTGACCAAGAAAATAAGCCCCTCTAAGAGGATGAAAAGCGGTTCGCTAAACACAAGTATTTAAGATCTAGAAGTTCCTCAATTATAACTGTTGCCTTAAAAAACACGTAACAAGGCTAAAAAATATAAAACCTTAGAATTAAATTTAAAAACCAGCGATAATCATGCAAAGTACCGCTGGCTCAAACTTATGTTAGCTCTGATTTTTTTTATGCTTTTGCGTTATCAAGGATAGTTAAAAGATTAAGCGTAAAGAATATCACCCATATTATATAATAGAACTGAATAAAGTATTAAAAATATTATTGGAGCAATATAGCCCTCAGCAGTAGGTTTAACGCCTTCAATGCTTGCCCAATCACTGTTTAGTGTGCGGTACCCTGAAATCGCTGCAATAAGTGCTTGTGTCCATCCGAAAGCGACAAAAGCCCAAGCACCAGATGGCCCATTGAAAAGCAAAAAAATTGAAATTAGTGCTGCAGCTCCGACTTGGGAACCAGCAAACCGTGTTATAAACATTGCCTGGTCACCAAACCCATACTGATCATTGAATGCTTTCGTTTGGAATAGGCATCTATAGCTATAATACACAGCGCCAACTGTCAGTATGATCCAAATAATTAGGTTTAAAGAACCACCAAAATTTTCTACCATTAGAAATCCTCCTGTTTAAAATTATGCACCCGCAATCGGGGTTGCACCTGTTTCTGCTCTTACAACTTTACCATCCTTGAGCTGGTTAACAACCATCACAGCTTCAGAGGATCCATCTGGAAATTTCATCATCGAATGGGTTACTAGAATCTCATCATTTTCATAAATACAGCGCTGGTCGTTTATTTCTAATTTATCACTTTGCATCATTGTGGTGAGCATGGGCGTCCATTCCTCCTTGCTCAATTCAGCACCAGATTGATGACGTACAAAGACAAAATCATCATGAATACATTCCAAATAGGCGTCCACATCACGATTTTGTGATGCGGTTTTCATTTTTTCATATAGGGACATTTTTTCTCCTAAAAGTAGTTTATGGATTTTTATTAAATTTTCCAAATGTAAATTATTTTATGCTTATTATATAAAAGCTACTTTAACCGGTAGTTTTTGAAAATTTTTTAAACGTAACGTAAATTATTCGTGAGTAAGCTTATCCTTATTTTATAGCTTAATTAATGGGCATAAGATTACTGGTCTGACTTCGCTAAAATTCTATTTCACAGAGTAAGAGTAGTAGTTATGAGCAGGGGTATCACCTATTTTGAGCATTTTTTTAGTAAGTAGTAATTTCATGTCAGAAAATACTTCAATAAAATCTTTATCATTTGCTAAATTAAACAATTCCAAAGGATCTTTTTCGCAGTCAAAAAGCTCCCACTCTTTATCTTCTCCACCGTGATTTGTTCCTGGAAGATCAAAACCGTCGTTATACCAGTAAATTATTTTATAGCGTTGATTGCGTAGTCCGTAGTGAGCATAGGCATTATGATCAGGGTCTCGATGCATCCAGTATCTTTGGTATGCTACTTGCTGCCAATTGTCTGGAGTTTTGCCTTCCAGAATAGGCCTTAAACTATCGCCTTGCATATAATTAGGGATACCCAATCCAGCAAAATCTAAAAAAGTAGGTGCGAAGTCTACGTTGCAACACATATCGTTATTTATCTGCCCGGCTTGGAGTAAACTTGGATATCTCAGTAAAAAAGGCATTTGGAAAGATTCTTCATAAATGAATCTTTTATCAAACCAGCCATGTTCACCTAAGAAAAAACCTTGATCAGAAGTGTAAATTACAATCGTGTTTTCAGCTAAATTTTCGTTATCTAAATAATCTAACAATGACCCGACACTTTCATCAATTGATGCAATAGTGTTTAGGTATCTTTTTATATAACGTTGATATTTAAATCTGCTCAGCTCTGCAGGTGAGGTGAAAGTAAATTTTTCTCCCGTATGCTTGTCTATCAGCTCAAAACCATCGAGTGTTTTGGGATTTGGTATTTTCCGCTTATTGCCATCTGCTCTAGAACGCTCACCGATTTCAGATCCACCTTCGGGTTGGACTAATCCAAGATCATCGTAGGTGATATCATCTTTAATTCTCATTTTTGCTTCGGCAGCGGCTTTTGCTCTGTTTTTGTAGTCATCGTCAAAGGTGTCAGGTACTTTTATGTCCTCCTCATAAAGCTTTCGGTTTTTTGGATGTGGCTCCCACTCTCTGTGTGGAGCTTTATGGTGGCACATTAAGAAAAATGGCTGGTTTTTATTTCGAGATGACAACCAATTAATACATTTACTGGTTATGATATCCGTAGCATATCCTGTCTCTTCTATTTCCTTTCCCATCTCAATGAATTTAGGGTCAAAATAGTCTCCTTGGCCTGGCAATACTGACCAATAATCAAATCCAGTTGGTTCATGCTCTTCACCTTCCCCCAGGTGCCACTTTCCAATAATAGCAGTTTGATAACCTCCGTATTGAAGATGTTTTGCAACATTAGGGAGCCTATTATTGATAGGCGTATTTAATGTTGTTACGCAATTAACATGATTATATGTCCCTGTGAGGATAGCAGCACGGCTTGGTGTGCAAATTGAGTTTGTAACGTAACAGTGATTAAGCCTGATACCTTCGTTTGCAATTCGATCAATGTTAGGGGTCTTATTTATGCCTTCACCGTAAGCACTAATTGCTTTGGCGGCGTGATCATCTGCCATTATAAATATTATATTGGGAGTATTCATGTTTTTATCATTTTCGTTTTGTTATTTTGAAGGCAATGATCACTGACTTAATATGAGATGTCGATATTAAAATATGTTGTTTCGTATATTGTTTATAACAAATGAATTAATTTGTGACTAAAATTGGAAGACCAAACCTTGGAGTTTTAAAATGTCAAAATATATTGACGCTGCAACTTGGATAAATGAACAGAGAGAAACCAAAAGTGTTTTTCAAAACTTTAATCAAATGTTTAATTTAGAAAGTTTTGAGGACGCATACCTTGTTCAAGATGCCCTGGAATCTATTTGGGCGCATAAAGGTGAGGTGGTAGGCTTTAAATTGGCTCTTACTTCAAAAGTGATGCAGGAGATGTTTGGCGTAAACACCTCTTTCAAAGGTAACTTATTTTCCAGGACCATTCTCAAAGGTGATCAATTTATATCACTAAAAAATTATGGACGACTAGGAGTGGAGTTTGAGCTTGCCATAGAAATTGGGGAAGATTTTGGTCCTAATTCTAATAATCTGACAGTTGAGAATTGTCTGCACAAAGTTTCGGCTGTTTATCCTGCTTTTGAATTAATTGATGATCGGAATGCGGATTATCCTTCAGTGGACTTAATTTCTCAAACCGCGGATAATTCTTGGAATGCAAATACGGTTCTTGGAACTAAATCTCAAAATTTTTCTCATCTCGATTTCAGCATTAACGAAGTTTGTAAAAGCATTAATGGAAATATTGAAAGGTCAGTTACTGGGGTAGCTCTAGACAACCCTTTCAATGCTGTAATCTGGATCGCTGATTTTCTTAATAAGCGCGGCTCAGAATTAAAAAAAGGTCAAATAGTGATGACCGGCTCAACATTTCCAACATATTTCCCTCAAAAAGGGGATACCATTGAATATGAGGTTTTTAATGTTGGAAAAGTTAAAATTAACATAACCTAGCGAAAATAAATTTTTAACGATCACTAATCGATTTCCATTTGTTTCGACCCTGGTCCCTTTTCTAACCAATTACTTTTGCCAATTTCTTTCAGCCAAGATGGAGACGAGCCTCCAAAAATATGAATTTTTGGAGAAAACTGAGATCCGTTTTCTAGACAACCAGCTCTAATGTTAAATAGATTTTTATTTAAATCACATGCGTATAACGAAGAACCGCATGTGCCGCAAAACCCTTGGATACGATGATTACCGCTGTCTGCCGAAGTTTTTATGTATTCAGAAGCTCCTCCTGTAATTTCAAAATCCTCTCCATTCGACTGTACAATAACGCGAAAGGGGCCTCCTGCAGATATTTGACAATCTGTGCAGTGACAGGCAATAACTTTACCCTCAATTAATGTGGCTTTTATTTTAATCTTACCGCAATGGCATGAGCCAGAAACTTTCACTTTTGTCATCTAATCCCTCCTAGATGCTTTTATTTAGCAAACTTTTAGTTTTCTTGATAACTATCAACTATATAAATATTTCATGCCTATTATTGATATATTTCTAGATCCTGAGTATGAAATTTTTTTATGCTATGGTGCCTCCATCCACTATAAAAGGTTGACCTGTTGCGTAAGAGCCAGCATCTGAGAGCAAATAAATGATAAGCGATGCTATTTCATCAGGTTGACCAAGCCTTCCCATAGGTTGTCTTGAAACGAACCAATCCGTTGCAGCTTTTTTTGAGCCAAGCTTTTCGACCATGCTATTCATTCTCTCATGCAAAGACGGTGTCTCAATCGTGCCTGGGCATATTGCATTACAACGTATTCCATCACTCATGAAATCCACAGCCACTGATTTTGTGAGGCCAATAACAGCCGCCTTGGACGTGCTGTAGGCGGCTCGAAATGGGAAGCCTTTTACAGAAGAGGCCAAGGACGCCATATTAATAATTGAGCCACCGCCATTTCGTTGCAAACCTGGGATAGCTGCTTTGATGACAAAGTACATACTATCCAAATTAATAAGAAAAGAGTTTCGCCAATCAGTTTCATTTACATCTAGGATAGTTCCATGGTGAACCCAGCCAGCCATATTAACAATTCCATCAAAATCTGGTGTTTTGAAAAAGTAATCTTGAATTAAATCATCTTTCGTAATGTCCAAAGTTTTGGTTTCAGCTCCAAGTGCACTTAATTTTTCTAATCCGGCGGGCTCAAGATCCGTTGCGTATACTTTGGCGCCAGCATTTAATGCAAGTTTTGCAACAGAGTAACCCATACCGGCTCCCGCGGCACTTATGAAAATCTTTTTATCTGTTAGGTCCATATCAAGCCTCCTTGGCGTGTTTTATCTCATCAATAATTTTTATAAGCAAATTTAGAAATGCAAAAATTTGTTTCGAGCAAAATAAAAATAGGTGACGCTTCTGTGCCACCTATTTTTGTTTTTGAGGACATTATGAAAAAGTCTTACTTATTAAAACGTCGAGCTATGCAATTTGTTTAATTTATACCTTTTTATGTTTTTCGTAGGAGGCTTCTAATTCTTCTCGTAAAAATTCACCAAAATTTATGGGTGAAAATTTTGGTTTCCCTGTGCCTTTCAGTGGTCGAACTGTAGCGTTCGTATGAGGATCAAAAAAAAATGGGCAGGAAAATCGTTCTTTACCGCTTTTGTTAATAACCCGATGTGGCGTTGAGCGTAAAACTCCGTTAGTAAGCCTAGCCAGCATATCACCAACATTAACAACAAAACTGTCTTCGACCTTTGGTAAGTCAATCCATTCGCCTTCTCTGGTCTGCACCTGCAAGCCTCCAATCTCATCTTGTGCTAGAATTGTTAAACACCCAAAATCTGTATGTGGTGCAGAACCATACAAATCGCTTGGACTATTCTTGGGAATTGGTGGGTAGTGCAGAAGCCTTAACCAAATGGTAGGTATTTCGAATGATTGCATTATGCTTAGATCTTTAGCGCCTGCAGAAATGAGTGCTAGTCGCATCAATTTTCTTCCAAGCTCTGTCATTTTACATGTGTATTTCTCTAAAACTTCTTTAAAATCTTTTAAGTCTGGCCATTGATTTGGACCTGAGAGGTAGACATTAGGAAGCTCAGACGTATCTTCACGCATCATCATAAAACTCTCTGATTGATTTGGTTTTTTGACCTCTGCAAGTTTTGAATTTACGTCAGTGGAAGTATTAATTGCAATGTAACCACGATGATTTTGGTTGAGCTTAACTTTCATTTTGTCTGATAATGGCTGCGAGTGAAAATCTTTTGAAACTTGGAAAAGTTGGTCTATCAGCGGTTTTTCAATACCGTGATTAATAATATATCCAAAACCGTATTTACTATATGCATAATAAAAACCCTGTAACAGAGATTCAGAAAATTCGTTATCTTTAATTCCAGAAATATCTATTTTTGGTATTTGCATGAGTTTTGTTTCATTCGTTGGTAGACTCAATAAATTTAATTGTTATTTTAATTTCTAAAATTATCCTAGACGAAAACTTGACTAGTATTAAATATTATAAAAGTTGTTGAACAAATGGGCATCTTGACGAAATTGTAAAAAAGCGAAACCCCTTTTATGAGATCTCAGTTATTATCGCGCGCTTATGCTAGCGCGCCATTATTATTATTTTTGGCGACATTAGGCTGGGGTAGTAATACAATTGCCAGCCGGCTAGCAGTTGGGGAGGTATCCCCTATGCTGCTTATATTTTTTAGGTGGGGAATTGTTGTTGTCATTCTGCTGAGCTTTTATTGGCGGGAAATGGTTTCAGAGTGGCCAGTTATAAAACCAAGGTTGAGGTGGCTACTAGTCATGGGGGGTTGCGGATTAAGTCTGTTTAATGCCTTTTTTTACATAGCAGCACATAGTACGACAGCAGTTAATCTGGGCATAATACAGAGTACTATGCCAGGTATGATTTTGCTTGGTTCATTTATGGTTTTTGGTGATCGCATTAACAAATTGCAATTTTCTGGTCTTTTATTAACTCTTCTGGGTGTCGTTGTGATTGTGACTCAAGGGTCCTTTGAAAAGCTAATCCAATTAACTTTCAATAATGGTGACTTGTTAATGATCTTTGCTTGTTCTTTCTATGCTATGTATACGGTAGGCTTAAAAAGTAGACCAAAGATCTCTGGTATGGTTATGCTGGCTTATTTTTCAGTTGCAGCGTTTTTGATGACTATTCCTCTAATGATTGCAGAGAGTTTAACTTATGGTACACTTGTTCCGGGAGTAAGCGGCTTCGCAATTATCCTATACATAGCACTTGTTCCTTCTTTTTTGTCTCAGATTTTTTTTATGCGCGGGGTCGACCTAATTGGTCCAGGATCGGCAGGTTTATACGCGAATTTAGTCCCAATATTTTCTGCAATTATGGCTGTTTTTTTACTAAGTGAGAAATTTGCCTGGTTTCATTTAGTTGCAATGTTACTAGTTTTTGCAGGTATAGGTTTATTTGAATATCAGAATAGGCGTAAAGTTAATCCATAGTATCATGGTTTAAGGTTAATTATTTATTTGAGTGCTTTTATGAATATTAAAGAGATAGCAAATGAAATAAGTAGCGCAATTAGTTTGGCCAAGCAGATTGAACCATTTTCAAAGAGAAGTATAATCCTTTCAACTCAGGAAGCTTACGACGTAGCCACAATTGTAGGAAGAAACTTAGGAATATCTAAAGTAGTAGGTCGAAAAATTGGTTTCACAAATCGTAATATTTGGAACATTTATGGCGTGGGTGAGCCAATTTGGGGCCCGATAACAAAAAATAGCATTAGTTTTTTGGAGACAAACTTTCTAAAGGTTGATCTTAGTCAATTCTGTGAGCCTCGCATTGAACCCGAAGTAGTAATTTGTCTAAAACACAAGCCAGAATATGGTCCTAAGGGAACTGAAATATATATAGATTGGGTTGCCCCAGCTTTTGAAATCGTAGACTCTATATACCCGAATTGGAAGTTTTCATTAACAGATGCAATTGCATCAGGAGGGCTTCATGGATGTTTGGTTGTCGGTAAGAAGTTTAGGGTAAATAATCTCACAGAGAATGATCTCATAAATGTTAAAGTTAGTTTATATAAAAGTGGTGCGCTTGAAGAACAGGGCAATGGTGCAAACGTTTTAGAAGGTCCAATTTCTGCAATTCGATATTTGCATGAAGGTCTAGTCAAGATCAAAAATCAAAGCCTTCTATCTGCTGGTAATATTATAACAACTGGAACTATGACAGATGCAAAATCGATTTACTCTAAAGAAGAATGGAGCGCCAAATTTGAGGGTGTTATTGAGTCAGAATTAAATTTAGAATTTTTATAATGAATTTTTTTAATAGTTTACTTAAGGTAACTTTTATATCCTCTTGTTCATTTAAAATTAAAATATCATAATGAAACCATACGGTTTATTTTCTCTCAGCGTACCCGTATCTAAAGCCTCCACATTACCCCGTGGAGGCTTTTTAATAAACCGCATATCCAATTTTGATCCAAATAGTTTTAATTCCCGTAAAATATTTTGTGACTAAATACATGCGCAGGCAATCATGGTTAATTGTCCTTTTACCCCCCCCCTTGAAACAACGCCTATCTCGGCGTTGTTTTAGGTTTTAAGGACTGATTTTTATCTGTGAATATTATCGCATTAGCGACTTATTGTCGTTAAGTTTGCATAATTTGAACGTGATTTAAGATAAGAAATTTAAAATTTAGGAAAACGTTTAAAAAATGATATTCCAAAAAAATAAGTATTTTCAAATTTCTTCGGTTTCTAGCAATCGGCTTGTTACTGGGAATGCCTTAGCTTTTATTGCTATATTTTTATTTGCAGCAGGTTTCCCAGCTGCAGAAGTTCTTTTAGAAATATGGCACCCTATTACTCTTATGTTTTTTAGACTTTTATTGGCGGTCTCAACATTAGTTATAATTTGGATTTTGCTTGAAGGGCTGCCCTCCGTTTTGAAAGCGCCTTGGTTGAAAGGAATAAAAATTGGCCTTTTAGGTTTTGGATTGGGCACAAACTTATTATTGTTTGCACAGTGGTTTACGGATCCGATTACAGTTGCATTATTGGCAACTCTAATCCCTGTTTCTGCAACTATTCTCGAAGTTTGGGACCGCCGGCGAAAACTTAACACAAAATTTATTTTAGGATTACTTGCTTCAATAATAGGTGGGTTCATTGCCGTTAGTGAAAATATCTCGATTGATTTAGGTTGGGGGGTTTTGATGGCTTTGGCCTCAGGATTTTGCTTTATGTGGGCTTCAGATAAAAGTGTAACCAAACTATCCGGGCTATCTTCGATAGCGCGCTCCTCAATTACTTTTACCGGGGCAGCTGTTTTTACAACAATAAGCTTCCTAGTACTTTTCAATTTAGGGTTAATTGAAATTCCCAATAAGATTACAACTAATCAGTTGTTTAGTTTGATAATTTATTCGGTGATTTCCATGGCAATTTCTCAGGTTTTTTTTATAGCCTCTGTCGACAAAGTAGGGATAGCGATCAGTTCTCTTCATTTAAATTTTTCTCCCTTTTATGTGATGATAATCCTATTTATTTTAGGGGGAGCTTGGGATTTGAGAGCTGCTGTTGGTGCATCTATTGTGGCTTTTGGCGTTTGGCTTGCTCAGTCGAAATAAGTTGATGATTACAATTATCTATTTGAGCACCAAAATAGAAAACGGCTACATCATCGATATCAAACTGTTTCAAAAATAAACAGGATTAAAATCTTTGCTCTTTTTCCAAATTCAAAGTTTGATATGCTCTCTATAAGTTCGCTTTTTATTCTGAATTATAAGTGGTGATTAACTTGGTAAAACTAAGAGATCATAATTATAAATTTATATCAGCTAAGCCTTTTGCCCCAAACTTAGGGGCAGAGATATATGGCGTTGACCTCAGCAAACCCGTTTCAAAGGCCCAGTTTGGTGATGTTTTCCAAGCCTTTTTGGATCACCAGGTTCTGTTTTTTAAAAATCAGAAAGAAATTCCACCGGATGTTCATATTGCTTTTGGTAAGAAATTTGGAGAATTACATGCGCACCCAGCAGCTCCAACAATGGAAGGCTACCCAGAAATTTTTGAAATTCATGCAGATAAAAACTCAAAGATTGCAAACGGTGAGTTTTGGCACTCAGATGTATCATGCGATGAAGAACCACCCCTGGGAACTATGCTACAAATTCATCTGGCGCCTCTTTGTGGTGGTGATACGATGTTCAGTGATATGTATTCTGCCTATGATGCTCTTTCGGCACCAATCAAAAAATTAATAAACGGATTAACTGCTGTGCATGAATCCGAACATATTTATAAAGGCCGTTATGCTGATAGAGGCGTGAATGACTCAAATTCTATTTTTCCGACTGCGGTTCATCCTATCGTCAGAACACACCCCGAAACAGGAAGAAAAGCATTATTTGTAAATCGTACTTTTACAACAAGAATTAATGGGTTGTCACATCAGGAAAGTGATAACATCTTGCAGCTTCTTTTTGATCAAGCTGAGCACATAAATCATCAAATTCGTTTTAGTTGGTCAATTAATGATTTGGCTTTTTGGGATAATCGCTGTTGCATGCACCGTGCTATTTGGGATTACTGGCCTGAAGAGAGAAAAGGTCGAAGGGTTACAATTAAAGGCGATCGCCCAAAATAAAATTAACTTGATATGAGGATAGTAAAGCTTATTTTTAGATAATGTTTTGGTTTTTATTTTCCATTTTTTTACTGGCTTGCTTTTCTGCTGGAGCCACGGGGGGGCTTTTCTCGCCCGGTTCCTGGTATTCAAATTTAAAAAAGCCTAGTTGGACGCCACCCAATTGGTTATTTCCAGTGGCGTGGACCTCACTTTATTTTTGTATGTCTTTTGCAGGAGCCAGAGCCGCTATAGCACCAGATAATGGCCTAGCTATGGCTCTTTGGTCTCTTCAGATTGCTCTTAATACGCTTTGGTCACCAGTATTTTTTGGATTAAAAAATATTAAGTTGGGACTTATGGTTTTAATAGCACTTTGGTTATCAGTTGCCTGCACTATGCTTGCATTATGGCAAGTAGATTGGTTGTCGGGATTACTATTTGTGCCCTATTTAGTCTGGGTTACTGTCGCAGGGGCTTTAAACGCGGCTGTTTGGCGATTGAATTTTGAAGAAAACAATCAATAACCAGAAGTTTGCAATAATTATAATATTATTTATTACGTGTTTTGGCTAGACGCGCATTACCAGTCCATCTGGATCGTAAGGTGACATTTGAATAACTTTTGCATCTTTTTCAACGCCAACAACATGGACCTTGAGTTTTTGATCTTTCTTAGCAAGTTCGTTATTTACTAAAGCCAAAGCGAGTGATTTTTTTACAGTGTGGCCATAACCTCCTGAAGTTACAAACCCCACTAAACTGTCGTTGTTCCAAACAGGTTCATATCCACTGGCATCGGCATAATCAGCATCAATTTCCAGCATAACGAGTTTTTGTGAAGGCCCATTGCCATCTCTTTCTTTGATTGCGGCAGCCTGACCAATAAAATGTTCTTTGTCCCAGTCAATCCACTGATCCATTCCTGTCATTCCAGGAGTATAACCTTGTGTGAATTCAGCTGACCAAATTCCAAAACCTTTTTCTAATCTTAAAGATAATAAGGCGTTGAAACCAAATTCTCTGATGCCGCATTCTGCACCCGCTTTCAGCAATAACCGACGTAAAGCTATGTGATCGCCCATTCGACAGTGTATTTCATATCCTAACTCACCAGTGACTGAGAGGCGGCCAACTTTGGCACGGATCAAATCTATATCCATAGTTGCGCAGCCCATAAATTTTAATTCATTAATAGAAAAGTCTGTAATTTTAGAGATCACGTCTTTAGAATCTGGGCCTGAAAGAGAAAACCCAGCCCAGTCTTCGCCGAGGTCTATGATTGAAACGCCTTCGGTAAGATGGTCATTAAACCATCGCATGTGCCAAGCACGCAAATAATAAGATCCCATTATCCACCAGGTTCCATCTCCCCAATTGAATACGGTTAAATCACCCTTCAATTTGCCTTCTTCACTAAGCATAGGGGCCAAGCCAGCTCGGCCTGGTTTAGGAAGTTTTGAGGCCAATATGTTATCGAGCCAAGCCTCAGCGTTAGGTCCCGACACTTCAAATCTTGAGAAGCCGGTTATATCAAGTAAGCCAACGCCTGTACGAACAGTTTTACACTCACTACCAACTAAAGGAAATGCATTGGAACGTTTAAGTGAGGGGTTTTCCTGAAATTCTTCAGATGCAAAGTATAGTGGTACTTCGAGGTCCCAACTATTTCCCCACTGGCAACCTGCTGCCGTCATTGCATCGTGCGCCGGTGCCATTTTTAATGGTCGCCCCGCTGGCAGCTGTTCATTTGGATAGGTCATAACGAAGCGCCGGGAGTAGAATTGACCTGTGGTTTGCTTAATAAATTCTCTATTTTCCGCAAACTTGCCGTATCTGGCAACATCCATACCATAAACATCGGCTTCTGGCTCGCCATGGATCATCCACTCTGCGAGAGACTTGCCTACACCTCCGCCTTGCAGAAAACCGGCCATAACTGCACAAGCGCACCAGTAACCTCGTTTGCCGGGAACTGGCCCCACAAGAGGGTTGCCATCGGGTGAAAAGGTAAAGGCACCATTTACCCAAGTTTTAATACCAACATCTTGTAACGCAGGATAGCGTTCAAACCCTAATATAAGTTCATTTTCTATCCTATCTGTTTGCTCCTGGAACAGCTCCATTCCATAATCCCAGGGCGCGCCATCCATAGCCCAATGTTCGTGGTTAATTTCATAGATTCCCAGCAGAACACCTTTTTGATCTTGTCTCAAATAAGTGAAACCTTCGAGGTCGACAGTCATGGGAACCTCAAAATCCAAGTTTTCTAGCTCAGCAATGGTATCTGATATCAAATAATGGTGTTTTAGGGGAGATACTGGTAACTCCACTCCAGCCATCCGCCCAATTTGCTTAGCCCACAACCCCCCAGCATTAACGACATGCTCACAGGTTATTGTTCCTTTATCTGTTTGAACCCGCCAACCGTCTTGTGTTTGCTCTAATGCTTCCACTTTTGTGTGTTCAAAATATTCAGCGCCTCGCTTTCTTGCCGCTTTCGCATAAGCATGAACCGTACCTGTCGTATCTAAATAACCTTCTCGGTCTGCCCACATACCTCCCAGCAAGCCTTCGGTAGACATAATTGGGTTCAGTTCACCGGCTTCCTTTGGCGTTACAAGCCGACAGTCAGAGATACCAATTGATTGATATACTCTATACTGCGATTGTAACCATTCCCATCTATCTGGCGTGCCAGCCATTGTAAGACCACCGGTCATATGCAGACCAATATCTTGCCCACTTTCAGCCTCAATCTCTTGCAAAAGGTCAATTGTATAAGCCTGAAGGGCAGAAATATTTGGATCAGCATTTAGTGCATGTATGCCGCCGGCCGCATGCCAACTTGAACCTGCAGTAAGAACTGATCTTTCAAGCATGCAAACATCTGACCAACCAAATTTTGCTAAATGATAAATAACAGAGGTACCGACTACGCCTCCACCAATAACAACAACCCTATAATGAGATTTCACTATATTCCTCCCTATAAAGCTTTTCGCTTGCAGATTTAATCTGCTATGCGTTCAACATCTTGGAAAGCTTAAAGCTTTTTGATAAAAAATAATTACCAAATTTATAAAAGTTGAGTAATTGCAATAGCGCCAAAAATAAGTGTGATTACGACTTTAAAAAGACCCACGGAGCGGTTTTGAATTTCCTTCCAAAGTTTGTTGCGGCTTCATCATCATCGATATCATCAATATTAGACTTTAAGGTAATCCACGCAATCAAATGAATTAACCACTACAAAAACAAACATCCCAACAATAGCGGCTGTCATGGCAAGTTGAGGCAAGTTTCCTTCTTGGAAAATGATATAGAGAGTGGACAGCGGCTGGTTTTGTTTGAAGTAAAAAGCCGATCTGCTTCAATTTCTATATTTAAAATTAACTTTTAGTTCAGTTTATAATCGATGGGAGGGAACAAGTAATCCTCATCTTTTTTAATGATTGGCGCCTTTTGCTTTGGAAATCTGGGCAGGCCTAATCCTGTATTTATCATACGAAGATAGTCACGATAGCTCATGCTCATTAACGGTTTAATTGGGCCAATAAACCCTTCATCTTGAGTTGGTTTGTTCATAATTTTCCTCCATCAATGGAAGAGATGTGCAAATTTTATGCCACATAATTAAACTCTGGGATAAACTAAATGGTCAAGTTTTTAGATCACATGGTGCAATCAAAACTCATATCAAATAAAATAAAAATTAAATAAAAGATCCTAAGTTAAAAGTTAGAAAAACTTACTAATTGGTGCAATCAAGCTTATTAACTTAAACACAAGCAAAACATCAATTGGAATAATTGAATTAATATTTTAAACAGGTCTGAACTTTTACATGACTTATAAAGAGATTTAAAATGCCATACGAGCCAATAAAATTGCCAGATCGCGTTCAGCTATCAGAGGACGAGGCTATTCAAAAATCGCAAATCTTTTTCAAATATATGTGCAAGCGTCACTCAGTTAGAGATTTTAGCAGTAACCCAATTTCAAAAAAAATTATTGAGAACATTATAGCTACAGCTGGTCAAGCTCCTTCTGGAGCTAATCAACAGCCTTGGCACTTTGTGGCTATTAAGGATTTAAGTATGAAGAAAATGATCCGCGAAGCTGCTGAAAAAGAGGAGCAAAATTTTTATACTGGTGGAGCGAGCGATGAGTGGATTTCTGCTCTGGAACCCATTGGTACTGGAATATCAAAACCTCATCTTACAGAAGCGCCCTGGTTAATTGTAGTGTTTGCTGAACGCTATGGAAAAAAAACGGATGGATCAAGAAGCAAAAACTATTATGTCCCTGAAAGCGTAGGAATAGCCATGGGATTTCTTATTGCGGCAATTCACAACGCTGGTTTGGTATGTCTTGAACATACGCCCAATCCAATGAAATTTTTAAATAATTTGTGTGGGAGGCCTGATAATGAAAAACCGATTATGATATTGCCAGTTGGCCATCCAAGTGAAGATGCAAATATCCCAAAAGCTGCAAAATTAAAAAAGCCACTGAAAAAGATTTTGTCAGTTTTTTAAGATGTGAAATATTTGGTCGAAATGTATATTAAATAAGAGTTTTCTGGTTTTGATATGCTTACCTTTAAAAATGGATAGGTAGTAATTAGAATGGTAGGGCCCAAAATGAAAGTCGTTCTGGTTGAACCGGAAATACCATTTAATACTGGTTCAATTGGGCGGACTTGCGTAGCACTTGAACTAGAATTGATCTTAATTGGGCAACTTGGTTTTTCTTTGGATTCATCTTCGGTAGCGCGATCGGGGACCCGCTATTGGAATTTTGTACAAATAAGCCTTTACGAAAGTTGGGACGAGTTTCTTCAAAAACGTTCGCCACTTATCGACCAACTTTACTTATTTGAAGAAGATGGATCAAAAAGTTTTTATACTCCAATTTATCATCCAGAGGCATATTTAGTTTTTGGTTGTGAATCCAAAGGGCTTCCCACATCAATTCGTGAAAATATGAAAGATAGAATTTTTTCACTCCCAATAAAAAATAAAGCCGTTAAATCCTTAAATTTAGCAAATACAGCAACGGCAGTAGTTTACCAAGCAATGCGAGATTATTTGTAAAAACACAGGGTAGTTATTGAAACGACTGCGCGTCTTTTAAAAGAATAGTGAATTTAGAGCTAATTCAGCATAAACACGACTAAGTATTAGTGTCTTATTAAAATACCCTAATTAAGACTAATCAAATTTTGTCTTCGCAATAGCTTACCAGTGAAAAGATTATAAAAATTTTAGTTGGCATAAAAAATGCCTCTATAAAAGTTAGTAACCCCGCGGGTACTGGGTCTCTAATAGCTTTTTCCTCCCTGTTGAGTCGATTAGAGACCCTTTTTTGTAAATTTTTTGGGTTAAAATAATTAAAATCGTCGATTAATAGTTGTATACAAATGGACACTAATGTAAGTATTTATTTTTTAACATTAATTTATGTATACTATTGTATTTGTTGACTTTTTTAAAAAAAAATCTATATTTATTTTATGTCAAATGAATGTAAAAAATGTAACGTTGTGCATAGCTCGTTGGCCGAGAAGTGCCTCAACTGTGGTGGTTCCCTTGGGTCACTAAAAATTGTGCGATCAAGTTTTGGTTTTCCCGCTTTGGTAGCGACTACATTTTTATCGCTCGGTGTTGTCATACTGAACGTCAACTTGATTGGAGGTGGCTAATATGGTGACCTGGAAACAAATTTTTGGCCCCAATTTTAGCGTTGTTCAGATTGAAGCTCTTTTAATGATTGGTGCTTTTGGCGCTGTATTGTCAGCGATTTTCGTACTGCTATATTTATATAATCAGTTAGCAGACGATCTATAGAAAACTAATAGCTTACCCGCTTACATAAGTAGCTTGGCTTTGCGGTCTATACCAATTCTTTTGGTTGTGAAGTCGGCCTAGTAGGTCGCGTAAATCAGCAACTTCCTGCCTGATTTCTCGGTAGGATGATATATCTGTTGTGTTTTCGACATTATTACCTGCTATTGCACTCATTGTGGAAGATCTTCTTGCAATAACTAAATTTAAGGCATCTTCAATAAGATCAATATCGCGTAAGCCCAAGTTAAATTCCGTGTTAGGTTTTGACATGTCTTAAGCTCCCAATACTACTGTGACAGTTTTGTATAACTCCTAATTGTAAAAAGATTTTGGTTAAAAAGTCAACAAATACAATAGTATACAATATTTTTGCAATGAAAATAATAGGTTAATTTTGTGTTCATTAGTATACATTATGTCTGGTTGTTCCCAAGAACTAACCGACTCGCTTGGGTGGTTGTGGATTATTCGCGGGATTTGAATCTATTAAGTTAATTTCAACTATATCATCACCGCTATCTAGATCCTTTAAGCGCTGCTCAATCGAGCGGGCTAAATTCTTACTGTAAACTTGATTATTGCCCTCGTAAAAAGCAAAAGACTTTAAATGTTTTGCTTTTTTATCAGGATTATCAATCGTAGATTTTGTCCAATGATACAGTTCATACTGTTCGATACCTTCTCTTTCCGCTTCTTCACAATACTCTGCAAATGCGTCAAAAGTACAAACAAGTTTGGAACTATTATCAGTAGCAATTTTAATGATCGCCTTGGATAGCCGTAACTCATTTACGCCGCGCAGATCTTCTGAGAGTTTATCTGAAACCTTTATTCTAATTTGGTAGAGCCAGTCAGACATTATAAATTCCTCTATTTTAATAAGTTTAAAGCATTTTAACTAGAAATTATTATGATAGAACTAAATCTAGTCACGAATTCGATATTTCAACCTATGTCTTTTAACTAAGCAGGATTTTTCAAATGTTTCAGTCGTTTTTTCCGCAGCCTAAATTATTCTTTTCGTCATTGGCTATATGGAGTGGGTTATTAATTCTGGTTTGGTATTCTTTTGGGAAAAAAATAGGGGAATCTATTGGGTTCGACTTATCTGAAACAGAGACCGTAATAGGCTTGGGTCATTTTATTACATCGGAATTTTTATGGTTTGATATGTTTTTTGCTTTCGGGGCGCTGGTATTTTTCTTTGTATGGCGCTCGCGAAGTCCACACGAGTGGCAGATCTGGTCAGTTTTGGGCTCAGCACTGCTGATTTTCTTGTCATACGCATCAGTTCAGGTTTCAGTGGTAATTAACGCTTGGTATGGACCTTTTTATAACGATATTCAAACAGCCCTAACAGGCGATGGAGGAATAACGGCTAGCGACCTGTATGGCCACTTTTTAATCTTTTGTACCATCGCATTTCCCTATATTTTATTTATTATTTTAAATAGGTTTTTTACGGCTCACTATATCTTCCGATGGCGTACGGCCATGAACAATTATTATGTTGAAAGGTGGAAGCAGGTTCGTAATATTGAAGGGGCTTCACAACGAATTCAAGAAGATACAATGCGATTTGCGGCTATCATGGAAGGGCTGGGAGTAGCGTTCGTAGATTCCATTATGACCTTGATAGCATTTTTGCCAGTTCTGGCGGCTCTTTCAGTTCATGTTGAAACTCTTCCCATACTTGGGGCTATACCTTACCCACTAGTGTTCTTATCAATTGTTTGGTCTCTTTTTGGAACTATGGTGCTTATTTTGGCTGGTATTAAATTGCCAGGATTAGAATTTAAAAACCAACGGGTCGAGGCGGCATTCCGAAAAGAGTTAGTTCTAGGCGAAGAAGATGACCAAAGTGCCAATCCTGGAACTTTACGGGATCTTTTTGCAAATGTCCGTCGAAATTATTTTAGAATTTATTGGCACTACACATATTTTAATCTGTTTAGGTACATGTATATTCAAGCGGACAATGTGGTGGCATATATCTTTTTGGTACCAACAATTGTTTCTGGGCGTATAACCCTAGGTATAATGAACCAAATTTTAAGGGCTTTTGGGCAAGTTGCCTCGTCGTTTCAATTTTTGGTATCATCTTGGACGACGATCATTGAGCTTATATCAATATACAAAAGGCTCCAGGCTTTTGAGGCTGCTGTCAACGACCAACCTCTTCCAAAAATTGACCAGGAGTTTATTGAATCAGGATCACAAGAGTCTTAATTTAAAATAGATCTTGGATAGGATTACGACAGTTACAAATCTTGGAGATAAGCATGTATTGCAGAGTTGTGAATGTAAAAGCATTATCCGAATTGCAGATGAAAATGATCACTGCTTACATGGAAACAAGTATGTTGCCCCGAAATTTGGGTGCTGGCCAAACATCTGGCGAGGTTTTTTCTATCAGTAAGACTGAAGTCTTTGTTGTTTCACGATTCAATGACAAAGCTACCGCGGATAAAATTATGTCACTGATGAAGGAAGAGCTGAAGGAAATAGGACAAGGAAGTAAAATGACAGTTTTAGAGGGTCCCCTTTTAATAGAAGGTTAAGCGAAAATCCAAACTATGTGGTTGAATTCGTTAGAAACGAATACCGTCTGATACTTTGCACACAATACATAAGAAAAATTGAATATCTATAAATATGGATCCAAAATTTTGGATTGGTTACCCAACGTTTTAATAAATTATTCTTTGATACAATCTCTAAAGTAATTAAGATTGACGCTATTAACAGTGAGGAAAAGTTATGGATCAAACTTTGAGAGCAAGTATTCAAACGAGTACTTTTTATTATTTTATGATTGCAATGATACTTACCACTATTAGTCAATTGACAACAATGACGGTGATTGTTTTTGCTGATATATCGGGAAAAGAAAATTTAGTCGCTGCTTCAGTAATCGGGCCTGCACTTATTGGGGCTTTTGGAATTATCAGATTGTTAACAAACATGGGTTACTTAGTGGCTGATATGGACAAAGACATGAAGGCTACAACTTACGGTGCTGGAATATCTGCAATACCATTTTCAATACTTAAATTAATATTTGCAGCTATTTTTGTAGTTATTGCAGTGGTTCAGTTAACAGCCATCTATTAAATAACTTTTTCAAAGGGTCCAGAACCAACGGACCCTTTGATCAATTTCAAACATCAGTTCCGCTTTAAATAAAATCCTGCAGCAATAATGAAAAATGTTAATGCTTGATAAAAGAATGGGTTGTTACCAATGGGATCTCCACTGCTAAAAATTAGATAAAGGCCCCCGATTGCAAATATAGCCCAGCCTACAGAATGTATTATCATAAATTCTGATGTGTTCTCTAAGTTAACATATTTTCTGGTTGCGATAAGTACGTACGCTATTACCATTAAGGCTAACCCAGTATTTTGTAATTGCGCGCTTGCCAGATCTGAAATTAAATCTTCGGGTACTGTCATTACAGACCAGTACGAATTAGGTGCTAGAAAAAACCAAAGACCATAGATAACGCCAACTGCAGGCGTAAAAAGCATCATTTTTTGTTGCATAGCTAATCTCCACTTTTTGATAAAAGGAAATTACCATAGATTTAAGTTTTTTATAAAATAATTTTTTATTAGCACTTTTGAGTCACGCGAATTCACCTGATTCCACCCAGAATACTAAATCCAACCTGACCTTATTTCCAATCAATGTCGCTCTAATTGAGCCAGGAAGACTACTTAAAACGGCCTTTACTAGATTAGTATGAGGTGCACCTGTTTCAAAGTTTAATTTACTGTCCATTATTTTGTTAAAGCGTACTAAATTCAATTCTTCTGAGTTTCTACTTGTAGCGATTAGAGCTGTAAGTTGAACCTCTTTCATTGTTTGGGATTGCCTTCCTTCACTAATCTCGAACTTAAGTTTGTTAGGATTATATGTTTCTTGGCAGTGTGAAATTAAGTGATGAAGCATTACTTTAAGAGAGCTCACAGGAATGCTATATTCAATTTCTGACACAGAACTCGTTTCCATCTCCACTTTCATACCATTCCAATCAGAAAAAAATTCATAAGGATGTGTGAATTTCTTCAATATGTGGCTTAAATCTTGGAGTGTTAAAGCAGCTGTATCGTCAGAAAGGTAATTCCCAGTTTCACTAATCTTTGACAGATTAAAAGAAACATCACGAACACGATCTCGAATATGTTCGACTTGTAGATTATCTTTCTTTTTATTGGTATTTTCCAATAGACTTTTAGTTAAATCCATTTGTGAAGCTAAGCTAAATGCAGCTATTTTTAATTTGGTTTTTTCCGCCTCAGACCTTTCTTGGGCCTCAGCAACCAAATCATACGACGATTTATTTTTTTCAATGAGAGTTTTATTTGCCTCTATTTCTTTTAGATACAGTTTTTCGTACTGGTCAACTAACGTTCTGATTGCAAAAACAAGAATGCAAATCAGTGTTAAACAAGATAAGTGCACTGCAACAATACCTGAATGCAGCGAGTTGCTTGAATTATTTGGCAGGAATGTTTCCGTAGTCACTAGATAAAGTGTAGTTGTCGCTAGGACGCCTGAGGCGACAACAATTCGACTGGAAAACTTAAATGCCATCAAACCGCACGCTAAAACAAGAAATACATCAACAAAAATAATTGAGCTATTCCGTATCCCAGCCAGCAAAAATAATGAAAAATAAATAACAACTGTCACGTATAAACGAAGATTATTTGACTTTGATGGGCTGAAGGCGACGAAAACAAAAAGTACATAACATAAAGTTATGAACATTTGATGGAAGGGTAAAAAATCGAGAAATAAGTTTCTATATCCAGCTATGATAATAGCGGGAAAAGCAACCACTGATATGAAAATGGAAGCCGTCTTTAGACTTTGGTCAATTATTCCGTCTAAGTTTTTAATTCTGTTTTGCATTTTACTAATCTGAATTTTTTTAAGCTACCATAGAATTTGTCTAAGGCTTACCTGAATCTTTTTTCGGCATCATGGATAATCTTACAGACGTTATTGTTAAAAGGTGTTGAAATTTTAAATTCAGCTGCAAGAGGTGGTATGGCTCCATTAATAAAAGCTATTTCAGTTTTTTTCTTAGCTTCAAAGTCTTGGAGCATTGATGGCTTGGCAGATCCAACCCTTTTTGCAAAATCAGTGACATAATCAATAGGATCTTCGAATGAAAATGGGATACCTTTGGCTAGCCCAACAGCGTAAGCTTCTTGCATACAATTTAAAGCAAATGTCCAATATTCTTTTTTATTGAAGAGCTCTTTTACGTTGCATCTAAAAATAGAGCAGGGGCCAGACAAGGTTACGTTGCAAAGCAATTTTTCCCAAATCAACTGCTCAATATTCTCGTAGATTTCGGTTTTTAATCCCCCAGAACGCCAGGCTGAAACTATATTTTGAAGTTCGTTTTCTCTTGTTTTTTTTGAAATTGAGCCGAGCCTGATTTGTTTGTTTGCTGTATGAATAATGCGTCCCGGTGCTTTTAAACTAGCACCAAAACCTTCAGCGACTCCCAAAATAATGTTGTTTTTTGGCATATACTTCGAAATTATATTGCCAGCGCCTAATCCATTTTGAATTGTAATTATAGGGGAGTTCAGCTTTACTTGATCCTTAAGGTTTTTAATACTTTCTTCTAACTTCATAGCTTTGGTTGCAATAATATAGAAATCGCATCCTTTAACATCAGAAATGTTTGTACTGGCTCTAATCTTTTTTGCGATAATTTGTCCGTCAGGACCTTCTATCAGAAGGCCATTTTTATTGATATAATCGACGTGATCTTGCCAAACATCTATTGCAATAACATCATGTCCTGCTTTGGAAAACCTTGCAGCATAGATTGATCCCATTGCACCAGTTCCAATAACAGCAATTTTCATTAGTCTGGCCTTTTTAAATCTAGAGAAAATCGATTATTCAATTCATCAATTATTTTGATAGGTAAGTGATTTGGCCAATATTCGTTTAATATTTTCATGGCCTGAGCTTCTGCCCTTTGCCCCATATGTAGTTGCTCGCTAGTTGTCCATTCTTCGATAGATTTACGCTCTGCTATCTCTGGATAGTAGAAATCACTCTTCATTCTCGCATAAGTTTCAGGATGCCCCAAATAATGGCCATCATTATTTACGACCTCTCTTATACTCTCGTACATCAATGTTTCGTCATTTATTTCTGGTATCATATTCGACCTAAATATGGTGCCAATCAATTCGTTGTCTGCCACCATCGCACTAAAATTGACGGCCATTAAACTTGCTTGAGAACCTGCTGCTTGGGTTATCAAATTAGCCCCTATTTGGGCAGCACTGTTAATTGTGAGTGCTTTTTCATAACCTGATTGAAAGTCAATCGAGTTACTGTCTGTAGCTCCTGCTATAACTGAGCACGGTATTTCCCAGCATCGAAGAACTTGAACTGCAGTTGCAGTTGCCATTAACTGCTCTGGGGCTCCACCAGCCATTCCCCCAGTCCTTAGATCTGTTATCATTGGCCGCGGTCCAGCAATACTATCTGCTTCTGGGTTTATAAGGTGAACTGATACTAATCCTGCCAGAGTTTCAGCTAAAGTTTGAGAAACAGAACCGGCAATTGTCACCGGACTAGAAGCTCCAAGTTGCCCAAATACATTGCAGTGAACAGGGATGCCTAGTCTAGTAGCCTCCATCATTACCTTCACACTTTCTGGATCGAACCTTAATGGAGGTACTGCGTGATTTACATTCAACGAAAGAAAAGGTCTTCTCCTGAAACTTTTCTCTCCTCCTGCGATTTGATAACATAGTTTGGCTATAGCATTAACGTGCGAATAATGCGCTGCTTGGACTATAACATGCTTAGAAGTTCCCGCTAAACTTGCAGCTGCAGTAGCGAGGTCAAACTCTAATGGGTCTTCAATATCGCCTGCGACTAAGGACCTCGCAAAAAAACTAATATTGGGGAGCCTATCAGCTAATCGTGCAGCGTTATGTAGGTCTTTGAGTTTAGAGGGAACATATTGATTGGTTTTGGGGCTTTGTAAGTTAGGTGCAGCGCCGCCAGTTCCTGCGTAGACATAATTTTTACCAACGTGGAGGTCGTGGTCTTCAATTTGACCCGCTAACAGCACGACCCTTTTATGCTTCGCGATCGTTTCTTCTATTAAGCTGGATGGATAGAGCAATCTATCCCCCTCCAACTTTCCACCCCTGTCTAAGACACGCTCACATAATTCTTTTGGGGCATCTGACATTCCAATTTCCGAAAGAATTTTTATAGAAGCCGCAGCAATTTTTTTTACATTACTAATTTCAATTGGAGTAAATGTTTCTTTATTTACAAGATTTGTGAAGTTGTAAACTTTTAAGTCAGGTTCGTTTCGTGACCTTCTTCTGTTGCGGCTCATGTTTTGTTCAACCTAGTTTTAAACTATTTTTTCTTCTTTTTGCTTGATATGTTTTGATTTAATTTTTCTTCATAATTCTTCTGAAGTAACTTTAATTCATTTAGGATACTCTCTATGTCGCTTGGTTCTTTGACAATTATATCCACTACTTCACCCTCGAGTATTTCTGGTGATGTGGTTTTTTTCAAATCTTCAAATTGAAATGGGACAACAGGTTTATTAAACCCCTTTAACTTCACAGCTTCTTGAGCTTCAAATTTAAAATCATTTTCCAAAAGCGCTTTTGTCTCAGGAGCAACTAATATTTTTTGTGGCTGACATATTGATTCCAATCGTGAGGCCAGATTTACAGTACTACCTAGAACGGTATAATCCACACGCTGTACTGAACCAAAGTTTCCAACTGTGCAGTAGCCCGTTGAAATTCCGACCCTCACTTGCAAACCTTCTAGAATTCCGCGCTCTTCTCGCCAATTTCTGTCTAGTTCTACTACTTTATTTTGCATGGCAATAGCCATACTGAGACATTTAGATGCATCTTTTTTTAATCCGTCACTTTCGGGATCTCCAAAAAAAACTAAAATTGCATCCCCAATAAATTTATCAATTGTTCCACCATGTTTTAAAGCAATATCTGTCATTGCTGACAGATAATCATTCACAAGTTCTGCAAGAAGATCAGGGTCAAGTGAGTCAGAAAGATCAGTAAAACCTTTTATATCAGAAAAAAACACAGTCAGTTTTTTTCGCTTATAATCGTTTGTCTGTTCAGAATCTGTCTCAAATATATTTTTATAAATTTGAGGTGATAAATATTTTGCTAACCTATTGGAAATTTTTTCAAGTTTCGTATTTTTCTTTTTTAGACTATCGTAAGCCTGTTGGTTTAAGGTGCTTAATTCTTCATTTTCCTGCTTTAAAATTGTTTCGGCGGTTCTGTCGATCAGCTGACCTTGGACCCCATTTAAACTATCTGTAATAGAACTCTTGGTCTTTGTAGAAAGTAATGAAAAATAGCGTAGCTCATCATTAATTTTGATTTTGATTTGAGGTATTAAAACTTTCCCATCATTACTTAAAGTTGTTCTAAAGTCAGTGATAATTCTTTGCTCAACACCCAGATGTGCTAACAGTGTTAGCAAATTTTGAGATTTTAGTTCGATACCTGTCTTGAACAAATTCTCAAAATTTTTATTTGTACTAATTAAATTAAGACTTTTATCTGCATAAAACGCAGCAGTGATAGCATTTTCAAAATTAAAGAAACTAATGCTATTTAAGAATTCTGAGTTCAGGACTTTTGCGATATCCATATTATTTGAGACCTTTAGCGCCTTTTCTGAAGATCTCGCAGACGTTCGGATAAGATTGCCATAACCCCACGAACGATCATATCAGAACCTTCCAGTTTTTTTTCGAACTCTTTAGTTGATACAAAAATAATCACACTTTCTTCTAATGCTTTTGCCGTTGCCATCCTTGGAGCAGTATCAATTACACCCATCTCACCAAGTATATCATTTGCCTTGAGTACAATATCTGGCTTTTCCATAGTGTGGTTAGTGGGAAAATAAATTCCAACAGAACCTTTTCCTACTATATATAGTCCATCAGCAGGATCGCCTTTTTTAAAAATTGTATTTCCAGAATTTAGTTCCATTTTTTTCATTTCACACCTCTATTTCTAACTTATCACTCGCGAGCGTGAATAATTCTGGTAAACTATCAGCTATTTGGTCGAGTTCTTTATCACTTCTGTGCGGAGCATGATGAGAAATGAGGATTTTTTTACAATTTGCTTCTGCATTAAAATCAATGGCTTGTTTTATAGAAGAATGTCCCCAGCCTTTTTTTTCGGCCAACTCTTTTTCAGTAAACATGCCATCCCATATTAATAAATCTGCATTTTTTGAAAAAGCAGCTAAGGATCTTCTTTGGTCTTCTGCAAACTCATTATCACAAAGGTAAACAAATGAGCTTTCTTTCTGCGTCAATTTGTAACCAGTACTGCCACCTGGATGATTAAGAGCTATAGATTCTAAACTAAGATATGCCTCAAGTTGTTTCTGTATGTCTTTAAAGGATAAAAACTTTACGTTGGGTAGAGATGAGACAATGTCAATTGGAAAATATGGTGGAGAAAAATATTCTTGAACTGTTGTCTTCACAGTTTCTATATCAAAAAGATCACTAGAAACTATAACTTCGTTTTTTATATCGAAAAGCTGTGAATTAAATGGCAAACCCTGGATATGGTCATGATGAAAATGACTTAAAAGCAAATAGGTTACTTGGTTTTTTGAAAATTCAATATTTTGAAAACCAGACCCTGCATCAAAGATAAATTGATGATTATCAGTTTTAATTTCAAAGCAGGATGTATTACCTCCATACTTTTTTGTAAAAGATGACGACGTTGCCGTTGAGCCCCGACAACCGTGAATAGAAAGTTTCATATCTGCTTCGAACCATGTATTTAAACACACATTACAGCATTTTTATTTTCGCGTCTAATTATATGATTAAGCAACAAAATGATCATCAATTATGGTATTTTGAAGTTTAAAATCAGGAAATAAAATTTTTTCATTCAAAAAAGCATAAAAATTTTGTTTTTCTCATCATTTAGATGAATTATAAAATTATAGTTATTGACTTACGGTCAAGTTTTTTTGATGTTGTTGAAAAAGGAGATGTTTATGAAAACGCTTGTAGCAAGCCTTTTGTTGGTGACTTTCTTATCGGGATGTTCTACCTTAGGCGAGTATAATTTGAATCCACTGGATTGGTTTGCATCTGAAGAGGCAGCTAACTAAATCTTATCTTAATAAATTTATATCTAAAGGGAAATATTGATATGAAAAAAATTGTAATTTTAATGGGCTTATTGGGTTTTCTAGCAGCTTGTGATGCGCCAGGAACATCTTCAACTATGGTTGCACCTGAAGCTAGTTCAAACAAACTGTAAATTTACCTCATGGTGCTTGCAGATGTGTAGGTGCGTGATTTGAAATTAAAAAAAGAGCGCTCAGTTACCCTAAGCGCTCTTTTTTTATTTGAAAGACTTTGCTGTGGATATTTCTAATAAGATTTTTCAAAGTTTTGAAAGTCAAACCTTTATGAAAACTATAGGAGCTAAACTTGATTTGGTAGAAGAAGGAAAAACTATTATTTCCGTTAAACTCACGCCAAGTTTGATGCAACAACATGGTTTTGGGCATGCCGGTGTTACTTTTTCGATAGGCGATAGCGCAGCTGGCTATGCGGCGCTTACAAAAATGGGTGAACACCAAGAAGTTTTAACTTCTGAAATGAAAATTCAACTGTTGTCACCGGCTGATGGTAAAATACTAAAAGCCGTTGGGTCTGTACTGAAAGCCGGAAGAAGGCTAGTCGTTGTTCAGTCTAATATATATTCAGTTAATGAAAATAAAGAAAAGCTTGTGGCTACTATGCTTGGCACGATGGTGCCAAGCATAGTAGACATCTAATTAAGCAAAAACCCATTTTAAATTAGATCAAAGCGATCAGCATTCATCACTTTTGTCCATGCAATTACAAAGTCCGAAATGAATTTCTCCAGATTGTCTGACTGTGCGTAGACCTCAGCAAGAGCCCGTAGCTGTGAATTGGATCCAAATGCCAAGTCCACTCTGCTAGCAGACCACACTACTTTATTAGTAGAACGATCTTTACCTTCAAATTCAGTCTCGTCAGAGTTAGTTGCGTTCCACGAGTACTGCATGTCCAGTAGGTTAACGAAAAAATCATTTGTAAGTTGGCCAGGCCGATTAGTCAAAACGCCTAGTGATGAGTTGTCATGATTTGAGCCGATTACACGCAGACCACCAACAAGCGCAGTCATCTCCGGAGCCGTCAGTGTCAATAAATGAGCTTTATCAATCAAAAGCTCTTCTGCAGATAGTGAATATTGTTTCTTCTGATAATTTCTAAAGCCGTCGGCAATTGGCTCAAGCAACTCAAAAGATTCTACGTCTGTTTGTTCTTGAGAAGCGTCCATCCTTCCAGCAGTGAAAGGTACTGAAATAGAATGACCTGCTGCTTTCGCTGACGTCTCAATACCCACATTTCCGGCTAAAACGATCAAGTCAGCTAAGGAAATCTTTGCCTTATTTGATTTTTTGTTAAAATCTGATTGGATTGACCGAAGAGTATTTAGAACCCTTGCAAGCTGTTCTGGTTGATTGACCTGCCAATCTTTTTGCGGGGCAAGTGCAATTCTAGCACCATTCGCTCCACCTCGCATATCTGATCCTCGATATGTAGAGGCGGAAGCCCACGCTGTGTGGACACATTCTGAAACTGAAAGTCCAGAGTTTAAAACAGAAGCTTTTAAATTGTCCTCATCGGTGGTGTTTATTAAATCATGATTAACCGCGGGGATTGGATCTTGCCAAATTAAATCTTCAGCAGGAACTTCATCTCCCAAGTACCTTACTTTGGGGCCCATATCTCTATGGGTGAGTTTGAACCAAGCACGTGCGAAA
>ENA-ORDR01000221-ORDR01000221.1-marine-metagenome-genome-assembly--contig:-NODE-221-length-29342-cov-4.030207_pt1 | contig 29342 bp, 31 predicted proteins | sample MGYA00240993_ERZ508538 | MGnify/ENA primary metagenome ERZ508538 (study PRJEB26207, sample SAMN05421999) | marine metagenome | isolation source: Monterey Bay, California, USA | place: USA:Monterey Bay... | reverse complement strand
CTGTTTAGAAAGCCCATTAAGTGTGAGACTACCTTGCCATTTTCAGCCTTCAGTGGACCGCCATCACCCTGAGGAGACCTGTCTCTAATAGTCGTCAAAAATTGGAAGGCTGTTAGAAAAGCATCGACCCCGACTCTTTTTCCAGCGAGTGAATCGAGTTCGATATTCTGTGGCGACGCTAGGTCGCGCAGATTACAGCCCATGTCTTACACTAAAGGTGACAGTATGTGTATATTCGCATTAACAAGAAAGCCGAATTTGTCAAGAAGGGGGAGGTTGAGCCGGTAATATGGCGGGTAATATTGCGTGTTTGCGCGGTTGGCATCCTGCTCTAGCCAAAGCAGAATTATCTGCGCTCTTTCCAAATAATGAAATGATATCTCTAGATTCCCAAAGATTAGTAGAAATTTCTGGTAAGTTAGATATTGAAAAGGTCACTGATATAATTCAGTATAGTAGCGGAACTCAAGCGGTATTACTTGACTGTGTAGTGATGAGTTGGAATGAAGAGAGTTCGTTAGATGAATTCATCTCTCAAGTCTCCAATAAAATCGAAAATTCGGATAAGGCCGGTACTTTTGGTGTTGTCCACTGGCGTCAGGAAGGAAAGATCAAAGATTTGAGCGGTAGTAAACTTGCAGGTATGATTGGTGGAATTGCTGGAAAAAAGGGCTTCACGATTGATTTAGATAAGCCTGACAATAAACTCGGTTTAGTATTGGATGGTTCGTCCAATCAGGTGGTTTGTGGATGGTTAATTGATTATGAGTCAATAGAAGGCAACTCGAATACTAGGCGGGCGACTGAAAGGCCCTTTTTCAAACCGATAAGCCTAGACCCAAAACTTGCAAGATTGGCTGTCAATCTAGCCGGTGGTCCACTAGATGAGTATGCAGTACTAGACCCGATGACTGGAACTGGTGGTTTTGTTATTGAAGCGGCATTGATTGGAAGAAATGCTATCGCACTCGATTTAGAACAAGAAATGGTCAATGGGGCTATGAAAAATGTACTTTGGGCGTTGGATAGCGAAGAAATTACAACTGCGGAACATATTCAAATTATTCGAGGTGATGCAACTGACCTAGCCAACTCAATACCTCGAAAATGGCATCAGAAAATATCTGGTTTAGTTCTAGATCCGCCTTATGGTAGGAATTCTCATGGCTCTCTATCTCATTTTGATTTAATTAGAAATACTCTCATAAGTTACCGTGATGTTGCAAGTGAGGATGCCACAATTGTACTAATTCTGCCTATTAAACCACCGCAGGTAAAGAAACTGGAATTACAATCAGATAGTGATGAAATTATCTTACTACATGGTGAATGGGATGAGTTCAAACAATTATTGTCTGAATGTAATTGGAGAATAGAGGGTTTGTGGGTCGAACATGTTCATTCAAGTCTTGGGCGACTCATTCTCCACGCATCAAACGTTCCTCTAAATTGAGAAGAGTCATAGCATCGTCTTCTGTTGGTTGAGGAAAACTTTCCTTGAAAGGACAACCCAAATCTAGTATCACTTGGTCGTTTTTATCCAAAACATATGGATAGGTTGTACAACCCTTGGGTCTGATGTCATAAACTGAGCAAAGGCCCTCTGCATCTTTATTTGAAGAGTCTGTCAATAGAAAAACACAAGCCTTGGTATTTTCATTATTTAGTAAAGTTAGAATCCCATTATTGGACCAAGTGAACTGCTCTAATGTCATACCTGTCCTTCTAGCAAGACGTGAAGCCTCTGATTTAGTAATCGGCATCGTAGTTTCTCTACAACACGCGGAACAGCTCTGCGGAATACATGGCAGAGAGCGACCCATGAACCCGCTAAAAGGTATTACTTATTCAATAAAAGGGTAGAATAGAAAAGAATCATTCGATTTCTAAATCATCCAACTTATTCAAGAAGGGTAGGCATGTGGGAAGACCATCGGGCGATTAGGGTAGTCTGGATATCCTTCCGGCCTTCGGAGCCGGAGACGTGGGTTCGAATCCTGCATCGCCCGCCATAACATGAGATACTAGGTTGTTAGATTTATATTTGAGATTCAAGAAATAAATTGAGTGATTTCATCTATCGACATAACTCCAGAACCCCTTGCTAAGATGCTTTTTGTAGGCGTGTTAACAATGAACCAGTGAATTTCTTCTTCATTTTTTATTCCTAGTTTTTGCTTGAATTCTTCTTTGTCAGTATATACTGTAACTGTTCGCTCCCGTATTGTATAATCTCTTATCCCAACCCGCATAATGGCGTCTAAGCGCATTCTTCTGAGCAGTGAAAGTTGTGAAACAACAGGAACTTCAATTATGTAATGAGTATCATTGACATTGAGTTGTTCAAGGTTACTAATCATATTGTCTACTAATTCTTGATGCCATCTTTGAAATGCAGTAATTACAACTAGATTTTTATCAGTGTAATCATCTGGAATAGATTTCTTTTGTTTATTGAGGTTCTTACCACAAATAGTAGGGAATAACTCAACCATGGTAGCACCTAAACCAGTCAAAACTATTCTTTTCGATTCCACACTGAAACAGTTTCTTCGCCCCATTGTTCGTTGGAAACATGAATTAGGCCAGAATCAAGGAGACGCTTTGAATCGATATTCGATGGTACTGGTTCGACATGGGTTTGTGGACTTTGAACCAAATAAAATTCATCAACTAGCCCTTGGTCAAGAAAATGACCGATTGTTGTAGGTCCACCTTCAACCATCAAACGTTGAACCTCTTTATCGCCAAGTAAATTTAGCAAGGCAGGAAGAGTACGAAACTCTTCATCCATAACCAATGTCTCTAAACCATCATTAAGCAGTTTAGATGATTTAGGAATTCTATGATTGGGGTCAATTACAATTCGTAGAGGTTGCCTATTACTTTCCACTCTTCTCACAGTGAGAGAAGGGTTGTCTCTAATTACGGTGTCTACTCCGACTAAAATCGCATCACATTCCCGCCTCAAATAGTGCACTTTGTCTAAACAACCCTCAGAAGTAAATCGGCCTGCATCTTCACTTCTATCATCTACAGAACCATTAGAGTCAACTGCTAATTTGACGCAAACCAAGGGTTTTCTATTTTTGCACCAATGTAAGAACGGGTGCATTTGTGATGCCGCTTGTGATTCTAAGAGCCCGTGATTAACGGTGATTCCTGCATCTTTCAAAGCCTGGATTCCAGCGCCCCTAACTGTTGGATTTGGGTCTTTATGAGCAATAATTACTTCTTTAATACCTGCCCACATCAAGGCTTCTGTACAGGGCGGAGTTCTACCAAAATGGTTGCATGGCTCTAATGTAACATATGCAACTGCTCCATTTGGCGAGTGCCCATTAGTCTCTGCGTCATGAATTGCCATTTGTTCGGCATGCAATCCTCCTAAATGGTCATGCCAACCTTCAGCAATCACTTTTCGATCCTTGACAAGTACGCATCCAACAAGTGGATTTGGTGAAACCTTACCTCGACCGCGGTCGGCTACTTCTAGAGCCCTAGTCATAAATTCAACTTGCGATTTTGACCAATCCATGAAGACCCTCTAATATAGCCCAGAAGCCATCTATTGATGAGTTCTTGGTTTAATCCGTAAAATGGGGAAGAGTTCATGCGGGTGAGTAATGGTCGCCAAACATGGCCTCTGCTGATGACGGCACTTCTAAAGATTCAAAGTCGCCTCTAGAGATTGATTTCCAACCCGATAAAGATAGTAAAAAACGCAAAGGTATCCATAAGCCAATACCTGCAAAAATATTTACACAACAGGTTATTCAAGGCGATAAACCATCTAAAATATTTCTACTTGTCAATCCTTATTCAGGAAAAAAGAAGGGAATGAATATTGCGAAAGAAGCAAAGTACTTGCTAGAACAGTCTGATATTGAAGTAGAAACCCATGTTTCAGAGCACTCTGGGCATTTGATTGAGATTACCAAATCTCTGATAGTCAAACCTGAAGAAGCCATTGTAGTGGTGGGGGGAGATGGAAGTCTTTCAGAGACAATTAGTGGTTGGATGATGAAATCCGAAGATAATTCTAAAATTCGATTTGGACTAGTTCCGGCTGGAACAGGTAATTCACAGGCTAATGATCTAGGGATTAGTAGTACAGAAGATGCTGTGTCGAGGATTACTAACGGCAATAGTCAGTGTATTGATTTGGCTAGAGTTGAACTGACAGAAGGACTTCCTGGGGAAACAAAGGGCAGTATTACTAGATTCAGTCATAACTTGGTAACATGGGGGCTTGGTGTAGATTCCACTATCAAAGCAGAAAAAATGCGTTGGATGGGAAGTATTCGGTATGACATAGGGATTTTAATGGCGATTATGGCTAATAATCGAAGGCATGCAAGTCTATACTTAGACGGCCATAAGATGGAAGATGATTACACACTATTTTTAGTTCAAAATAGTCAGACTGGTGGGTCACTACTACCTTTGGCGCCGGGTGCATCTTTAGATGATGGTTTAATGGATATTGGGATTCTGAAAAAGATGACACGACGAGGTATTTTGAAGGCTTTTGGTTTGCTTAAGAAAGAAGGTAGACACGTTTTTCACCCAAGGGTAGCATATCATAGATTCAAGCAATTGAGAATCGAAACACCTGAGCCTACTGCAATAAATATTGATGGCGAAAATATTGGTTCGACGCCACTAACAATGGAAGTTCTACCTTCGGAAATAAAAATATTTCACTGATTCACATTGAGAAGTCGGAGAAATTTTCGTCTTCATCAAAATTATTTCTCTTTACTTCTTGCTCGGGAACTGGCTCAGGAGCGGTACTCTTGACACTCTTACGCTTTCTAACCGTTTTCTTTTTCTTAATAACTGGATTAATATCGCCAGATATTGCACTGTCTTGAATATTATATGTTATATTCTGTACAATTGTCTTACTTTTGGCAACACTAGAGAAATGCTCTCTCTTAGGCTTGACTGGCTCACTACTAACCACATTGCTAGAACGTTGCTCCATGCGAGGTTCTCTCTTTGGAGGCTGCCAAGCAGGCTTCTCTTCTTCTTGGTAAGAGTAATCTCGAGATTCACTATTTCCTGATTCCTGCTGGTCATCTATTTTTATTGATTCTGATGTTGCTACGACTGAAGAACCACTACCTCCAAATTCGGATGTTTTTCCTTGGGATGGAGAAGAAGAAAGTACGCTATCTAAATCAAAACCTGCAATTGTACTTTCTTGTTTTTTAGAAGGTTTACTAGATTTTTGCTCGGCTTTGTTTTCTTCTTTGGCTTGTCTATCGAGTTGTTTTGTTCTCTCTTTAGGAGATATCATTCCCGACGCTTTGGACCTACGTAAATCAGAGGCGACTTTCTTTATTTTATCCATCCCTTCTTTACCAAGTAAAGTCTTCATTGTTGATTTGGCGCCATGTAAAACAAATAATTGTGACAGAATGAAAAGGCCAAATCCTCCGCCTAAACCAACGACTAAGAAGAATATGATGTACCCTGCTCTACCAAAAAATGGAACATCGCCGTAAGTCCACTCATCTTTAGATTCTCCATCATCACTAACAACTGCACCATCAAGAATTATTCTATCGACTAGAACATATACACTCTGTCTGTGTGGTTCACCAATTACAAGATTACAGTTAGAGTCAACTTTGTGGCTAGAAGATGAATTTCCTGACTTAAAATATCCATTTGACGTCACATTTTCGATTGGATTGACTAAGTACCCTTCTATGGTAACAGGTTGATGCCACTCATCTAATGAGCGCATTCCATCATGTATGTTTTCAGTGGTTGGAATTAAAGCTAGTACATACCAGTAGTCATCACTTTCACTATCTACTTCATCTAAATCGAAAGGTGTTGCTCCTGTTTGCGGGTCTAAAGGTCTATACCACTCTTTGAGGTCAACCCTAGGACTCTGGCCCTCGAGAACATTACTGGCTTTATCAAAAGACATTGATTGAATTGCTACTGAGGTAGTCACTGCTAATTCAAGATTATTAGCACCGTTAATTTCGTCGTGAGACTCATAGAAATAACTCGATGAAAGTAAACCGGTAAAGGAGATAGTTGAAGATGAATCTGTTGTAAGATAATTGGTAGTTCCTTCTTCACAACCCACGGGTAAAACATTTTCGTATTCAATGGAAGAAGCGCCAAGATCTGAATCGATTTTTGTTCCTTCTTGGGAGAAGTCCACCTCTACTCCGTCAGAACCCCAAGAAGCAGTTTCAGGGCCAAGACAGCCAGCCAAGGTCATCAGTGCAAGGAGATAAACCGCCAACACTACTCTTCGCATAGTAAAGCAAGAGAGGCTTTAGTTTGATAACCCTTCTATCAAATATACTCATCAATCAACAAATGAAAGATTTTGGCGCAGAGAGAGGGATTCGAACCCCCGAGTCTGAAAGACAGTGGATTTCAAGTCCACCGCACTACCGAGCTATGCGATCTCTGCACTAAACCATCCGAGAAGTTCCTATATGATTTGTTTTCCCCTCGACAGGATTCTAATTTTCTTCTTCATTCGACGTGCTGCGGACATTTATTGCAATTGCAGCAGTACCTAAAGCAATGAACGCCATGCCAAAGGTAAGACCAGGAATTCCTTCGCTTGAATCGTCGATTAAACCTTCAATTTCGGCTAAGGTTTCTATGTCTTCTATAAATTCCGAAGGATCCCAATTATCTCCGGTCCAAGCTACTCTTGGTTTACGCTCTCTATCTAGGATGAAAGTTGTCGTTGAGTGTCCAACCGAATATTCTTCATCCGCCTCTACTGCCACACATGACAACATTGTTCCTTCAGACCACTCATAACCTTCATCACACATGCAATGCTTTCCAGAACCTGAACCCATTTCCCAACCGTGGCCATCACAAACTTGGCTAGATTGTTGGTCAATCATACTTTGAACTGCCCCCGGAATTGGGATATCAGAATCTGCAGTCGTATTTCGTGCCCATGCTATGTACTGAGGTTCTTCTATCGAATCAACACCGAGTTGGGAGTATTCCCAAGACATATCGGATTCATTCCATGTGTGTAGTTCCCAGTACCAAGACCAATTATCCAAAGCAGGGTCCTCATCGTTGAAAGAAGAGAAAAAATGACCGAATTGAGAATGTTTTGAAGAGGAATAGTTCAAATCTGCTCCATCAAATGCCCCAACTGTCAAATGCCAAGCGGTCAAATCACTTTCATCAAAGGTATAACTCTCAGAAATATTTTCTGGATAAACAATCGACATACCATACGTATCATCGGTAGGAGTTTGAAGTAAGTTTTCATCGGCATTTGATGCGATATAAGCGATGTTTGGATATTCTTCAACATCTACGAAATCAACTCCAACATTCGATTCTTGCCAAGCGCTAGATGTTTCATTATAGGTCATAAATCGCCAGTACCAAGACCAATCCGCAGGAGACTCTGTACCATTAATACCAGAAATCATATGTCCATATTCTGGATGCTTGGAATAGTTCAGTGAAATATTGTTTTGGTCGACCACCGCATTAGTCAAAGACCATGCTGTTGGCAAAAACATCAATTCTGATGAATTACCCTCGCCATCGACAAATGTAACCGTTGAATCATTAGACTGATGTCCATTTCCATCAGCAATATGTGCTTCGATTACATTCTTTTGTACTACAAGTCCAAAACTATTCCAGACTTCTTCCATCACTTCTAATTCGCCTGTCAAGTGAGACCAATTTGCATCGTGTAATTCACTGAAAGCTTTCAGTCTCTCAGGAGTATCATATTCAGGGTCAACTGATATTGAAATAAAACCCACGTCATCGCTATATTCGGAGGAAAGTCCATCTTGAACTGACCTCAATGATTGAGTGATTACAGGGCAGACATCAGTACATCGAGTAAATATGAAAGCAACAACAAGAATTTCACCATTTGTGAGACTCAAAGTTACGTTATTCTCATCTTGGTCGATCAAAGTAAAATCGGTAACTGAACCTCGAGATAACTGATATCCTTTGTATGCCGAAGTAGTTGGCACAAGGGAGACCAATAGTATACTAATCAAGAAAAATGCTACTACTCGTACTTTCATGTATTAGCCTCCAGTGGGCCATATATTACACATTGTGTATCAGCGGGTAGCATAATCCCAATCCGGAGTACACCATGATGGTAATTCAGTCACTGCTTCTGGATTGGAAAGTCCAATTCCCCAAAGCATCAATAATACAAATAATACTGGAAATAATGCAGTTCTAGTATAAATTCGTGGATCGCCGCGTAAGTGCATAAAGTAAGCAGCAATCCCGTAACCCTTTATGATTCCAACGCCAATAAGGACGCCCCATACCATCAGTCTTGTAATCTCTATTTCAGTACCTGGTATTTTCTCAAAGAATACTGCACCTACTTCAAAAAGAGTGAAGAACATCAAGACTAAGAAGTTCCAGAAGTAGATATCTTTGCCAGTTTTATCCAAAAGCCATTTTTCGATTCCTGTTGTTGCATGTTCACCCATTCAATCACCTCAATACAAATAAAATGCTGGGAAAATTACTACCCACGCCAAATCTACAAAGTGCCAATAAAGACCGAAATATTCGATTCCTTGGCCATTGTCTTCATCAAATCCAACTGTATCGGATTTGAAGATTAAGTAAAGCATTACCAGAAGCCCAACGAAAACGTGAAGTCCGTGAGCACCAGTAGCAACATAGAAGATAGAACCTTGAGGGCTACCTATATCGAAGCCTTCTGCGACAAGGTGGCTCCATTCTACAAGTTTCAGAACAATGAACAGAGAGCCGAGTAGAAGAGTTGCTATCAAATAATTTCTAATTGCTCTCTTCTTATCAGGTAGAACAAAGCGCATAAAATTTGTAGGTGCTTCCCAATTCTTATTCTTGGCTGTCTTCAATGCTAATACAATGGTGTATGATGAAACAATTAGCGCAAAGGTGTTTATTGCTCCTGGCATTAAAGTAGCAACATCATATCTTAACAGATCTGAAGCGGTTGTGACATTTCCTTCTGCAACTCCATAACACTTATCGCCGCTCTCTGATGCACGGATTGCCCAATCAGTACACCATTCCGTTCTGACACGAAGATATGAGGAGAAGAAAGTTGCGAAAACCATAATCTCAGACATAATGAATACCCAAATACCTGCTTTTCTGATGTGTTCACCTTCGAAAGGTGCAGAAGTAGCGATTTGCTCACCATGCCCAATGAATGGTAAATCTTCTTTCCACCAATTTGCTATACCAAGCATAACGAAATTCAAACCAATGAGGCTTAGAAGAATATCTCCGAATGCAAATGTACCGCCTTGAGACATAAGTGCTTTACAGGCAACTACGAAACTTGGGAAGCCCATCAAGAATAACATTATTCCTAAACTGAAAACAATAGGAGATGCTGACCCATGATGCTCTTCATGCCCGTGGTCATCATGTCCATGGTCATCATCTGGTTGTAAAGCATTTACAAACCCACCAATTCCAAGGAATATGGCATAGATGCTGAACATCACCAAGATAGTTACTCCTGCTACACGATAAGTCAAGAAAGATAGATGTGCTTCTTCTTCAGCATGATAAAGGTGGTCCAGTTCTTCACTTGTGGTCAAAGGATCTTCTTTGGCATCATGATAGGCATGCTTTGCATCATCATAGACGTCATGCTTCTGATTTGCAACTCCTATTCCAAGAGCAGCGAAAGCAATTATTCCAATGACTGCAAAAATTCCAGCCATCATTACGGCATGCATCCATGTCGAGTTTTCAACATGGTTGTTGTGTGAACTCATTCTTCAGCCCCCTTTGCTTTACCTTTCCATAATTTATCTGAAAGCGAATCCTTGTCAGAATGATGCCCGTACAACTCATTCATATCTCCCTGTGTAGGAATATCATGGAATGATGGAGTTGGTGGTGGCGAGGTAGTAGACCATTCAAGCGACCATCCGCCCCATGGGTCTTTGCCAACAGGCTCTCCAGACCTTCTGGAATGGAATATATTCCAAGCTAGCAGAAGTTGACTTAGACCGAAAATGAATGCAAATATGCTGACTGCAAGGTTATACTCGGCAAATCCAGTTTCCTCTAGATAAGAATGAGTTCTTCTTGGCATACCCATAATCCCTAGTTTGTGCATTGGCCAGAAAGCGGCATTGTAAGAAGAAAATCCAATCAAGAAATGCCACAGCCCTAGTTTTTCGTTCAACTTACGGCCTGTCACCTTAGGATACCAGTAGTAAACCCCAGAGAATAATGCGAAGACAGTACCGCCAATGAATACGTAGTGGAAGTGAGCCACAACGAAGTATGAATCGTGGAAGTGAATATCAAGTCCTGCAACAGGGAAGAACATTCCAGAAATTCCACCAAGTGTGAACGTAACTAAGAATCCAAGAGACCAGAGAGTGTGAGTCTTCATTACTAGACTTCCACCCCATAGAGTTGCCAACCAATTGAATATTTTAGCACCGGTAGGAATTGCTACTGCCATTGTGGTTACCATGAAAGCTGCACGCCAGAAAGCGTCCATACCCGATGTTAACATGTGGTGGCCCCAAACAATGAATCCTACAACACCGATTCCAGCCATTGCTAGAACCATTGACTTGTATCCAAAGATAGATCTGCGCGCACTTGTAGCAAGTACTTCAGAAACTATTCCGAATGCAGGAACAATCACCACGTATACCTCTGGATGTCCGAAGAACCAGAACAGGTGCTGGAATAGTAATCCATCACCACCACTAGTGAAGAAAACCGTTCCAATCGTGTGGTCAAAGAGCAGGAATACCAATCCTATGACCAATGCTGGAAGCGACATATATAGCATGAATACGCTAACGAATACTGACCAAGAGAACAATGGCATTTTCATCCAAGTAACACCAGGAGCGCGCATTGTAAACACTGTAGTGATGAAATTTACACCACTGAGAGTAGATGATGCACCAAGCATCAACATTCCCGAAAGAAAGGCTGTTGTTCCAAGGTTAGAACCATATTGAGCCATTCCTTCGCCAAGGTTAGCTTCGGTCAATGAAGAATAAGGCGGGTACATAACCCATGTAATATCTGCTGCCTCTCCTGACCAAATTCCAGTATAAATCAAAGGACTGGAGAACACAAGTAGCCAAAGACCCATTGCATTGATTCTAGGGAATGCTAAGTCTTTAGCACCAATCTGTAGTGGTAAGACATAGTTCATGAATCCAGCAATCATCGGCATTGCTGCAAGGAAAATCATTGTAGTACCGTGAAGGGTAAAGAAAGAGTTGTATTCTGACTCGGTCAAGAAAGTATTCTCTGGAATCGCCAACTGTATTCTAAACAATAACGCAAGGAAACCACCGACAAGGAAGAAAATGAATCCGTATAAGAAATACATGACACCGACTTCTTTGTGGTCAGTTGTAGTTAACCACGGCTTGAGGTAAGCCCAGAAATTACCCAGTGTGAATGTATCAGGAGAACGGGAATAGTAAACCCACAAAATTCCAAGTAAAACCAGTCCCAAAGCAAGCCCTATAGCAGTTAAAAGTAATACAAGTGCTCTAACACTTGGCGCTAAATCTCCAGCGTTAATTCCTGATACAGTTGTTTGGTACGAGTTCCACATGTCTCCTTGAGAGCCAGAACCTCCATTTACTGCATTAGCATTGATAGTGAATTCTGTAAACACTGTATCATCTGCTGGAGCAACCCATTCGAAGTCCCATGTTCGGAATTTATTACCTTCATCAGTATGAGTTAAGCCACCCTCTTTCTCTTGACTTAAGGTCGGGTCAACTGAAGTCACAGTACCTTTTGAAGCAAGTATTCTAAATCCACCAGCACGAGTATTCCAGCCATCTTCTTCAATACCATCGGCCCACAGAGTCATAGCGTCATTGGTGACAGTGACAGTGAATGGGTAGGTTTCGCTCGCATTGAATTGTTCAGGTAATCCAGTAACAGTAACTGTGGTATCTGCTGAAGGACTTCCGTGACAAGAACATCCGTTATCTCCAATGTTGCCAATTCCTCCCGGGGCTGCAGTAAATTGAGGGATTGCAAACATTGATAATAAAATCAATCCCAAAATCCCAATTGCAAGTTTACGCATCAATTACCGCCTCCTTCTTTTGGAATTCCGGAATCTTCATCACAATTTGTGTAAACTCCATCAATAAATGGTGATACGACATCTACCTTTCCAATCATCTTCGAATGGTCCATTCCGCAGTATTCAGCGCAACGTATGTCATATGTTCCTGGGTCATCAGGGAGGAACCACATCATTGTCCCGCCTTCTAGACCAGGGACTAGGTCTTCTTTAACGCCCCATTCTGGTAACCAGAATGAGTGTTGAACGCCCCAGTAGGTGCTGTTTAATTCGCTGTAATCACTTGTTAAAGAGAACAGTGAAAGTACTACTTCATCATCGCATGGCACGATCATATGTTCGCCCAGTGCAGTAGATAATTGATGATTGATTGGAATATGATTCCAAGTATGCAATACATTTCCTTCCAAATCGGTCACCTCAACTGTGGAATGACTGAAATTATCGAAACTAGATGAGATTGTCTTTACGCCTAACTGTGAGTCTAGCGAATAATCCAAAACAACTGTTCCAATGGTAATTGTCATATTGGTGGCATCAGGATTACTCGAGAACTGAACTACTAAATCTTGCCCCCAGTTAACATCTATACCCGTGACACGAGGGTCATCTTGCCAGGTCAGCTCTTCGTTGTAATTAAACTCCCAAAACCACTGCTTTCCAATGACTTCCATATTGAAAGATTCATCTTCATCTGGTATTACCCACACTTGCGTATTGGACGATAAGGACAAGACCACTAGCCAAACAACTAAGATTGTAGGGACAACATAGAATAAAACTTCTAATCTGGTATTATGTCGCTCCACAGGGAAAGAACCGACAACGATATGGTCTAAATCAGTGGTGTCCGGGACAATGTTTTGCCGGTACCTTGCCATAGCATAAAACATCCACGCAAAGGTTAGAATTCCAACTAAAATTCCCCAAAACAGGAACTTCTCGTAAAGCACAGAAAAAACGGTGTCGTCTGCTGGCATGGTGTTGACCTATTGTGCCGCCCGAGTTGTACCCCTTAAGGATTTGTTGAAAAATAGACAAGGCTAAATGTTTTACTACACCTATAGGTGCTTAGCAGTACATCACTTTACGTGAAAGTATATGAACCTTAGTTTTTCCTTTACAACACGCGCCGAGCGTGTAAAATAAGGCTACTTTATGGAAGTAATATCGAACCCCCTAAATGGTGAAATTATGGATATTTCTTCTTGCATACAAAATACTCTTGATGGAGATTTTTTGATTGATATTGAAGTTCAACCCGAATCGAAACGCTCTGGAATCACTGGATTTAATGAATGGAGAAGTCGATTAAGCGTAGCTGTAACCGCGCAAGCCAAAGATGGGAAGGCAAATCAGGCTGTAATGCATATTTTATCGAAAGTATTTGGACTCGAAAAATCCTCAATTACGATAGTTGGCGGGCATACTTCTCGTATGAAAAAGGTCAAAATAGTAGGCAAAGATGTGAAACAAATCATTGATTCTATCATCACAGAGCTAGGTGAATGAAATGCATTCCAAAGGTCGTGCAAATGGTTCTAATGATCCGAATAAAAGGTTCATACTCGCTGGTCAATCAATCGGAGATGAAAGGAGGCGTAATCGTGAACTTGATTGCCCGATACTAGTTGAAGGAAAAAGAGATAAAATCGCTCTTGAAAGTTTAGGTTTTACAGGAACTATAGAGGTATTAAACAGAGGATGGAATATTGAAAGAGTAGTGACACACCTTTTCGAAGTCTATGGAACTAGAAATAAAATTGATGGAGGGGCAGTGATATCTGTTTTGATGGATTGGGACCGAACCGGTGGGCGACTACAAAGGAGGATTGTTGATTTGTTTGAGAGTTTTGATATGAAAGTAAGTCAAGAAACACGCACTGTTCTAATGAAAGCGCTGAAACCAGAAACTAGAGTTGTTGAAAGTTTGAAGGGACTCGGTTACGCTCTACTACCATACATCGAGGATTATGATTCAGAAATTTAATTCCTTTGACGCCAACTTCCAGATGGTATTTCTTCTCCACTTTCGCCGTTGAATAAATAGGTCCAAGCCCAAACAAATTTCCCTTTCACCTCGATTTTGGAAATTATTCTAAAAAATAATGAATCATTAAAACCATATCCATAAAAGCCCTCTATCCGGTCAAGTTCCAAAAGAGTTTGAGATATTGCTTTGCATCGATATAATTCGCCGAGTACCTTGGAATTGTAATCACATATCAGACCCGGGAAATCCGAAATGTGTAATAATTTACCTTTAGATGATGCCTCTTCAAGGTATTTTATATTCGGGTTATCGATAAAATGATGGCGGGATTCTCCTTTCATCAAAGTTCCATAGACAAAAATTTCATTCAGCTCCCTTGGAGCGATATTCGAATCTAATGCTGCTTCAAGAAACGAGGTAGGTAACCCGCGCTCTTCAAGTCCGTTTCGGATTAATTCGGAGTAATGCAGCGTTGGCTCTACGAATCTATTTTCAATACGTTCTTGACAAACTACGTATGTTAATGCCTCGACTACTCGGCCTTCTAAAGTGAGAACATGGACATGTTTGCGTTGGTATGATTTACTCTTCACGCCTTCTTTACGGTCCATGAGACCGAGTGTGTAATCATCCATTTCAAATAGAACTCCGGGTACAACATTTCCTGAACCAGCCTCAACGATATCAGCAGCCCCTCCTTCTCTGCCACCAGAGTAATAGTGAAATTTCAAACTGTATCCAGGGAGAAAAGCGGATTCAACTTCGATTAAACCAGAAGGGTTTTCTTTCCTTTCATGACACCACTCTGTCCAATCTTGTAAATCAAGATTTGAGCCGTAGGCAAAGTAAAGTGTTCTTTCAGAAGTCATAAAATCAACGTTGAATAAACGTTTCGAGATTATTTAAACAATTACGCATCAACCACCAAAAGCAACGGCTAGCATTAAGAATGCTATCCAAAAGAAGATGCCTACTGCAAACAACCCGATATTTATCCAACCGAGAATGAGTGCTGCCTTAGCAGTGCCTGCATCTGGATGGTTTGGATTTTGATCGGTTATTTCTAGTGCACCTTTCGCCACAATTACTGCTGGAATTGCAGTTATAATTCCGCACATAACATACGAAAGTGCAGCGAGGACAATCGCTGTAACTGCTGAAGTCTGCGGGTAATAGCCTACTGCAATGCCTTGGGAAATAGGAATCGTTGATGGTTGTCCGTGTATTTGATTGGGCATTCCTTGTTGTTGGTTGGAGTAATACTGTTGTGTCGGGGAAGATTGAGTTGGCATACCTTGCTGATTATTGTCATATTGTGGTTGTGAAGGTTCTTGATTGATATTCATTTGTGCTGGAGGGGGACTTTGTTGAGTTTCAACATCTGGCTTAGCTGCGCCATTCAAATCTCCAGATATTGCACTATCTTGAATATTATAAGTTATATTTTGAATAATATTTTTACCTTTGCCCTCGGTTTCACTCCAAAAAGTGTCATTTTCATCAGTCATCTGAGTCTCGCCTATTGATTGCTACAGCCTTTTTTAATAAAAACTCTATCTGTGCATTGATAGAACGGAAGTCATCATCTGCCCATTTTCTCAACTCATCATGGAGTTTAGGGTCGATTCTCAAGAGTAGTTTCTTTTTTGCCATCTTAACCCTCCGTTCTTCCCTAAAATCTGATGATTCTGTATTTATTCTTGAATTACTAGTCAAATGTCATCCCTCAATGGATATAATAAGTATACAATCTAAAGATGATAGCTGCGAGTGAAAATAAAGAAATTAATACAAGTGTTCCAAGAGTAAAATAATATGATTTCGGGTAATCATTCTTGCTCTTCCAACCTATCCCTCGAACATGTGTACCTTTTCTAAGAAAGGTGTATATAGCATATCCTCCGCAAAATAACAACCCTATAAGGTTGCCAAAAATAGACCAAAATACACCATTATCCAAGTTTTCGAACACTCAAATCTCCTCACTGATATAATGAACCTGTGTTGACTACTGGGGTTGTGTCTGTTTCTGAGCATAGAACTACTAACAAATTACTTACCATTGTAGCTTTCTTGTCTTCATCGAGTTCAATAATTCCTTTGATACTTAATTGATCTAAAGCGAGTTCTACCATCCCTACTGCACCGTCGACAATCTCCCTTCTCGCTGCTACAACCGCACTTGCTTGTTGCCTTCGTAGCATTGCTTGAGCGACTTCAGGAGCGTAGGCTAAGTGGCTGATACGGGCTTCAAGAACCTCGATTCCAGCCCTGCTTAATCTTGCTTGGACTGATTGGCGTAGTTCTTGGGCAACCTCTTCTTGATGACTAGAAAGAGCAACCCCCCCTAGATCTTTTTCTTCAATAATATCGTAAGGATACTTTGTAGCCATTGCCCTAAGTGCTGCTTCGCTTTGAATTTGGACATAATTATCATAATCATCTACTTCGAAAAGGGCTTCTGCTGCATCGAATACTTTCCATACGATTACTGCTGCTATGTCGATTGGGTTTGCATTGACATCGTTTACCTTTAATTTTGCAGATTCAAAATTTCTAATTCTAAATGTTATCTTGGTCTTCTCAAAAAGAGGGTTGATGAACCAGCGAAATCCTTCTGTCTTAACCGTACCAGAATACTTTCCAAAGAATTGTAGTACTGCGGTTTCATTTGGATTGATGACTACATATGAATTCCACATAATACACCATAAAATTGAGATTATTATTTGTAATAAAATAGCTAAAATGACTCCTGCGGTCCCTCCCGCATATAGTACAAAGGTTGCTAAGAAAATTACTGGAACGATTATAAGATGAATAAATAATCCCAAAAAGCCATTCAGTGATGCTCTTTCTACGTCTTTGAATTGTATTTCGTCTATCGCTTGATGTTGTGTGTCCATAATCTCACTTATCTATCCCATTATACAGATTAATATAAAGATATCATAGTGATATCACTATTATATCAAGATTGAATTTGATTCAATCTTTTCATAAATCAAAGCTAATTCTGAGGCGGTGAATATGACCATAGTTTGGTTGTGATTAAAGCCATAACTACAATCTTGGCAAAGTCCCAAATCAAGAATGGTTCAACACCCCACTCAAATGCTTGAGCCATGTCAACACCATAGGATTCCGCTAACCATAATGTGCCGATTATGTAAACTGGGATCATTGCTAATATCCAGCAGGTTATTTGCGCTTTGAAGTCGGCAATACCTGCGCTTCTTGAACGATCTAATCCTTCAGCAACTAGTGCAGAAGCAATTGGGAAAGAAATCAAATATCCGCCACTAGCAATTAATTTACCACTATCAAATAGCATATCTCCACTTTCAGCAAATACTGGAGCGCCTATCGCACCGACCAATAGATACAGGCAACCCGACAAGAAAGCATCATTTCTCCTCAAGTATACCCCAGTTGCTAAGACTGCAAATGTTTGGAAAGTATAGGGCACTGGAGTCCAAGGGACTGCAAATGCAATTTGCGCACACAATGCTGTTAAACCAGCAAAAAATGTAATCGATATTGCTCGCTCTAGATAATTCAGTTTATCAGAACTTAACCCTTGATGCCATAGAGTTGGTTTATCCCATGCTACTTCATTGAACATGAGTGGTGCTTTAATTGGCGGTTTTTAGTGATTCAGTATTAGTTTACTAATTATCAAGAGAAAGTATATGCTTTGAAATCGGGGGTCTCCAGTTACCATTTTTCCTACTATGGTCAAGAATATGCCAATATACTGTAGTAATGTTGAAAGACGGGTTTTCAGGCGATTCCAGGGCTTCTTTTACCGATAAAATCTGTGGTATTTTTCTCCAAGCCAATTTCGATACAACAGAGAGAGGAAACATCGATAGTGCAGGCCCATTTACCGGTAGGCTCCACTTGTTCAACCATTCTCGTTCAATAACTCCACTTTCCTCAATTGACTGCCTAACTTTATTCCAGTTATTCCCCTTACCCGATTTTTTCTTCACCAGCCATGATGGATTGATGGAAGTGTCTACTGTAAAGCCCGTTTCTGCTATCACTTTAGCCATCCATGGAGCAATATAGCCGCCTGGCGCTCTAAACCAGGGACGCCAATTATCCCCAACATTTTGTTGGATAATCTCCGATGCCTGAGTCAATGCTGTCGAAAAACCAGAGATATCTTCTGGCCATGCAGACCATGAGCGATGAGTTAATCCGTGACAGCCAACTGTAATTCTATTCCCAAACTTAGTAATAATCGAGTCAATCCATTCTGAAAAAACCTTTGATTCAAACATGTCTGCAATGATAAATAATGTAATGGGAGATTGATGAGCGTCCATCCATTTGTCAAAACCGAGCATTCCGCTTCTAAATTGTTGAGATAACTGTTCTTTACGACCCTCTGTTTTCGAATTACTTCTAGTTGGGTGACCTTGGTTTATTGGTACATGCCTAATATCGTCGCAGTCTATTGTTAACCACGTACGGTGCAATTGATTCACTCCTGCTTGATATCAATGATATGGATGCGGTGCGGGACTGTTCTATTGCCGATTTCTATTCCAATGAATTCGTCAACTAATTCACCTTGCCACTTTTTGCAAATAGACTGTGCTGTGGCTAGGCCTGCTTGATTATGAGGATGTACTGTGATTTCAATTCGGAAAAATTCATTTCGTGATTTCAGCCATGATAAAATCTCATCAACACACTTGATGGCTATATTTTGACGGCGAAAACCTAATCGAACCCAATACCCTAGATTATAATTTGAATGTAATAATTGCAATTCATCTCCAAGTCCAATCAAACCCGCAAATTCTTGTTTTGGTCCCACAACAATACTCCAAAAATGTAGCTGGTCTCCATCGGCTTGAGATTCGACATCAAATAGCATATCTCGTAATTGTGTGCGGATATCTAGATGGCTATTGAGCCACGGAAGAGCCACCAATGCAGATTCTGGGTCTTCATTATACGCCTCAAGAAGTGATGAAAGAACTGATTTACTAACTGGAATCAATGATAATTCCTCGTCAATATTCAGCGTAGGAGTTAGTGACATTATATCCCTCTAGTTAGACAAGTGAGCAATTGCTGAAGTGACCCTCTCGTCATTAGGATATACAGTTTGCGCCATTTTTAACATCCATTGTAGATGCTCTTCTCTTCCTAAATAACGCATTACTGTTCCTATGTGGATCAACATCTCCAAATTTATGCTTAGATGGGGACCTAGATTATCTAAAGTCTGAGCAGTTTGAACTAGTTTTCCCGATTTGACCGACTCAAGCATCGACACGACTTCCCTGTAAACTTGTCTTTCGTCCCAAGGCTGCTTTGCAGGCCATGGCCAAATTCTACCATTATGTTGTGGCGTTGGGGCTATAGCTTGCTTTGGTTGCTCATCTGTAACTGTTTTAGCAACCTTTTTTTCAGGAACATCTGGGATATCTGGGGTTGAAATGGCTTCAGGTACTTCTGCCACATCTGGCACATCTGGCACATCTGGGATTTCTGGAGTTAAAGTGACTTCAGGTGCTTCTGGCACATCTGGCACATCGGGGACGCTAGGCGTTGTGACTTGAGGCGGAGTAGTAGAGACTGTTTGTGCATGCTCTGGAATCTCTGGTACAATCGGTGTTGAAACAATAGAAGGAGAATCTGGTATTTCGGGTATGTCAGGCGTATCCATTTTTGTAACAGCAGCATTAGAAGTTAAATCGGCATCGGACTCTTCGTTCATCTCATTGATTACTTGTGGCTCCATATTTGTCTTCCCCGGCTCACCGATAGCCGAGTTCTGAACTTCTTCCATACTGAAGTCAGATTCGGATGAAACCGAAAATAGTGAACCTTGTCCAGTATGAACTGGCTCAGCAACCTCTTCCAGAGGATTCGAATCGGGAACTACGAAATCGATATCTTTAGTCGGCGCATCAGACTTTTCCAGTTGGACCTCTTTGGGTGCTTGGTAATCTTTAGTTTCTGATAAAGTCGGACCCGAACTATCAATAAATTGAAAATCTTCCTCCTCGTCACTTGAAAGTTCAAATTGGTCTACTTCAACAGTGACGTCATCTAAAGTCAAAACAGCCTCTACAGCATCTTCTTCTTCGAATTCATCGAAGCCTTCACTGAGCAGTGTTGACATTATTTCTGAGTCTGTTGAGGAAGGAGGAGCCATTGGTTGGTCTCTGGCTGAACGGTTCAATTCATAATAGCACAAAGAGCATTGTTCCGCCCCTGGGGGATTTGGTGAATTACAATATGGACATAGGTTTTCTTCACTAGAAGCGTCCTTCTTACGCCACCCGAACACCTAACCCACCAAATAACGGGCCTTGCAAAGAGGGTTTAAGTGATAGGGTCTCGCGGACAATATATACTTCAATTGGTGAGTTATATCATGAAGCGTCGCGGTGGAGATTAGAAATGGGGAAAAGGGGCTCTATCAGGCGAATGAATAGCGCTCAAGATTTGATCCCCGAGCAAAAAGTTTCTCTGGATGATGAAATGCCTCATATTTGGAAAAGAGGCCAAGACCATTTTTCTAGATTTACCAAATTGATTAAAATTGAGTTAGATGATGAAACAGCAATGGTCGAAGAAAGATGGAAAAAATGGAATAAGCAAAGACTACTTGCTGCCGGATTAACTTTATTTGAACTTGATGCAAGGACTCAAGGACGATTCTTTGGCGACCCAATCGTCGTATTTGAGCAACCAGATAGGTCTAGGATGCCTTCCCATAGGTTTGGCCATGGCGATATCGTTTTGATCTCAAGAACCAAGCCTTGGGGTGAAAAAATATACGAAGGGATTGTATTAGACCGCGGCCCTACAAGAATAAGAGTTGTAGTAAATGAGAAACCAAAAGACCTCAAAAAAGGAAGATGGAGAATAGACCGTGGTGCCAATCGGGTCGCTCATGATAGAATGCATGATGCGCTTATTTCATTTCATTCAAGTGAAGGTGAAGGAGGAACGCCGCTCAGAGATTTACTTCTCGGCTCCCTACATGATTGTGCTTCCTCGGCTGAACGCCCCCCGGAAATAAAGGGTAAAAAGAAAATATATAATCTCAAGAAAATTGATTCTCTCAATGATTCACAACAGCATGCAGTGGAAGTCGCCATGCAGAGGAGACTTACTCTGATACAAGGCCCCCCGGGTACCGGTAAAACTCATACTGCAGTTCATTTATTGAAACAATTGGCGGACAAAGGACAGGGCTCTATTTTGGCTAGTGCTGAATCAAATGTAGCTGTAGATAATCTGCTAGAAGGTTTACTTGATTTAGGTGTGAAAGCAGTAAGAATTGGACGTCCAGTAAAGGTAAGAGAGAATCTACGCGATGCTACTCTGGACGCTCTGCTGGAAAACCATCCGCTTCAAGATGAACTGAATTTTATCAGGGATGAAAATGATGAATTAAGAAGAGGTTTATCGAAACTAAAAGGTAGGGAAAAAGGCCTAGCACACAAAGATATCAAACAGAATTTCCAAGAGATGAGGCGCCTTGAGAGTGAAATGACCGCTTCGGTTTTAGATGAAGCTGAAGTTGTTTGCGCAACAACAATTGGTTCAGGCCATCAAATCTTAGGCAATCGAAAATTCCCGATAGTATTGATTGATGAGGCGACGCAAGCAAGTGAACCAAGTGCCTTGGTACCGATTAACAGAGGATGTAGACAGTTGATACTTGTCGGAGACCACAAACAACTCCCCCCGACTGTAATCAGCGATACCGCAGAAAATGGAGGTCTTGGTCAATCGCTATTCGAAAGGCTTCACAAGTGTGAGATACCTGCTCAAATGCTGACAACTCAATATAGGATGCATCCCTCTATTCGAGAATTTCCCAGCGCTAGATTCTATGAAAATCAACTCGAGGATGGTTGTACTAAGGAGCAAAGGCCTGCTCCTGCTGGGTTGTTATGGCCAGATTGGGACCATCCTGTGGCTTTTATCCCTGTAGAGGGGGCAGAAGAATTAGATGAAGAAGGAAGTAGTAGGTCGAACTTTTCTGAGGCAGCCAAGGTTCTTTCTATCGTAGATGGATTACTTCAAATGGGAGATATTCAAACCAATGATATCGGAATAATCACGCCATATAACGGACAAGTGAGGGTATTAAATGACCTTTTTGAACAAGCCGGTGGACGAGAAGTTGGTGAAAAATATAGCGGATTAGAGATAAAAAGTGTTGATGGTTACCAAGGAAGAGAAAAAGAGGTAATCGTATTCTCTACAGTCAGAGCCAATGAAAATGGGCAGGTTGGATTCCTTAAGGATAAGCGCCGTCTAAATGTAGCACTAACTCGAGCCAAGCGTGGATTGATCGTCATAGGCCACCTAGCAACATTAAGGCAAGAACCCACATGGAAATCTTGGCTTGATTGGGTTGAAGAAAGCGGTTGCTTAGCATGGCATCTCTCAAATGATTAAATGCGTATATTGACAAACTATCCACCCCACCCCTAATCATGGCCGATGACATAGTAGAGGTTTACCAAGGAGGAGGAACCTTGGCTCAAGCAGTTCTTGGAAGTGCGCCTGAAGGCATGCTAATCGCCCCGGTTTGGAAAAGAATCTGTGCTTTTATGCTCGATGTTGTGATGGTCACCTTGGTACTAGAGGTTATTACAAGGTTCAAATTCCTAAGTGTTCTAATCAGTTGGAATTATCTTACAGAAACTGTCGACTATATGTTTCCCTTCTTGGTTACGTGGTTCATCTTTTTCATGTCATTCTATCTTTATTGGAAATATTCTGGAAGAAGCCTTGGGCGTTCTTTTGGCCAGAGAGCCTTTAGAATCGCAATCGTCCACGATAATGGAACTGTACTAGAATTACATCACTGGGGACCTAGGGCATTTGGAAAACTAGTATACTTATTACCAATAATTGGCCCTCTGTTGTTTGGACTTCGTGATATCTTCGCAGCACGCTCAAAAAATCAAGAACATAGAACTTCACTGGATAAGAAAAATCACACTGTTGCCGCAGTAGACTGGTCTTTACCACTCGAAGCAAGGCAAAAATTGCGCTGAGTTTTAATTCAAGAAAACATGTATTTCAAGTACAACTGCCTCCAGTGGTGGTTAGGCGGGATACATGTCAGATGAGTATATTCAACGAGTTGCGCCTCTAGAATGTCGTCTGTTACTATCAAAGATGGAAATAGATGATGATGACCAAGATGTTGTATTTGCGTCGGTAGAAATATCAAATGAAGCATCAATTCCTGTTGGTGGATTAGATATTTTTATTCAAACCAGCGACAAGAGGAAGGTAGAATCAGATGAAGGCATTTCGTCAATCGGGCCAGGTTTAACAAGAAAATTCACTTTTGAATTCCCCCTAGAAAATGGTGATTGGACTTTTATGGTCCGTTCAAATAATATTACCTTAGACTTGGGTCCTTATGACTTTGACTTTACGTTTGAAGCAGACAAAGATAGAGTGACTAAAAACTCAATTGGTGCAGGTATGTTCTCCAACGCTTTCGTATCTGACCTAGATGACTTTGGTAATGTCGAAGAGCGTGGAATCATCGACGCCACCGAAATCAAAATGACAGACTACTTCGGGGAAAATTCGGCTGGTGGAGCAACTGCTATCTCTGTAGGAAAAGCACCTGAAGATACTGAAGACGAGGAGGATTCAGCTAGAGTCCCCCCCTGGCAATCAAAAGATCCGTTACTTTCTACCCCCATCCCTACTACTAACCTAGAGCCTGTCTCAACGGCAGCCCCAGAAGTCCAAGCAAAGATAGAATCTGAACAAAGTCAATCTAATTCGAGCGACTTGCTGGCATTCTCCAAATCACTTGATGAAGAACCTAGCGAGCCTACTCAAGAAGATACGTCTTCTGTTTTGACTGCTGCTTCCCCTCCGCCATTGCCTCCTACTTCCTCCAAGAAGGAAGAAGACCCTCTATTGAAACAACCCCTTCCAGAGATTGAACCAATTACAGTTCCTCCTGCTCCTCCTGTTGAAACTGAAGATTCTGCACCCAAATCTGACCCGCTTTCTGAATCTCCAAAATCAAAGACTCCCCCTAGCCCTCCGTCCAGTCCACCTTCAGGTCCTCCATCAGGCCCACCTTCTGGTCCTCCGTCAGGTCCGCCTTCTGGCCCTCCGTCCGGTCCACCTTCCGGTCCTCCGTCCGGCCCACCTTCTGGTCCGCCTTCTGGTCCGCCTTCTGGTCCGCCTTCTGGTCCTCCATCAGGCCCACCTTCTAGCCCTCCGTCCGGACCACCTTCCGGTCCACCTTCTGGCCCTCCATCAAAGCCAAAGAAACCTCCTAATGGGCCTCCCAAATCAAGGAAGCCTCCTCGGCCCGCAATGTGAATTTAGGTGAAATCATGAGCGATGGCTTTGTTATGGAACTTTGCGGCAACCGTGCTGCATGGCAGATTGAAGTTGATGGAATCGAAAGTATTGACTTAGAGGCAGTGGGTCAAAAAATAGAAGCCGATGGCTATGAAGTAGGCATCCGTAATCGCCTGTGTTGGACTTTTAATGGTCCTTGTGACCTCACACTATATCCTAGTGGTAAATTATTAGTGAAGACTGAAGACAAAGAACTCGCTGCCGAGGTTGCAAGAAAACATGTAACTCAATGGGCTTGTTAGAAAGTGTGAGAATATGGTTGAAATCACTGCAGAACTGCGTCAGATTCTCGAAGATGGCGGAGTTGTTGCCTATCCAACATCTACACTTCCGGGACTAGGGTGCCTGCCTACAAAAAAAGGACTAGATACGCTTTTTGACATTAAGAAGCGCCCGGTAAATCAACCAGTCAGCCTCGGAGTGGCCTCGATAAAACAAGCAGAGAAGATAGTAAATGTCCCTCAATTTGCTATATCTCTATTAGATAATTTTCCTCTAGGAAGCATAACTCTAATTTTGGATGCAAAAGAGACACTTGACTCTCGCTTAGGTGGTGAAAGGGTAGCGGTACGTGTTTTTGCTGACACCGTGGCAAAAAAGTTAGCAGAGGTTGTCGGTCCTATCACTGCAACAAGCGCGAATCCAAGCGGAGTTGTGCCAAGTAGTAATGTCGCATTAGCGGCTCAATCCTTGAATTTGGAGAAAATCTCAATCTTAGATGGGGATTGTCCAGGAGGCGACGGTAGCACTATACTATCCATTGAAAAAAATAGTGTCACAAATACTGGATTTTCGGTAACCATTATGAGAGAGGGCGTTGTACCTCAAGCAGACGTGGTATCATGGATGAGGAAAATGCGCTGAAGTATTGGCGTGATGCGGGACATGTTGCCCGAAGAACATTGGAAGCAATGAAAGAGAAAGTTGTACCTGGTGCAACACTTCATGAAATTATTGAAGCTGCTGAAAGATTCATTCATAGACATGGAGGAAAACCTGCTTTCCCCGGCACTATTGCTGTAAATGATTTGGCAGCCCATTTTACCACAGACCATAATGTGTCACCTGTCCAAGAATGGGATGGGGACATGACTCTAAGCAAAGGTGACTGCGTAAAATTAGATTATGGCGTACACATCAAAGGGCACATTGGAGACAATGCGCTCACAATAGAAGTTGGAAACACAAATAATCATACTGAACAAATCAAAGCGGCAAGAGAAGCACGAGATGCCGCTGTTGAGATGATGCACCCTGGAACTCCTTGGTACAAAGTCGGGGCTGCAGCCGCTCAACCATCTATCGATGCTGGATTCCAACCGATTAGAAATCTGTGTGGCCATCAACTGAAGCCTTGGGAATTACATGCTGGAGTTTCGATACCATCCTATGCTTGTGGCCCAGATAACCGAGGTTTCAAAGGAGTTGTAGAAGAAGGGTCAGTTTATGCAATTGAACCATTCAATACTACTGGTAAATCAGGAATGATAAAAAATCTAGGCGAGTCTAATTCTTCTAATATATACAGACTTACCGGATTGACTACTTCGCGAAAGGCGAGAGCAAAAGGTCAATTGAAACCATTAGGAGCGCAACTTGCAAGAAATCTTGAAGAAAGATACTCCACTCTTCCCTTTGCTGAAAGGTGGGCGTTTCCAATGCTGGAAAAACCATTTCCAGAAGCAGATGAGGCTAGTCGGCAAAGTAAGTGGAATGCTTTGATAAAGAAATTGATCAGCATTCGTTTCCTAGAGACCTACCATGTTCTATCCTGTGCTGACGGCGGCAACATATGCCAATTTGAGCATACTGTTCATGTCACAGATGGCGGCCCTGAAATTCTTACCGTTGAATGAGAAAAATAACATTCGCCCATTTTAGATCTATTTCTAATTTCGTCGTATAACTGTTATTTCGCAGGTTTTATTTGTAATAATCAATATAAACTGTCAACTCTTGGTTTGTTATGAACGGGGCTGTAGAAGTTCTGTTGAGTGCATCCCATCCCCTCTGCGTTACTCTCACCCTGTTCACTTTATTTCTCCTCAGCCGCGAGGCTGGATTTTTCCTTAGCGATTTGTTATTTTTTGGTTTACAAATGGTATGCTCCACTCCGGCGGCAAAAAAATAACATCAGAGTTAAGCGCGCAGTATCGCGGTTTTTGACCTAAAATACGACATTCATCGGCACCAAGACTATATAGGTCGCAATCGGTGGAAGAAATACCCCCGGCAACGGGATTGGAGGACAAAAATATGAAAAATGAAACAAGAAATGATGAAGCAGTAAGCCCAGTCATTGCAACTATCCTAATGGTTGCAATTACTGTTGTATTGGCCGGTGTACTATACGTATGGGCCGCAAACCTAGCAGAAAGTAACACAAACGGAGACCTAGCGCTCTACTCCTTTAACGGAGCAGACGCACCAGGAGACGGTGGAGTAATAGTTACTATGTCTCAAGGCGCAGCAGCTAACTTCGCAAGCCTAGATATCAAGATATCTATCAACGGCGGACAAGGAGCAAACTGTGGCGAGGGTTGCTACGATGAACCTGGAGAAGAGTCAGAAAGTGACCAAAAGTGGACCACTGGCGAAGATCTAGTGCTCGATGCAGACTGTGGAACAGATAGCGAAGGCGCAGATATACTAAACTGCAACGTAACTGTAACTGTTTTCGACAACCGTGAGAACACACAAATCGGAAACGCAGTAACAATTGCAATGGACGAACTTAACTGAAGCCAGTAGTTTAACTGTTAATGATTAATGTATTCTGCGGAATACAACTGCCCCTCCGAGGACTTCGGTCTTCGGGGGGGCTTTTTTTAATTTAATTTTGATTGGAAATTATCTCTCTGGTGTCAGAGTGTTGTTGCCACATGTGAGATGATTTGCCTCTAAAGGAATTATATTGTGCAATCAGTAAGTATTCCAAACCCGTCAGAATGGTACCTATCTTGCCTAGCAAGGGCAAACGAAGCCCTTGCCTAACACAGAGCCAAGAAGTAAGACAGAACAACTCTAAGACACCTAAAGATGCATGAATCGCTGCATCCATACCTGTAGGCATACCTGTCAAACTAACCATTAGCCATCTTGAAAGAGCTGATATTCCAACCCCAAGCGCTAGAATTGGTGAATAGATGTGCATGTAATGCTGCGCTTTGAAAATTTTCCTAAAACGCCCGGTGTTTCTTAGTTTTGTATTTTTCTTTTGGTCTTTGAGCAATCTTTGCAGACCTTGCGCCCTCCTGACTTTCTGTCTGCGCTGACCATCGATTGTAGGCGGTGCGATATCCTCAAACGATGCATTCTCATCAAAAATACTCCGTAGGCCACCTAATCTAACCGCTGTGGCGATTTGAGCATCATCAGCGTTAGAGTTGAGATTTAGTAATGACAAATCTAAACTATTCATTCTCCACATCATACATGAGCCTTCTAAAAATGGTGTACTGTCTTGATTGGATTCACCCTGGCGGATCATCTCAAACATACTTCGGTATTGTGACTCCTCGCCTGTGCTTTGACTTCGTATGGCTCGAGCACCTACAGCCCCTATTTCTTGATTGTAAAACCAACCATACATTCTATCGATTGTACCTTTAGAAATTGTTGCATCAGCGTCTGTCATCAATACTAAGCCTTCAAAATTAGAACTATTCAGATGTTTCAATGCCTTGTGAACCGCTGTTGTTTTGCCCAGTCTTGATTCCATCTCTATCAATTCGACTGATTGGAATTTGGAATCGTTGTGTTTAATCCAGTCTTTTACTAAATTCACAGAATCATCTGTTGACGCTGAATCAATAATCAGTAGGGAGCATGCGATTTTTATATTCATCGAGAGGTTGTCTAACTTTTGCTTGATGATTTTACCTTCATTCCAGATTGGCAAAAGAATCATCAAAGGGTCGTTTGGAATATTTTCAGGATATTGAATAGGTTTTTTGAGCCATTTGGAAAGCGAGAGCCTGTGTTTTAGGAACGGGAAAAAGGCTAGAGTTCCAAGTGCTACTTCAGCGATAGCCGGAACCCACACCATGACCTTGCCAATACCTTTCCAATTTTGACTCCTTGCCTCGAAAGAATTGAATTTACACTATTTTTACCACTATACTCTTCATCCGGTAAGCATTGGTAGGTATATGCGAAGAGTACTCCATGTTGGTCCTTGTGACTCACCTGGAGGTATGGCCAAGGTAATGCAAATCTTGGCAGAGAATCCTCCTGAAGGGTGGGAGGCTGAAATGGTAAGTTCTCATTCTAGTTCGGGAATTATTAAGAAAATAAATGCATGGATGAGGGTTAGAGTGTTTTTGAAAGCCAATAAAGAGAGATTTGATGTTGTTCATATTCATTCGGCCGCAGGTGTTTCCTATAGTCGTAAATTGAATCTTGCTAAATTAGCCAATAAATTGAATATACCTGTAATTATACACATACATAGCGGTCAATTTGACATATTTGCAAAAAAAAGGAAAAATATCAAGAGAGAATTAGTCCCCTTTACTTTAGCAGTATTAACTAATTCTTGGCAAGACAAATTACAACCTATAATCGGGCTATGCTCAACAATTTCAAACCCCATTGATCCAAATATTAGAATTGGAGATAGAGGAAAAAGAAAGTCAAAACAACTGCTACTTTTAGGAAGGGCTGATCCTGTCAAAGGCCATGAGTTTGCATTCAGATTAGCAAGAGAGGTGCGAGACAAAGGATGGGAATTACTTGCGACAGGTACTAACCATTCAGAAAAAGGGATAACTGGCCTTGGATGGGTTAGTGAAGAGGTTAAGTATGAACTATTACACGAGAGTACTGCATTACTAATTCCATCAAAATTCGAAG
>ENA-ORDR01000219-ORDR01000219.1-marine-metagenome-genome-assembly--contig:-NODE-219-length-29403-cov-8.230376_pt1 | contig 29403 bp, 26 predicted proteins | sample MGYA00240993_ERZ508538 | MGnify/ENA primary metagenome ERZ508538 (study PRJEB26207, sample SAMN05421999) | marine metagenome | isolation source: Monterey Bay, California, USA | place: USA:Monterey Bay... | reverse complement strand
GCGGGATCTTTTGGAAATAACATTAAATGCGCTCCAGATTCGATCCATTGACCTTCAGCAGCATCTTCTTTGTTAAAAACAAGGTGTTTAGTATTGTCTTCACCCATATCTCCATGTAACATCCATGCCCATCCGTCTGTATCCATTTTTGGTGTTTTTCCACCCATGTAAGCCATTGCCCATTGCATTGCTGGACCATCGCCAACCATAGGCATTGCTTCATGTGGATCTTTCCATCCATTTTCTGGATCAGACATACCTCTAGGATTTGCAGCCATCGCTGTCCAACCATTAGTTCCTTCTCTAAGCATTGTACCATCCATTGCCATTACTGAACAATTTTCAGCAATAAATGATGGGGCAGCAGTACTATATGCCCAAACTCGCCATTCTACAGAAGTGTGAGGACCATCAGGCTCACCAGTTGATGCTTCCTCCGATACATAAACAGTTGAATTATTACAACTAAATAGTAATGAGGTAAATAAAATTATTGATATAAAATTTTTCATAGCTATTGTTTATTAGATTCTACATAATTATTTACTTGTACTTGCATACCATTTACATCCATCCAATCAGAAAAAACAGCAATTTTGCCATCTTCGTTAAACGTTAAAACACCATACCATTTATTGGAAACTGGAGCACCTGTTTCTGTATGAGTCATTGACCATGTTCCATAAACTCTCATTACACTAGGATCTGTGTTAGTTTCACCTGCAGAGTAAAGTGAGCCAGACCAATATGCATTGTCAGATCCTACTAAACCATCACCCTCGTTAAAAGTTATCCCATCAAAAGCTTCAAAATAGCTTATCCCAGCTGCACGTAAGCCGTCGGAGTCTATAAGTTGATTTCCATTATAATTAGGAGGACTCCATTGTACAGAATCGGCCATCACACTCATCAGAAGGTCTATATCTTCATTGTAGAATCCATTTGTGAATGTTTTGAAAGTTTCAATTTGAGCTTGAAACTTTGCATTTTCTTCATCACTTACTACAATACCAGTGGAATTATTACATGAATATATAATAGTAGCAAATAATAAAATTGTAAAAATTGTTTTAAATTTTTTCATAATATTTTAATTAATTGATTGTATATCAATATACAAAATTTTAAATAAAATTTAAACTATCTCTTTTTAACTCAAGATGCGCCTATCGATTTGTTTTTAAACTTAACCTATTAATGACCAAAGTTAATTGTTGTAATATTCCCATAATAAATTATTATATAAAACATCCTTTCGTTTATCGTATTATATGTTAACTATAAACTATCTTTGCCGATAATTTTAATAAAATATAATGAATATCCAACCAAACAAATTTCTTTTATTATGTTTATCAATTATATTTTTTACAAATTCTTTAGCTCAAAATACAGGAGACTATAACAAAGGAGATATTTATTCCTACTGGGGTTGGAACTGGTCATGGTATTCTAAGTCTGATATTAATTTTAAAGGTGATAATTATAACTTTACAATTCATAATGTTTCCGCTCAAGACAGACAAACTGCATTTACACTTGACAAATATTTGAATCCATCTTCAATGACCATACCACAATATAATTTTAGAGTTGGTTATTTTGTAAAAGATAATATAGACATCTCTTTTGGAATAGATCATATGAAATATGTATTAGAACAAGATCAGCTATCAAGAATTTCAGGATTTATTGAAAACTCTGGCACTGTATATGATGGTGTATATGATAATACTCTACTTCCTATAAGTGACGGATTTTTACAATACGAACACAGTGATGGATTGAATTATATAAATTTCGAAATACGAAAACATAATATGTTTCTGGAACAAAACAATATTAAGTTTTCTTCAATTACTGGTCTGGGTCTTGGTTTTATGTTACCTAAAACAAATGCTAAACTATTGACCAATGATCGAAATGATAATTTTTATTTGTCTGGTTATGGAGTTCACGCTTTAATGGGCTTAAACGTGAATTTATTCAATAATTTCTTTATTCAGACAGAATTTAAAGGAGGATATACATCATTACCTGCAATTAGAACTACCGCTAATAAATCTGACACTGCTAGTCAAAACTTTTTTTTTATTCAATATAACTTAGTATTTGGATATTTATGGAGTTTTTAATTGCTAATATATCTCTTTAAGTATTACACAACTAGCTACTACAATTATAAAGTAGCCAAATCCTTTTTTTAGTTTGCTTCCGTCAATTTTTAAGCCTATAGCTTGCCCAATATAAATTCCTAAAATTGAAATTAATGAGAATGTTATTAAAAATTCCCAATCTATGGTATTGTTTTCAATATCTCCAATAAAACCAATTAAGGACTTTATAGAGATTATAACTAAAGACGTTGCAATCGCATTCTTCATATTGAGCTTACTAAAAAGAACTAATACAGGAATTATAATAAATCCACCTCCTGCACCCACAAGTCCAGTAACAACTCCTACAACAGCACCTTCAACAAGAATTAAAACTTTGTCATATTTTGACTTTCTTCTAAGATTTTGTCTTTTATCAATTCTTTTTTTAATCATAGCTATTCCAGCAAAATATATCAAAAGAGAAAAAAATAGCATTAAAAATTTTTCTTTGGTAATTATTAAGTTTCCAATTGAAATAATTTCATCTGGGATTAACTCAATTAAATATTTTCTTGTGATATAAACGGATAGAGCAGCTGACAATGAAAAATATAGTACAGTGTTAATGTCAATAAGTTTATATTTTATATTTTTTATTGAACCAATTAAGGAAGTAATACCTACAGTAAATAATGAATATGCAGAAGCTATGATTGGATTTAAACCAAATAAATAAACAAATATTGGAAGAGATAAAATTGAGCCTCCACTTCCAATTAGACCTAAAGTTATTCCAACTAAAAGTGCTCCTGAATAGCCCAATATTATATTTATATCCATCTATAGTAATATTAAAAATATGTTAATATAAATTTTCAAAACGATAATTTTAAATATCTTTAACAAATTTAGAATTATTATTTACTTAATGAGATATAAACTTTTTTTATTAATATTTATTTATATAAACTACTTGTCTTATTCTCAACAAGATACCTCAGTAAAAACATTAATTATTAAATCATTAGAGGACAATGAAATCCCTATAAACACATTTCCTGTTAAAGTACCTCTAGTTAGGGGTTTAACAAATAAATTAGTTGTTCCTTTTTTTAATTATAATTTAAATAATGCCTTAAAAAAACCTGATTTAGATATAACTAAAAAGACTGATTTAGTTACTCCAACATGGGATATAAAACAAACTTTTAAGGAAGGTAATTCTACTTCTACAAAATTTAGAAAGGATTATTATTTAGGAGAGTTAGAAACAGATTCAAAATATGTAATAATCAAATGTAGAGATCATGAGTATGTTGATGGAGATAGAATTAAATTATTATTAAATAATATAGTTATACACCCCAATATTACCTTAACAGGAAGCTACTACACAATAGATATTGATCTTATTGAGGGTTATAATAATATTGAATTTGTAGCTTTAAATGAAGGCGAGTCCAGTCCTAACACAGCACAACTTAGTGTTTTCGATGAAAATGGGGTTAATCTCTCAAATAACAAATGGTTGATAACAACAGGATATAAAGCTAGACTAGTTGTATTTAAAAAATAAAATTAACTATTGAGCATTACCGGCATAACTAGCATGGTTATGCTTTCACCATCTTCATTACCAGAAGTTGGTTTTAAAATTCCTGCCCTGTTAGGTAGGCTCATTTCTAACCTTATCTCAGAAGATTCGAGGTTGTTCAACATTTCTAATAAAAACCTAGAATTAAATCCAATCTGAATATCATCACCTTGATAATCACAAGTTAATCTCTCTTCAGCTTTGTTACTAAAATCTAAGTCTTCTGCAGAAATATTTAATTCAGCACCAGCGGCTCTAAGTCTTATTTGATGAGTTGTTTTGTTCGAAAATATTGAAACTCTTTTAACGGAATTTAAAAATTGAATTCTATCTATTGTTAATACGTTAGGGTTTTCTTTAGGTATTACAGCTTCATAGTTTGGGTAATTACCATCAATCAATCTGCATATTATTAATGTTTCTGGTAAAATAAATTTAGCATTAGAATTATTATATTCAACCGCTACTTCGTATTCTTTATCACCTAAAATAGTTTTAAGTAGATTAAGTGGTTTTTTGGGCATTATAAATTCTGCAGTTTCTGAGGCTGAAAAATCAGATCTTGTATATTTGACAAGTTTATGTGCATCAGTTGCAACAAAAGTTAAATTATTGTTAGATAATTGAAAAAACACACCACTCATAACAGGTCTTAAATCGTCATTGCCAGCAGCAAATAAAGTATTATTAATTGCTTTAAGTAAAACATCGCTAGAGAGTTTTGTTGAAGACGGATTGTCTAGTTGAATTGTTTTAGGGAATTGTTCCCCATCAGAGTAAGCCAATGCATATTTTCCGTGATTGGAATTAATTTCAATTATGTTATTTTCTAGAATAACAAATGTTAGTGGTTGCTCTGGAAACGTTTTTAAGGTATCTAAAAGTAGTTTGGAAGGTATGGCTAATTTACCTTTACTTTCACTATCTACATCAATAGTAGTACTCATAGTAGTTTCAAGATCACTTGCAGTAATTGTTAAACTAGAATTTTCTAGTTCAAAAAGAAAATGATCAAGGACAGGGATTGTATTGGAAGAATTAATAACCCCTCCAACAATTTGTAATTTCTTAAGAAGCGCTACGCTAGAAACAATAAATTTCATATTTGGAAATTTAGATTTATACTTACAAATATATCGTAAACAGATAAATAAAGGAAAGAAACTTATTAACAGTTTATTTTACAACTATTTGAAGTTTACAGTAACTGTATCTAAAATATTAAGTCCCATTAATGATGCGGCAGTACCAAAATTTACAGGGTTACTTTTATAGATTGCTATCTCTAAATTTAAGCTGGAGTTAAATATTGCTAACGCTTGTCCATCATTATTTCTTTTACTTTCATCAATTGAAAAATTTACAATGTCGCTATATTTTGAATGAATTTTTTTGAACTTATAATTTCTAACTGAAATCTCAAATTCTCTTGATTTTGAAACCTCTCTAAAAAACGATTTTGTGATGTTAGTGATAACATTGCCGTAATTATCAATATAAATAACGTTTCCTATAATTTGATTTTTAGACTCATTAATAAATGGAGTAAGATTTTTTACTGACTTTATTTTACTAATGCCTTTACCAATAACTTCTAGTTTACCTCCTCTAGAGATGTGACAAGCAACTTTAACAAATACATCTAAAACACTGAAATTAGATATTAATTTATCATGAATATTTATTTCAACAATTTTTTCAGGCTCTATATTTAAACAAGCCATACTCATTATTCCATTGTCTGAACATATAAAATATTGACCTTCAAATTTTACTACTAAATGTTTGTTTTCAGGGTTTAGCTCAGAATCAACACCGATTATATGGATTGTACCTAAAGGAAAACTTCTATATGAATTTTGAACTATATAAGCAGCTTCTAAAATATTAAATGGAGATATTTGATGGGATATATCAACAATGTTAACCTCGGGAATTTCAGTCAAAATAGCCCCCTTTATATTTGCTATAAAGTGATCTTTTATTCCAAAATCTGTGGTTAACGTTATTATAGACATTTATAAATTGTTAATATTTTTTTTAAAATATATGATTTAAAATTATGTACATTTATTACAAATTTAATAAAATCATCTCTATAAAATCAATAAACATAAATTTCTATTGAACGAAAAAATAATTAAAATTAAAAATATAGATCCAAAAGAATTATTTGGATTAAGAAACAAGAATTTAGATTTTATAAAATCTAGCTTTCCAAAGTTAAAAATCATAACCAGAGGAGATGAAATTAAGGTTTTTGGAGATGATAAGTTATTATTAGAATTTGAATCAAAAATTCAAATTATTTTTAATTATTATTTAGAGTATAATTCTATTTCCGAAAATGAAATAAAAGCTTTAATTAAAAGTGATTCTATAAATGACGTCAAAACCTCTAAAAAGAGTTATGGAGCAATCTTACACGGAGTAGGTGGTAAGCCAATTAAAGCAAAAACTATTAATCAACGCAAGATTGTTGATAGTATTATGAAAAATGATATGGTTTTTGCAATAGGACCAGCTGGTACAGGAAAAACTTACACAGGTGTAGCTTTAGCTGTTAAAGCTTTAAAGGATAGAGAAGTTAAAAGAATTATTTTAACCAGACCAGCAATTGAAGCTGGAGAAAATCTTGGATTTCTTCCTGGGGACTTAAAAGAGAAGTTAGATCCTTATATGCAACCCTTGTATGATGCCTTAAGAGATATGATACCAACTGAAAAATTAAATGATTACATAGAAAAAGGAACAATCCAAATTGCACCACTGGCATTTATGAGGGGAAGGACATTAGATAATGCATTTGTTATTTTAGATGAGGGTCAAAATACAACACATGCCCAGATGAAAATGTTTCTTACTAGGATGGGTAAAAACGCTAAGTTTTTACTCACTGGTGACCCAGGACAAGTTGACTTACCTAGGCGATCAATTTCTGGATTAAAGGAAGCTTTATTAATCCTAAAAGATGTAGAAGGCGTTGGAATGGTTTTTTTAGATGATAATGATGTAATACGTCACAAACTAGTCAAAGACGTTATTGATGCATATAAAAATATTGAAAATTTAGAATAAAATATGAATAGTACAATTATAAAAACTGATTTTAATTTTAAAAATCAGCATTCAGTTTATAAAGGAAAGGTAAGAGATGTTTACAAGTTGAAAAATAATTTACTTGTAATGGTCGCTTCTGATAGACTATCAGCATTTGATGTGGTCATGCCAAAGGGAATTCCCTACAAAGGTCAAATTTTAAATCAAATTGCCACAAAAATGATGAAAGATACTGAAGATTTAGTTCCAAATTGGTTGATTTCTACTCCAGATCCAAATATAGCCATTGGTCACTGTTGTGAACCTTTCAAGGTTGAAATGGTTATAAGAGGTTATTTGTCTGGTCACGCTGCTAGAGAATATAAAAATGGTAAACGCTTAATTTGTGGTGTTCCAATGCCTGACGGAATGAAAGAAAATGATAAATTCCCCAATCCTATAATAACTCCAGCTACAAAGGCTGATTTTGGAGAACATGATGAGGATATTTCAAAAGAGGATATTATTTCTAAAGGAATCGTATCAAAATCTGATTATGAAACTTTAGAAGATTATACTTTTAAATTATTTGAAAGAGGTTCTCAAATTGCAAATGAGAGAGGTTTGATATTAGTTGACACAAAATACGAGTTTGGAAAAACTAACTCTGGTAAAATTGTTTTAATTGATGAAATTCACACTCCTGATTCTTCAAGGTATTTTTATAAAGATGGTTATGAGCTGAGACAACAAAATGATGAACCACAAAAACAACTTTCTAAAGAGTTTGTAAGACAATGGCTAATTCAAAACAATTTTCAAGGATTAGAAAATCAAAAAGTTCCTGTTATGTCTGATGATTATGTTAATCTTGTTAGTGACAGATATATAGAATTGTATGAAAATATTACGGGTGAAAGTTTTATAAAAAGCGACACTTCAAGTATTGTTAAACGTATTCAATCTAATGTAGATAATTTTTTAGATTCTTATGAGTGAAATTGAATCTTTTGTTTCTAATTTAGCTTCGTTCCTTTGGGGTTTCCCTTTGTTATTTATTTTAATTGGTGGTGGACTTTTTCTTTTAATATATTCTAGATTAATTCAATTTAAATATTTTTTTCATGCAATAGATATTTTAAGAGGTAAGCATGATGATGAAAATGATATAGGCCAAATTAGTCATTTAGGGGCCTTATCTACCGCTCTATCTGCTACTGTCGGAATGGGTAATATAGCTGGAGTCGCTGTAGCTATTAGTATCGGAGGTCCAGGGTCAATTTTTTGGATGTGGATCAGTGGTGTTATCGGAATGTCTACAAAATTCTTTACATCAACTTTGTCGATAATGTACAGAGGCAAAGATTCAAATGGTGATATTCAAGGAGGTCCAATGTATTTTATTACAGAGGGTTTAGGAAGTAAATGGAAGCCTTTAGCTGTTATGTTTAGCTTAAGTGGTTTAGTTGGAGTTCTGCCTTTGTTTAATGTTAATCAGTTAACCCAAGCTATAAACGATATTTTATTGATACCCTCAGGTTTAACAATTAGTTTTAGTTCAAATATTATAATAGGTTTTATATTAATTGTAGTTACTTCTTTGGTGATTTTAGGAGGATTAAAAAGAATAAGTTTGGTTGCCACTAGATTAGTGCCATTTATGGTAGCAATTTACATGATATGTGTGATAATTATTTTGATAATAAATATTGATGTTTTGCCCACATATTTAAAAATGATTTTTACCGACGCATTTGTTGCTGAAAACTATAATGGTGAACAGGTCTACGGAGGAGTATTAGGTGCTCTAATTATTTTAGGAATAAGAAGAGGTGCATTTTCTAATGAAGCCGGTATTGGTACAGCGCCAATGGCTCACGGAGCAGCTAGAACTAATTCCCCAATCAAAGAAGGGTTAGTTGCTATGCTTGGTCCAGCAATCGATACCCTTATAGTATGTACTTTAACCGCTTTAGCAATTTTAGTTACAGGAGTGTGGAAAAATGAAGGCGTTAGTGGAGTTACATTAACTGCTTTGGCATTTGAACATTCAATACCAATTATTGGAAAATACCTGCTTTTATTTTGTATAGTTATATTTAGTATGTCATCCTTATTTACATATTCCTATTATGGAACTAAATGTATGTCTTTTTTGTTTGGAGTAAACAGAAAGAAATATTATAACTACATATATATAATGAGTATAGTTTTAGGAGCTACAACATCACTCAGTTTAATGATTAACTTAATTGATAGTTTTTTTGCTCTGATGGCTATTCCTACAATGCTAGCAACATTATTGTTGTCTCCAAAAGTTATTGTTGCTCTTAAAAAATATAAAAATTAAATATTATTTAAAATAACTAAAATCTTCGTTGTTTTTAATTTCAAGAAGAGACTTATAAATTAATTTAATAACATTTTCAACATCATTTTTGTGTACCATTTCAACAGTTGTATGCATGTACCTTAAAGGCAGTGAAATTAACGCAGAAGCTACACCTCCATTGCTATATGCGAATGCATCAGTATCAGTCCCAGTAGCTCTTGATAAAGCAGCTCTTTGAATGGGAATTTTGTTTTTTTCCGCAGTCTGAATAATTAAATCTCTTAATTTTTGCTGAACTGCAGGTGCATAAGCAATTACAGGTCCTTTGTCTAACTCACAAAACCCTTCCTTTTTCTTGTCAATCATGGGTGTAGTTGTATCATGAGTTACATCAGTTACTATCGCAACATTAGGCTTTATGGTGTCTGTTATCATTTGAGCTCCTCTTAATCCAATTTCTTCTTGAACAGAATTTGTAATATATAAACCAAAAGGTAGCTTTTTCTTATTTTCCTTAATTAATCTTGCTACTTCTGCAATCATAAAACCTCCCATTCTATTATCTAAGGCTCTACAAACGAAATTTTCCTTATTTAAAATATGAAATTCATCTGGATAAGTGATAACACAACCAACATGAACTCCTAATTTTTCAACATCTTTTTTAGTTTTACAACCTATATCGATAAATATATTATCGATCTTTGGAGTTTCCTCTTTTCCAGATTTTCTAGTATGAATTGCTGGCCATCCAAAGACCCCTTTGACAATTCCTTTTTTGGTATGAATATCAACTATTTTACTCGGAGCAATTTGGTGATCACTTCCTCCATTTCTAATTACATATATAAGACCGTTATCACTAATATAATTAACATACCATGAAATTTCATCGGCATGACCCTCAATTACAACTTTATATTTGGCATTTGGATTAATAACAGCAACAGCTGTACCATAAGTATCAGTTATAAACTCGTCAACATAAGGTTTTAAATAGTTCATCCAAATCTTTTGTCCTTCCCATTCATAACCAGTAGGTGATGGGTTATTTAAATATTTCTTTAAAAACTCTAAAGATTTTTTATTTAATAAACTTTTTTTAGCCATTTAATTATATTTTTTATTGATTTTGATTCAAGGTAAAAATAATATGAATTATTTTAATTGTTTAGTATTTTCAATATTAATTAACTTTCAATATTCTGTTATAGTGATTTATAGGTATTTTTGTGACAAATTAATACATGAAGAATTATTTATTAATATTTATTAGCTTTTACAGTCTATTGGCTTTTTCTCAAAAAAATCAAATAGAAGAAAATTATTTACTTATCAAGGATGATTCAATTATGAAAAATTTTATTGAATTAAATGAAGTAATTCTTTTGCCTAAAATAAAATTTTCTAAAAGAGAAAAACTTGTCGAGTATTTAATTTTAAAAAGAAAGACTATTAAAGTATATCCTTATGCTAAGTTAGCCTCTATTAGACTTGACACTCTATATTCAAGATTAAATAATATAAAGAGAAAGGGAAGCAAAAAAAAGTACATCAAACAGATTCAGAGATATTATGAAGGAGAGTTAACAGATGAATTAAAAAAGCTAACTAGAACTGAAGGACAAATACTAATTAAATTAATTAATAGACAAACTGACTTTACGGTTTATGAAGTTATTAAAGATCTTAAAAGGGGATTTAATGCATTTATATTTAATGTAACAGCAAAAGCTTTTAATTTATCTTTAAAAGAAACATACTCACCATTAGAAGTAAAAGAAGATTATTTTATAGAGGATATTTTACAAAAAGCTTTTCAATCTGGAATATTAGAATATTCGTCTCCCAAAAAATCTATTCCTGATTTATTTTACTTAAAGAAAATATGGGCATCTAAAGAAAGTAAGCTAAAATAATTGCTGCTACAACCAAAGCCATTTTTACTAGATTAAATTTATATCCTTCGCTGGTTTTAAATAAAATAGTTGTTGATATATGTAATAATACTCCAACTACCAGTGAGTCAATTAGTGAAGAATAATTAAGAAGTTGACTAGAATTATTTGAGACGAATGTTCCAAATGGAGTCATCAGACTAAAGAAAATTATAAAAAACAAAATTTTAAATTTTTTAATTTTTGTACTTAGTAAAGATGTAGTTATAATAAATGCAATTGGAATCTTGTGTATGAAAATCCCGTATAAAATATTTTGATCAATTCTAATTGAAAAACCTTCAATAAAAGCGTGTATACTTAAGCTTATAAGTAAAACCCAAGGTAATTTATTTTTGTTTGTATCTAATTCATCATACTTAGCATTTGAAAAAAACTCTAGGATTACTTGAAATAAAACTCCAGTCATAATCATTAAACCTATTAATTTTTGATCAGATTTATTATTTAAGATGTTTTCTAAATAAATACTGGGTAATAAGTCGAAAAGCGTAATAGATAAAAGAAATGCACCACTAAAAGCTAATGTTAGTTGTGAGTTTATTTGGATAGCTTTTTTTGAAAGAAATAAAACAATTATAGATCCAATTATTACAGAAAGAAATGGGTATAAATACATTTGTTGTTATTTTAACACAAAAATTAATCTTTTAGAATTATTTATATCAAAACTATTTAACTTATAATCCCCAAATATATGAAGTATTTCAATTTTAGATTGTTTAAACATTGATTTAAAATCATCTAAGTCTAATGATCTTACTTTTTCTTGAAAATTATATTCATTTAATTCATGTTTAAAACTTATATTTTTTATTAAGAAACCATTTTTAATAAATCTATTTAGATAAAATTTTATTCCATCTATTTCTTCTATGTTTTCATTAATTAAATTATTTTTTACGTATTTAATATTTAAAAAATCAATTACAGCTAACCCCTCTTCGTTTAAACTTGATTTTATACTGTCCAATGTTTTTAAATTATCATTAAAATCATCAAAATATGCAAAACTTGTAAACAGATTAACAATTAAATCAAATTTTTGACCTAAGGGTTTTCTCATATCATGAACTTTAAATTTTAAAGTTTGACTATTATATTCATTTGCTTTTTTTATACTTTCAATTGAATTATCCACTCCAGTTACATCATATCCCATTTTATTTAAATTAATTGAGTGCCTTCCTTTACCGCAAGCCAAATCTAAAATTTTTGATTTAAGTGGGAGCTTGATAAATCTCATTAATTTCCTTGTAAACATTTCAGCTTCTTTATAGTCTCTATTCTTGTAAAGAATATGATAAAAAGGTGTGTCAAACCAGGATTTATATAAATTATTATTAATAGGCATTAAATAAGTTTAATGATCATCAAAAATAAAGTATTTTTGATATTGTTATTTAAAATTTATGGAAAATAATTTTCAGATGGTAGCCAAAACTTTATTTGGTTTTGAAGAGCTTTTAGTAAAAGAGTTAACTCAGTTAGGCGCTCAAAGAGTGAAAAAAGGTGTAAGAAATGTAACTTTCTTTGGAGATACGGGTTTTATGTACAAGTGTAATTTAGCACTTCGCACTGCTATAAAAATTTTAAAACCAATTGCATCCTTTAAAGTTATTAACGAAAAAGATTTGTATGATAAAATTTATAAAATTAAATGGGAAAATTATATAGATCAAACATCAACGATCGCTATAAATTCTACTGTTCATTCAAATAAATTTACTCACTCTCAATATATTTCATTAAAAGCTAAAGATGCTATTGTAGATAGAATTAGATCAATCTCTGGTGAAAGACCCTCAGTTGATTTAAAATTTCCTGATTTAAAAATTAATATTCACATAGATAAATTATTTTGTAATGTTTCCTTAGATTCATCTGGAGAATCACTACATAAAAGAGGATATAAAACTGCTACTAACATAGCTCCAATAAATGAAGTTTTAGCAGCTGGTTTAGTAATGCTAAGTGGATGGGATGGACAATCAGATTTGTTAGACCCCATGTGTGGAAGTGGAACTATTTTAATTGAAGCAGCAATGATTGCATGTAATATCCCTCCTAATTTGATGAGAAATGAATTTGCTTTTGAAAAATGGAAAGATTGGGATGTAGATTTATTTGAAAAAATAGAAAACTCTCTTTTGGATAAAACTAGAGATTTCCATTACAATATTTATGGTATTGATAAGGCACCAAGTGCTGTTTCAAAAGCAAAAGACAATGTAAAAAATGCAAACTTAGAATCTTTTATTTCAATTAGACACGATGATTTTTTTAAGACTTCAAAACCAAGTAATGACTTTTTACAAATAATTTTTAATCCTCCTTACGGAGAACGTTTAGAAATAAACATGGAAAATCTTTATGCTGATATTGGAAATACATTAAAAAGAAATTATTCAAATAGTACAGCATGGTTTATTACTTCAAACATCGAAGCTTTAAAATTTGTTGGACTAAGACCATCAAAAAAAATAAAACTATTTAATGCTAAGCTAGAATCAACTTTTGCTAAATACGAACTTTACGACGGGAGTAAAAAAGCAAAAAAAAACTTATAAGTTCTATTTCTTTACAATGGGAAGTAGGTAAGATAATTTATAACCAAAACCAACACCAAAGGAACTTCCGTCAAAGGTTCTGTTAAATCCAGGTACATACATGTTTTGAATATTATTTTTAATTTCTGAGTTAACCATTCTTTTAACTTCTAGGTTAAAGCCTAAAAATAAATTATTAAATATTTCGGCTTTTACTCCAATTATTAATTCTAACCACAATGAAGATAAATCTTCATTTTTAATTGGAATACCTATGAAACTTTGACCCCATATTTGGTTATTAGTGTCATAAATAGTGTAATTATTTATTGTTTGATCGAAATCACTGTAGCCAATTCTTAAACCTGCAAAAATCATATTTTGCATATCAAGCCAGTTGGTATACATATTATAATCAATACCCGATTTAATATATGTTCCTTTAGATGTAAAATTTAAATATTCTTCATCTTCTGTATTTTCTATTAAACCAATTTCAGAAGCTATATATAGCTTATTACTTATTCTATAATCAGCATTTAATTCAAAACCATCATAATTATTATTTATAGAAGAGTTTATAAGTTTATTTAAATCTAAACCAACTCTAAATCCAAATTTTTGCTTTTGAATAATTGAGTCGGTTGAAACTACATTTTTTTGAGAAAAAACACTGACTGGAATTATTAAGAGCAATAATATTTTAGTGAAAAATGTTGACATGCGCTTGGTTTTCGTTTTCTACTGTTTGGTTAATAACTTCATATCCACTAATCCAAACTCCATTTGGAGCCCCAAATATGTTAGGATCATAATTAAGTGCTGACAAATCAATATAATTATTTATGAATCCACAAGCTCTTGAAACAAATATATCAACTATGTTATAATCAAGATAAAAGTGATTTTCTTCTCCCTGAATTACTCCATCAATTTCAGAATGATTTTTATAAAATTTAAAGTTAGAAATTCCTATATCATTTCTAAGTGGTATAGCTATAGAGTCCGCATTGATACCATTAATTGTTTCAATTAAAGTTAACTCATTATTTTCAATTGCATATACTGCAAGTGATTCTACAGCTTTACTTTCATTGATGTTATTAGCATCCTTAAATGTTATTACTAATTGTGGGGTAGTGGGAGTAGTTTCAGCACAAATATCATCTTTTTCACATGCTACTAACAAGCTAAATGAAATTATTAAACAAATATAAAAATGAATCTTCATGTTATTTTTTCTTTAAAAGTACAACATTTTCTACATGATGAGTTTGTGGAAACATATCAACTGCTTGTGAATTAATAATATCATATTTATCTTTTAATAGTTCTAGATCCCTTGCCTGCGTAGCACTATTGCAACTGACATATATTATTTTCTTTGGCGAAATATTTATTATCTGTTGAATTACTTTTTTATGCATTCCATCTCTTGGTGGATCAGTAATAATTACATCAGGTTTTCCGTTAAGTCTAATAAATTCATCATTGAAAACAAATTTCATATCTCCAGTGTGAAAATCAGTATTTAATATTTTATTATTTGTTGCATTTTCTTTTGCTGCAACTATCGCATCTGGAACAGCTTCAATTCCAACAACTTTTTTAACGCTTTTAGAAATAAATAAGGCAATTGTACCTGTTCCTGTGTAAAGATCATAAACAATGTCAGTCTTTTTAAGATCGCTAACTTCTCGAATTATTTTATATAATTCATAAGCTTGATCTGAATTTGTTTGGTAAAATGATTTTGCATTAATTTTAAATTCAAGCCCCTCCATTTTTTCTGTAATAAAACTATTTCCATAATAAGTTTTTACTTCTTGATCATATATGGTATCATTTGCTTTATTGTTAACTACAAATAATAATGAATTTATATTTGGAAATTGTTCAATTAAAAAATCTAAAAGTAATTCTCTGTTTTTTTTATTATCTGAGTAAAATTGTAATAATACCATTACTTCTTTGGTACTAGTTGTTCTAATCATTAAAGTTCTTAGATCACCAGTTTGATTAGAATGATTGAAAAAAGGAATATTATTATTGATAGAAAAATTCTTTATAGAATTTCTCAGAGTATTTGTAATATCTTCTTGTAACCAACACTTGTTGATATCAACTACCTTGTTCCACATTCCAGGAATATGAAATCCTAAAGCATTTTTTTCTTTAATTATTTTTTTTGATTTAATCTCTTCTAGACTTAACCATCTGGAATCACTGAAAGAATACTCCATTTTATTTCTATAAAAGTAGCTATTAATGGCTCCTTTTATAGGAGTTATTTTAGGGAGCTTTAAATTTCCAATTCTAACTAAATTGTTTTTTACTTCTTCTTCTTTAAATTTTAATTGTTCACTATATGTGATATGTTGCCATTTACATCCTCCACAAACTCCAAAATGTTCACATTTAGGTTGTGTTCTAATCTCCGAGTACTTATGAAATTCTGTAATTTTTCCTTGGTAATAAGACTTTCTTTGTTTGGTAGTTAGAATATTTACAATGTCACCAGGTGCCCCTCCATCTATTATGATAGTTTTTCCATCATCAGCAGTTCCTATAGATTTCCCCTTCGATCCAACTCTTTCTATTGTGATATTATTAAACTCTTTATTTTTTTTTCTTCTCATTAATCGAAATTGTTGACATTTATTAGTAACAGTTTATAATTCTGTACTAAATATTTTTAAATTTGTGTAAAATTAACAAAACTAAACGATTTGTATGCATCAAACTTTATCTGAAAAAGCAATTGAAATAGAAAATGAGTTTGGAGCTCATAATTATCATCCATTACCCGTTGTGTTGAATAAAGGTGAAGGTGTTTATGTTTGGGACTTAGAAGGTAAAAAATATTATGATTTTTTATCTGCATATTCAGCAGTTAATCAAGGTCATTGTCATCCAAAAATAATTCAAGCACTTGTAGATCAATCATCTAAGTTAACTTTAACATCAAGAGCTTTTCATAACGATGTTTTAGGTCAGTATGAAAAATTTATTACTTCTTTTTTCGGTTATGATAAGGTTCTTCCTATGAATACTGGAGTAGAGGGTGGAGAGACTGCTGTTAAATTAGCTAGAAAATGGGGTTATGAAGTAAAAAAAATAGCTAAAGATAGAGCAAAAATTATATTTGTTGAAGGTAATTTTTGGGGTAGAACTTTGGGAGCTATTTCATCATCAACTGATCCTTCTAGTACTAGTGGGTTTGGTCCTTTTATGCCTGGGTATGAAATTATTCCCTATAACGACATTGATGCACTAAAAGCTTCTTTATCGGACCCTAATGTAGCTGCATTTATGGTTGAGCCTATTCAAGGTGAGGCTGGAGTAGTTGTTCCTGATGATGACTACCTAATATCTGCTTATAATTTGTGTAAAGAAAATAATGTATTATTTATTGCAGATGAGGTTCAGACTGGAATTGGTAGAACTGGTAAAATGTTATGTTGTGACCACCATGGTTTTAAGCCAGATATACTTATTTTAGGCAAAGCACTTTCAGGGGGTGTTTTCCCTGTATCTGCAATTTTATCTTCAAATGAAATAATGCTTACAATTAAACCAGGAGAACATGGATCTACATTTGGAGGTAATCCCTTAGGATGTAAAGTTGCTATGGCAGCTTTAGAAGTTGTCAGAGATGAAGAGCTTGTAAAAAATGCTGAATATCTGGGGTCTATATTTAGAGATCAGATAAATAAATACATTGAAACTAGCAATATTGCTAAGTTAGTTCGTGGAAAAGGTCTATTGAACGCTATAGTTATTAATGATTCTGAAGATAGTGACACAGCATTAAATATATGTAAATCAATGTCTTCAAAAGGTTTATTAGCCAAACCAACACATGGAAATATTATTCGATTTGCTCCTCCATTAGTAATAAATGAGGATCAGCTTTTATCCGCATTGTCAATTATAAAGGAAACTCTAAAAGAATTTGAAATATAAATTTAACCAGTAATTAATGAAATCTGTATACTTAGATAATGCTGCAACAACACAAATCAGAGATGGGGTAGTTGATAAAATGTTTAAAATTGCTAAAAGTAATTATGGAAATCCATCTTCTACCCACAGTTTTGGGAGAAGTTCAAGAACTTTAGTAGAGTCCTCAAGAAAACAGATTGCAAATCATTTTAATGTTTCTCCTTCAGAAATAATTTTCATGTCTGGAGGAACTGAAGCTGACAATTGTATTTTAAGAAGTGCAGTTAGAGATTTAGGTGTAAAACATCTTATTTCTAGTAAAATTGAACATCATGCAGTAACTCACACTCTTGATCAGCTTGCAATTGATTATCCTATAAAAATATCTTATGTTAAATTGGATAAGTTGGGTAATGTTGATTATGATGACCTAGAATTCATTTTAAAGTCCTCAAATTCAAAGACTTTAGTTAGTTTAATGCATATAAATAATGAACTTGGTAATATTTTAGATATTAATTTAGTTTCCAATTTATGTGTTAAATATGAATCTTTATTTCATAGTGATACAGTTCAGTCTGTAGGACACTACAATTTGGATTTGTCGTCCTTAAATATAGATTTTTTGGTTGCAAGTGCTCATAAATTTCATGGACCCAAAGGAATTGGTTTTGCTTATATAAATAAAAAAAATCCTATAAAACCACTTATTTTTGGCGGATCTCAAGAAAAAGGTTGTCGTGCAGGTACTGAAAGTGTTCACAATATTGTAGGTATGTCTGAGGCACTAGACATTTCAATTTATAATATTGAATCTGAGACAAAACATATCAAAAATCTTAAGTCTTATTTTATAAATCAACTAAATGATAATATTAAAGACATTAAGTTTAATGGCGCAAGCTGCGATTTGGACCATTCAACTTATACATTGGTAAATGTTAGGTTTCCTATTCTTAAAGATGAATCAGCTTTATTTTTATTTCAACTTGACATGAAAGGTATAGCTTGCTCTAAAGGTAGTGCTTGTCAAAGCGGTGCTGACTCAGGTTCACATGTCTTAAATAATATTTTAAGTGATGAAGAAAATAAATATGTGTCTTTGAGATTTTCATTTAGTATTTACAACACTCTTGAAGAAGTTGATTATGTTATTTCCCAGTTAAAAGAACTTTTAGTAAATAATTAAAGTTTCATATCAATTGTTAAGTTGAGAAGTCGTGGAGTAAGGTAATTTGGTATTGAATATTGTCTTTTTGAATATACATCTCTAACCCAAGTATTAGTAATTGAATTTTGGATGTCAAACATATTAAATATCTCCAAACCAATACTTAGATCACTAAAGTTCTTTTTCCAACCTTTTTTATAGTTTTTTTCTCCATTAACTATTACATATGATATTCCAAGATCAACTCTTTTGTAGTCAGGCAATCTATTTTGATAGTCGTATGAATTAGCATAGCTTGGAGCTCCTCCAGGAACTCCTGTATTGTAGACTAAATTTAAATACATTTTTAAGTCTGGAATATTTGGAATATAGTCTTGAAAAAGTATACCAAATTTTAATCTTTGGTCTGATGGTCTTGGAATATATCCTTGATTGTCTATATTTTCTTTTGTGTTTAAATATCCAAAACTAAACCATGACTCTGTCCCTTTGATAAACTCTCCATTTAATCTTAAATCTAATCCGTAGGCATATGCCTTTGCATTATTGTTAGCTAAATAACGAATTCTAACGTTATCTACAGTGTATGCATTTACATTAGTCATATCTTTATAATAAATCTCAGAAGTTAGCTTAAAGGGCCTATTCCACAGACTATAGCTATATTCATTTGAAGCTACTAAGTGAATTGATTTTTGAGCTTTAACACCATAGTTTATTTCTCCACTATAATCTCTTAATTCACGATAAAAAGGGGGTTGATGATAAACACCTCCACTTAATTTAAAAATCATATCTTTTTTCCAGTCAGGTTTTATTCCTATTTGAAACCTAGGGCTAAACACAAAATTCATTTTTTGATTATCAATTGACCAACCATGTAATCTCACACCAGCATTTGAATATATTTCTGTAGCGCCTATATTAGAATTTTTGCTCCATTGAACATAAGATTGTATTCGATTAGTTTTTGTGTTATTAGTTTTTCTAATATTCTGATAAGGAACAATAGGACCTTCGTTAGCTGTGTAGGGCTGATCCCCCAAAGATTCAAAAAATGGTGGGTCTATTGAGAAACCTGTAGAGTCAATAACTTCCCATTCCACAATCCTGTCTTTAATATCTTCTTTGGTAAATTTTAAAGACCACTCTAAATTATTATCATTTTTTTTATAATTTCCTTTATGCTCAATATTATATATTATTGCATTTAAATTATTTCTACCATGATTTAATTGACTTCCGATTCCTTCAGAAAATTCTACATCACCTAAATCTTCATCTCCAATATTATTATTAACTTCTCCTAATCTATACTGCGCAAGTATATCAAAATATTCTTTTTCACTAGTTTGAAAAGCAGATGTTATTAATGATAGCTCTGTATTGACAGAAGCTTTAAAATTTAATTTTGCAGCTCCAAAAACTGTTTGATATTTGTCTTTTTCTTGTCCTTGATAATAGACAATTAAAGCAGTCGGGTCATCTAATGTTCCAAAGTTTGTTTGTCTACTTTGTGGTTTGTAATTGTAATTATTAACTGACATATATGATAAGAAATTTAAACTAAATTTCTCATTAATATTTGCAGTTAAAAAATTTTGAATATCAATAAATTTAGGATTATAATTTGTTATTGTCTCTCTTGAATTGACTAACATGCTATTATCTCTATATCTGACACCTAGTATATTTGAAACCTTAGCATTTTTAGAAATGTTATTCAATGTAATATTACCACCTAGTAAGTTAAAATTCCCTGCAAGATTATTTCCATTTGGATTTTTATATTCAATATCTAAAACAGAAGAAAGTTTATCCCCATATTTTGATTGAAAACCACCTGCAGAAAATTTTATATTCTTTATTAGGTTTGAATTAACAAAACTTAGCCCTTCTTGCTGTCCAGATCTAACTAAAAAAGGCCTGTATATTTCAATTCCATTTACATAAACCAAGTTTTCATCAAAATTACCACCCCTAACTGAATATTGAGTACTAAGTTCATTAGAAATATTAACACCTGGCAATGTTTTTAACAAATTTTCAATACCAGGTTGAGCCCCTTTAATTGTACGGATAATTTGTGGATCTATTGAAAGTATACTTTTTAATTCTGTCCTTTTATTTGAGTTTAAAACTATTTCTTCAATTTGTTCAATATTTATGTCCATAACTGGATAAAATTCATAAACTTCATTTGTTTTTAGGTTAATTGGAAATGATATACTTTTAAAATTGACATGAGAAAATGTTATGTTAACATTAGTTAAAGATTTAATTTCAATTGAATAAAATCCGTTCGAATTTGTTGTGGCACCGGCTTTACTTTCAGAAGATATATTTACATTTTCAATAGGGTTGTTATTGATATCTAAGACAACTCCTTTAATATAGCTTTTTTGACTTAATACTATTAAAGGGATTAAAAAGATAATAATATTTAAAATGTAAGATTTGTTTTTCAAATTTATTGGTTTGTTTTTCTGTAAAAAATTGTTTCAAAAACTGATGTATTTCCGACATTATCGGAGACTTCTATTTTAAAAACATTTTTAGATTTATTTATAATATTATCATTAAAATCATATATAATTACACCATTTTTATTTAATGGTTCCATTAATATCCATTTATTATTTATGCTAGCTCTGTAATTTTTAATTCCTGTTTGGGCGTCTTTAACTTGGAATTTCAAATAATTAAGATTACTAATCCAATCATTCTTACTAAAACCTAACGGAGTAATAGTAGGTTTAATTGTATCTCTGCTAACGATATATTTTCCTAATCTTTTTGTGTAAGCTATAATAGAGTCTTTTCTAATTGTTGATGAAACATAACTTAGTCTTTTAGTTTTATCATTTGTTAATCCGATATATGAATTTTTATAATCAGGTTTTTTGAACTTGATTATAATAGATTTTAATAAAGGAACTGTGTCAATTCCTAAATCTAATGTGTCAGTAGTACTGTTTTTTTTAATAAATAGGTTATTATAAAATGTTCCTTTTTCAATATTTAAAGATGAATTATGTTGATTGATAAAATACTTTTTATTTCTATTGACAAATAATTTATTAATCCCTCCAATTTTGATATCGTTATCATTATTTAAAATATCATTATTACTATTTCCTTTAATTGGAACAAATATTTTTGTAATATTTTTCTTAAAATCTAAAACCTCAATCTTAATTAAATGCTTATTACTTTCTATTAAAGAAATTACTCCATGATTTCTTTCTGTCTTATATATTGATAATGGGTTGTTTTTTTGAACAAATAATTTTTGGAATCTTCTTTTGTTTCTCTTAAACTCTGAATAATCAATATACCTATTAATATGTTTTGTTTCATCAAACGAAAATTTGCTAAAATCTATTGAAACTAATGTGTCACTATCTATATATGTATTGATTTTGTAAACACCATTTTTGTTACTCGCTAAATCCTGTTGATCAAATGTTTGAATTCCAAATCCTAAAGTGCCAATACTGTTAACTGTATCAGTTATAAAAGTGTTTTTATCTCTTTTGTATAAGGTTAAGTTTTTATAGTCTTTAATTTCTCGATTTTTATAAAGACTATATAATCTTAAACCCAGTATAGAAGGTGTTTTGCTATCTTTTACATCAATTCCATAACTAAGAGGGTTTAAAGGTTTTTGATTTATATCTCTTATCTCAAAATGTAGGTGAGGTCCACTTGAGCCACCAGTATTTCCTGAATAAGCAATAAGTTCGTTATCTAAAATTTTAATTTCATTTAATGCTGGAAAAATTTCTATTTCGTAATCTTCTTTTTTGTATTGTTCATTTTTAACTATTGTTTCAATTTTTTTAGAAAATCTCTTTAAATGAGCGTAAACAGATGTTTTTCCGTCACTATGTTTAATGTAAATAGCTTTTCCATATCCACCTTTTGAAATCTTTATTCTACTTACATATCCTTTAGAAAATGCGTAAACTTTAGATCCTTCTTTTCCTTTAGTTTTTATGTCAATACCTGAATGAAAATGATTTGATCTAAGTTCACCAAACGTACCTGAGAGTATTGTCTCATAATCTAGTGGGTTTCTTTGATTGTTTTGTGCAACGACAAGATTAATTGAAATAAGAAAAAATAAAATCTTTAAAATAAAGTTTTTCATAATATTTATTAGACGTAAAAATATTATAATTTCACAAACATCATAATATATTTTTTGTAAAAAGAAGTGTTAATTCTAATATCTATGTTAACTTTGTTTTAATAGTATTTTAATTTTAAGATGCAAGACTTAGATATTTTAGTTAAATCTTTAGAGAATAATATTCGAATTTCATTAGAGAAGTTAAATAAACTTCAAAAGTTAAATTTTGAATTAGAAAGTGAATTGACTTCGCTTAGAAAAAAAGATTTAGAAAAGTCTAATCTGATAGATTTATGTGAGGAAAAATATAAATCACTTAAAATTGCTAATACTATTTTAGGTAGTAATAACGGTACAAAAGATACTAAACTAGAAATAAATTCATTAATTAGAGAAATAGATTATTGTATATCTCAATTAACAGAATAAATATAGTTCTAAATGGAAAAATTGAAAATAAAATTATCTATAGCTAACAGGATTTATCCTCTTACAATTGACCCCTCTCAAGAAGAAGGTTTGAGAAAGGCGGCGTTAGATATTAATACAATGATAAAACAGTTGGAACAAAGCTATTCAGTTAACGATAAACAAGATGTTTTAGCGATGTGTGCTTTACAGTTTGCATCAAAAACTAAACAACGATCTATTGATAAAAATAATTCAAACAAATCTTTTGAAAATAAATTAAAAGAATTAAATGAATTAATTATTGAAACTATTTCTTAATTTTTAACTTTTAAAACTACCTACATTAGTTTTTTTGATAAACTCAACGCTTATTCTTTTAAAAAAGGTGAGTTTAAGTTGTAAAATTGTGCTGACTAGATCAGATCTTTGATCAACTTATTAGCCTTAAACTTGATTTAAAGGAGTTTATACAAAACCATAGCTTTTGTAGGTATTTTTATTTAATTAATTATATATGGAACTAACATCATCAACTATAATATTTTCTCTTTGTGGAATTCTTATAGGATTTATAATTGCCAAAATATTTGAAAAGTCTAATGCAGCTAAAATTATAGAAGACGCCAAAAAAGAAGCATCTTCAATTTTAAAATCCGCAGATAAGGAAGGTGAGTCTTTAAAGAAAGATAAAATCTTACAAGCAAAGGAAAAGTTTATTGAACTTAAATCTGAGCATGAAAAAGTTATTTATGCAAGAGAGGATAAAATTAAATCATTAGAACGATCTGTAACTGATAAAGAGTCAAATGCCTCCAAACTATTAAAAATTCAATCTGAATTAAACTCAGATTTAGAATTAAAATCAAAAGATTTTGATAAAAAAATTAATAATCTAGATAAGAAACGTATTGAATTAGATAAAGAAAGAGAAAATCAAATAAAACAACTAGAAGTTATTTCAGGTTTATCCAAACAAGATGCTAAAGATCAATTATTAAACTCTATTAAAGAGGAAGCTAAGTCTGATGCTATGAAATTTATTCAAAATAGAATGGAAGAGGCAAAAATGACAGTTGAACAAGATGCTAAAAAAATAATAATTAACACAATTCAACGAATTGGTACAGAGGAATCTATAGATAATTGTGTCTCTGTTTTTAATATTGAATCAGATGATGTAAAGGGAAGGATTATAGGAAGAGAGGGAAGAAATATTAGAGCTTTAGAATCAGCTACAGGAGTTGAAATCATAGTAGACGATACACCTGAAGCTATAATACTATCATGTTTCGACTCTATTAGAAGAGAAATTGCTAGATTATCACTTCACAAGTTAGTTACAGATGGAAGAATACACCCTGCTAGAATTGAAGAAATAGTTAAAAAAACTGAGAAACAAATTGATCAAGAAATAATTGAAATTGGTAAAAGAACTGTTATAGATTTAGGAATTCATGGTTTACATCCTGAATTAATTAAAGTTGTAGGGAGGATGAAATATAGATCATCATATGGTCAGAATTTGCTTCAGCATTCTAGAGAAGTTTCAAAATTGTGCGGTATAATGGCTGCAGAATTAGGTATTGATGCAAAATTAGCTAAAAGGGCAGGTTTATTACACGATATTGGTAAAGTTCCATCATCTGAAAAAGATGCAGAAACACCTCACGCTATTTTGGGAATGCAATGGGCGGAGAAATATGGAGAAAAGGATGAGGTATGTAATGCTATTGGTGCACATCACGATGAAATTGAAATGAAATTCTTATTATCTCCAGTAGTTCAAGTATGTGATGCTATTTCTGGCGCTAGACCTGGAGCTAGAAGACAAGTCTTAGATTCATATATTGAAAGATTAAAAAACTTGGAGGAAATCGCGCTAGATTTTGATGGTGTTCAAAAGGCTTATGCTATACAAGCTGGTAGAGAACTTCGTGTTATAGTAGAAAGTGAAAAAGTTAATGATGATATAGCTTCTAAATTATCTTTTGATATTTCACAAAAGATACAAACAGATATGACTTATCCTGGGCAAGTCAAAGTAACAGTTATTAGGGAAACAAGGGCAGTTAATATTGCAAAGTAGTAGATTATTTAATCTAATTCTATCAAGCTTAGATTATATGTGTCAGTTTCTGAAATGTGAAAATATCCTAATGGAAAATTTTCATTATTTGTTGTATTAACAATATTACCAAGCAATGATGATGGTATTGTTTCAAAAGGACCACCAGCTTGTTGACCACTTTGTGATATGAGAACATTAAAATATGTTAAATATTCTTTCGTAACCCCAGACATTTTTATAATAACTTCAGATGGTAATTCAATTTCGTCTTGCTGATAAAAAAATGAGAAATTATATGTTGACCCATTAAAAAATCTATCTTCAATTGGTACAAATAAATCATTTGAAAAATCGAATAAATAATAATTCTCACTATTAATATCATCTACAAAAGATACATTAACTTCAATTTCTTCTCCAGTAAATAATGTATTATCTCCTTGATAAACCTCACTAAACCCGGTAGTAGTTATTAGTTTGCTTTGACTTTTATAATGATCTTCATTATAAAAAATATTAAGTTCATAGTCTACATTTTCTATTGGAATAAACTGGGTAATCGGTACAAAGTTCCCATCTGAGTTATTATCTTCAAAAATAATATCTATATCATTAGTTAAATCCTTCAATAAAACTGTCGCTGCGTTTGTTATAACAGGAATTTCTTCATCATAGTAATCTGTAGATTCTCTTAACTTAACAACAGTGTTCGCGGTTACTGGAGTCTGATTATGGTATACTTCAAAAATTGCGTCAATAATTAGTTTAGGCTCGCTGGAAGGAACTTCTATTTCTATAACTTCTTCACAACCAAAAAACATAAACAAACTGATCAAAAATATAATATTTTTCATTCTTAAAATTTAAAATTATAAGTAATAGATGGAACAATCCCAAAGATTGATGTTTTTATAGCTTCATTTGCAGAGGTTTCGGTATTTCTTGAAAACGCTATTGAAGCTGCGTTTTTTCTATTATAAATGTTGTATATACCAAACACCCATTCAGCTTGTAAATCTCTATTGTTATTCTTAACCGGCGTGAGTGTTGCCGATAAATCTAATCTATGGTAAGTAGGAAGTCTATTAGCATTTCTTTGGTTGTCATTATAAATTGGCACATTCAACCCTTGAAATTCGTACTGCCCAACAGGGTAGTTGGTTGGTTGACCAGTTTGTAATAAAAAGTTTGTGTTAAATTTCCATTTTGAACTGAGTTCATAACCAGCATTTACAGATAAATCATGTGTTTTGTCATAAGGGGTATTATACCATTCTCCATTATTAATTCCTGGCTCACTAATATTTCTGCCAGATGTTAGTTGTTCTGATTTTGATAAAGTATAGGCTAGCCAACCCTTTAGTTTTCCTTCATTTTTTCTAAACAAAAACTCTAGCCCATATGCTCTTGATTTTCCATTTAGAATTACTGTCTCTATTTCGTTATTTGCAACTAGGTTAGCACCGTTTATATAATCTATTCTATTTTTAACATCTTTATAAAAGAATTCAGTTTCTAAAGAAAAATCTCCATCTTTAATTCTTCTAAAATATCCAACAGCGTATTGGTCTAAGAGTTGAGGCTTAATAAATGGACCACTCGGCACCCATATGTCCAAAGGTGTAGGAGAGGAGGTGTTAGATAATAAATGTAAATACTGGGCCATTTTATTGAAACTAGCCTTTATAGAGCTTTCACTGTTTAATAAATAAGAAAGTGATAAACGTGGCTCAAAATTATTAAAACTTTTTAGTATATCATTTTTTTTATAACCTATACTTCCAGTAGCAGTAGCAGGTTCATATTTTTGAAGTTGTTGATTGTAGATTAACGGATTGTCATTTTCATATATATTTAATTCATCTTGTCCTAAGCGAGTAAAATTACTAAATCTAAGACCATATTTTAAGCTGAATTTTTCTGAAATATTATGATCGGCTTCTAAATATAAAGCAAATTCATTTGCGAATTTTTCAGTTAATTTAAAAGGTATTATGCCAGAGTCATCTCTATTTGGAAATATTTCACCGGCATTGAATTTTGTGTAAATATTATTTACACCATAACTTAATTTCAAGTTATCTTTTAAATAATGATTAAAATCATATTTAAAGTTTACGTTTGTAATGCCAGAGTCCCACTCAAACCCAACAAAATCCAGAATTAATCCATAAAAATAATCAGAATAAATTAGAGATAAATTTGAAAATAATTTGTCAGAATAAAGATGATTCCATCTTATATTAGTTACAGCATTACCATACTTGTTTATAAAACTATTATTAATCCCAAATACATCTTTACCAAAGTATGCAGATAAAAAAATATTATTTTTTTTGTTAAGACGGAAATTAACTTTAGTATTTAAGTCATAAAAATAAGCTTTATTATCATTATCAATTAGTGGAAGAAACAGGTGTGCATATGACGATCTTCCTCCAATTAGAAATGAACTTTTTTCTTTTTTTAATGGCCCTTCAGCTAAAATTCTACTAGAAATTAATCCTATGCCACCGGTTAATTTAAAATCTTTATTATTTCCTTCTTTTTGATATATATCTAATACAGAAGATAATCTTCCTCCATATTTTGAAGGAATTCCACCTTTAAATAATTTAACATCTTTAATTACATCTGGATTAAAAACAGAGAAAAACCCAAATACATGTGAAGAATTAAAAACAATAGCTTCGTCTAACAGAATTAAGTTCTGATCTGCAGCACCACCTCTTACATTAAAACCAGATGCACCTTCTCCAGCTGAAGTGACTCCGGGAAGTAGAATTATTGACTTGATGATGTCTGACTCTCCTAAAACAACAGGAATTTGTTTTATAGTTTTTGAAGTTAATTTATTAACACTCATTTGAGTACTTTTGATATTTATTTTTTCAATATCAGTTTGAATAACTACTTCATCCAAAGCCTGAGACCTCTCAGACAAATAGAAGTCTAATGAAGTTTTGTTATTTAGTTCTATTATCTTGCTTTCATCACTAAAGCCTAGGTAACTTACTGAAATATTATGTGTGCCTTTTGAAATTGTAATTGAATAAAAACCATATTCGTTTGTAGTAGTTCCAACACTTAGATCGGGAAAATAGATGGTAGCACCTATTAAAGTTTCATTTCCTTTTTTATCATATACTGTACCGCTTATTGTGTGTTTTTCTTGAGCAAAAAATGTCAAAGTAAAGAGGGAAACAAATATTGTGGTTATTAGTTTGCGCATTCAATTTTTAATTAAAAATGTAAAAGTATATTAACTTTAAAGATATCTCAAATTCAAAATTATAATTATATGTTAATTTTAAACTTAAGCAACAAAAACAATATTTTACGCTCTAGGATGAAATTTATTTAATGCTTCGCTTAAGTATTTTTTATCTAAATGCATGTATATTTCGGTAGTCGTAATACTTTCGTGGCCCAACAGTTGTTGAATAGTTCTTAGATCTGCTCCATTTTCCAATAAATGAGTGGCAAACGAATGTCTAAATGTGTGCGGTGAAATTGATTTATTAAAATTTGACCTTTCTGCTAATTGTTTTGTAATTGTAAAAATCATTGCTCTTGTTAATTTTTTACCTCTTCTATTTAAAAAAACATGATCTTTAAAAGATGGTATTACTTTTGTCTTATTTCTTGAGTTATGTATATATAAAGCTACTTTAGTTTTTGTTATGTTTCCTATTGGAATTAATCTTTGTTTATTACCTTTTCCTGTAACTTTAATAAAATTTTCTTCAAAAAATAAATCAGATATTTTTAAATCTACTAGCTCACTGACTCTTATTCCACACCCATATAAAAGTTCAATTATAGCCACATTTCTTTCACCTTGATCTTTTGATAAGTCAATGTTAGAGATTAATTCGTCTATCTCTTTTGTAGATAATGTGTCAGGAAGTTTTCTTGAAATTTTAGGAGATTCAATAAGTCTTAGAGGGTTTTGAGTTATATACTTTTCAAAAATCAGAAACTCAAAAAAACTTCTTAAGCCAGAAATTATTCTGGACTGAGAAGATGAATTTAATAGTTTTGAGACTACATTTAAAAATTCCTTAATATCATCAGAGTTGATTTTAATTGGTGATTTACT
>ENA-ORDR01000213-ORDR01000213.1-marine-metagenome-genome-assembly--contig:-NODE-213-length-29682-cov-3.674177_pt1 | contig 29682 bp, 14 predicted proteins | sample MGYA00240993_ERZ508538 | MGnify/ENA primary metagenome ERZ508538 (study PRJEB26207, sample SAMN05421999) | marine metagenome | isolation source: Monterey Bay, California, USA | place: USA:Monterey Bay... | reverse complement strand
TGTGACCTAGTCCTCTTCCAGCAAGCATTGGTACCATTACACCACACGCTGCTAATGCAGGGGCAAGCATTAATGACATCTTATCTCCAACGCCACCTGTGCTATGTTTGTCAACAACTAGTTGATTATCTTCCCATTCAAGAATGGCTCCTGAATTCATCATTTCTCTTGTTAGAATTGTGGTTTCTTCTACCGTAATTGAATTACTGTGAACTGCTTTTAACCATTTTTCAATCATTTCAACAGGTATGGAATGATTTGCCACCCCTCTTATGAACTCAGACAGTTGCTCTAAATCCATCATTTCACCTGATTGTACAGAGGAAATGAGATTGGTTACGTCTTCCATTTTCATATCAATCATCACTAGTTGCTAAACCAATTTCTACCAATCGCTGATGTAGATAATCACCTGCAGTAATAGTTTCAAATTTAGATTCACCGCCAGTCATCTCAATAAATTCTGGCCTAGGGGTCAAATCGATTTGATTCCTAGGATGTACAAACATTGGCATAGAAAATCTTCTTTTGGATTTAGAACTAGGGTTGACTACACGATGTGTGGTTGATTTGAATAATCCATTGGTTAAGTTCTGAATCATGTCTCCAGAATCTACAATGATATATCTTGCATCACCTTCGACCTTTATCCAACTTCCATCATGGTCCATAACCTCCAAGCCATCAGCAGTTGCAGTCACTAGAAGTGTGATGAAATTGATATCTTCATGTGCTGCTGACCTGACTGCTCCAGGTGCAACATCATCGCCTAGAGGTGGATAATGTATTATGCGCATTATTGTATTTCCATCTGTTGTCATCTCACCTAACCATTTACTGTCCTTTCCTAAGTATATGCTACATGCAGAAAGCAAATCTTGTGATAATGATTCCATCCTAGTGTATAAATCATCGATGACAGAATGAAATTCCGGAACGGTGTCATCAGGCCAGACATTTTGTGGATAAGTTTTGGAATTGTCATCATGTTGGTGACTCCTTCCCGTTTGCCAAAATTCTTTCAAATCAGGTGCAGGATTATCCTTGGCATGCTCTACACCAAAAGCTGTATAACCTCTTTGATGAGATATTTCTGGTTGTAAATAACTTCTTTTGGTTTTTTCATCAAGACTGAAAAATTCATCGCCTTGAGCATATGATTGCTCGATTAACTCCGCTGGTATACCGTGGTTTTTCAATGCAAAAAAACCAATATCTTTGAGGGATTCTCCAACTTTGTCAATGAATTCTTGGCGTTTGATTTCATCACTGGATTGAAAATATTGAAAATCTATTACAGGAATAGTTCGAACCATGATATCATTGTGTCCTGTACTCGATAGTGTTTCAATTATACCCTTGTGAATCAAAAAAAACGTTGATTATATTCATTCCACCGATGCTTCACTATACAAACGTAGAACTACGACTCCAGCGATGATTAGGCTCAATCCTATCATTGTTGCAAGGTCTAACTTTTGGTCTAAAAACAATACAGAAACTACTGCTATCGCGGCAATTCCTACACCTGACCAAACCGCATAAACTATACTAATTGGAATCGACTCTAATGTCAACGATAGAAAATAAAAGGCTGCACAATATCCTATTATGACTATTGTCGAAGGCCATAGTTTGGTGAACCCTTCTGTAGACTTAAGAGATAGTGTACCGATTACTTCAGCAACGATTGCCAAGATTAAGAATATCCATTTAGACATTTAGATCATCATTAAGGTAATCAATCTCTAAGTTTAGAGAGTAATCTTACCATTTCGATATAAATCCAAATTATTGTCACTAGGACTCCAAATGCTCCCCACCATTCAGCGTTCTTAGGAGCATTCATCTTAACACCAGATTCGATAAAACCGAAATCTGAAATCAGACTCAATGCGGCAACTGTGAGGATGAATAGTGTTATTCCAATACCAATTGGCCCAGATGTGTGGAGAAATGGTATCTCAAAGGGTGTCAGCAAAGAGAAAAGGATTGATACGCCATACATCAAGAAAATTGACATAGTTAGACTACCGATTATTTTGTTGAAAGTTGGTGTAGGTCTAATTACTCTAGACGAATAAATTACTAGCATAGAGCCTGTGATGAATACAGTTCCAAATGCTGCTTGGATGATAATCCCAGAGTAGAATGCTTCGAACATGAGTGATATTGAACCGACAAACATACCCATCAGTACAGCATAAATAGTCATCAAAGGAGCAGGGTTAGCTGGACGCATAAATGCAAGCATCATAGCGACTACTATGCTTCCTAACATTCCCCCCCATGTCAGTCCACTAATGACTGCAGCGTTACCAGCGGCTAACGCATCGAGTGCTACATATGCTGATATCATTCCAGTAATTGTAACAATGCTAAGGAGATAAGCCAGTTTGCCGATTGTTCCTTGGAAAGTCATAGTATTTTGACCAGTGATATTTGACCAAAAGTTTTGTGTCATTATTGGGTTACTTGTTGTATATCGCATCTTTCTCATTCACTCCTATGAATAAGTCCCTTGTCAAACTTACGCTAAATCGTTAGTTATTCTAACTGTTCTGCATAATATTCAGCAAGTTGGTCGATACTCCATCCTTGGTCTAAATAAGATTGAATAGTTGCTTCATCCCATCCTGGACATTTTGCTAGGTCTTCAGGTGAAATTCCTGAAGATTCAATGTTTTCATTCGGTACTGAATCACTACCATCAAGTACGGGCATATCCCATGATTGTGATTCAGGTGCATCACCTGAACTCTCTGCTAACATTTGCTCTTGCTCTTGGATAGAGACCAAATCTTTTTCCGATTCAGCCTTTGATTCTAATTGTTTTAGAATTGCGAAAGCACCAATGGCAAGAATACCTGCGAGAAGCATTACCCAGAGCATCGAATTAGTGCCTGAATTATCCTCTTCTCCACTACTAGCATCGGCTAAATCCATACGTTGTTTGTTTGAACATCCTTCTGCATCAGTCGGAGTATCAGCAGGTGTTTCAGGGCAAATGTCATTTTCATTGAGTATTCCATCGCTATCCTCGTCTCCTACAGGGTCCAGAGTTTGATTACCAGTTGAGTTTCCATCGGTATCAATTCCTCCAAGGTCGCAACCAAGGACTGCAGATTCGTTGACTCCATCACCATCAGCATCTGCCATGTTTAGTGCATCATATGGAGATACAGTGGTTACGTCTGGGTCAAGTGCAGTACTTTGTGCCCATGCGATCTCTACATCATCTCTAATGCAATCTCCATCGGTATCAGCTAGCAGTGGATGGCTACCCTGATTGTATTCAATTATGTTAGAAAGTCCGTCCCCATCTGCGTCATACAAATCTTCTGTAACTCCAGAGTCTAGAACTCTCTTGGTTCTGTTTAAACCGTTAGGTAATTCCCATTTGTCGATTAATCCATCTTGGTCGGTATCAGTTACATTATCGAGTCGATTCCAATCAACATTCCAAGCATCCTTGTAGACTTGAGCAATCGTTTCGGAATGGATTATTACTCCCATTTCACGATTTCGATTCATCGCAGAACTTCCCATGTTTATCGAGGAAACTAGTACGCTCTTTTCATCAACAATGATTCCCTTGTTATGGAGTTTAGAAACATCGTCATCTTCACTCATTACAACCGCAGAGGCATCCAAGCCTTCAGTTCCATTCCATTGTTCGTTCAGTAAGTCGATGATGTCTTGGTCATCATCATCAAGGTAAGCACCGTTGATAATTACTCTAACACCAACGCCTCTCTGGGCTGCTTGGTATAGGGATTGAATAACTGGGCTTTCTTGACCCCATCCCCAATACCAATCGACATCGAGGGTTTGTTGTGAAAGAACTACTTCAAATAAGGCGCTATCAATCATATTAGTAATTCCAGTGATACAATTATTTGGACAGGTTAAGACTTCTCCACTAGCATCAACAGAGTAGGAAGTTGCCAATCCACCTCCACTGACTGATTGTACTCCAGGCATTGTCCAATCAGATGGTTCATCTGAAGAAGAGTATGCCGTGATGTGGTCCAGTTGAGTATTGGTGTCGAAGTCCATTTGTTGTTGAACTACTTCTGCAAGTTGTTGGTTTTCAATAATGACGCTCCACTCTACATTCCCTCTTACTCCTGGGGCAGGCTGAGATGAGGATTTCCAATTTCCAGAAGACATCCAAACACTGTTTCCATCTCTAACTGCAACTTTGCTGTGAATATACAGGTATGGTTGGTCACTATCTCCACCAAACCAGAACACTTCTGCACCAGCATTGTCAAGTTCACTAGCAAATCCATACTGTAATTGCATGTCGTTATATGACCAAATATTGGTACATGTACATCCTTCATCCAGTAGTACTGTGACCTCAACTCCATTTGATGCAGCATTCATCAAGGCTTGGACCAGTCTAGGCTCTTGCATTTGATAGATGTGTACTTCAATCGAAGTTGTAGCTCCTTCAATCCAATTTAACAAGTCGAGTAAACCATCTTGAGGGCCGATTAGAGGTGTGATAGTGCTAGTTCCGTTAAACTGAGTTTCAGCACAGAAATTACTTGCTCCTAGTACACTCCAGCGATAGTTCCAATCCATGGCAGTGTCTGTATCAGGGAGGTAATCACATCCATCTCCACGGACATAAACTATCATGTTTATTCCATTACGTGGAGGCGTTACTGATTGCCCAGACCACCCATCGGATTCAGAAGGTCCATTGTCGTAGACGATAGAATCAGAAATAGTTCCACTAGCGTCTTTCATTTGAATTGCTGCACCAGAGTCTGGAATCAGTAAATTTTCTCCAAAGACATCACTGAATGACAGATATTCGATATTATCTAGAAGTATTGGTGAAGATTCACTAACCCAAATACCAATAGCATCATTTGCTAGAACTACAGAAGATTGAGCAGGTATTGTGAGTTGATCAACAGTGTATGTGTTGGTTGTTCCACCAGCGGTTACATCAAATGTCCATCCGTTTAGGTATGCCATGGAATCGTCAAGATTGCGGACTTCCATGAATTCTGAGTTGCTTACATAATCATTGCTTCCTTCTGTCATCAGTCTGGTGAATATGACATCACCAGCATTTGCAAGATTTGTTGAATCTGGATTTGCTTGAGCAGGGGTGCTCCAAGGTGAATCGACCCATCCATCTGATGAAGTAATTTTTGATTTACACAATGAATTAGTACCAATTGAGAATTCCATAGTCATGATTCCATCTGGATTGTATAGTGTTATGTTATGGTCATTCATTAGCAGAGAGTTTGAGAATTTGACTATTGCATATTCTCCACTATCCAAAATTGTTGAAGCATTGTTTGCACCATTCAAATCACTTCCAATATCATCGAAAGTAGCCATCGTTGCGATGAATTCTCTAGTTCCTAGTGAAGAATCAATACGCCAGCGACTTAGGTTGATTGTTGTGGTGTCACTATTGTAAAATTCTATCCAATCGAAATCAGAATTCGAAGAGCATGAAGCCATGAATTCTGTGATTTCTAAATTATTCGACTCTGTGTATGCTGGCCAAATTGGATTTATTTCTCCCGGTGTTTGCCATGCAGATTGTACCCAACCAGTTAATCCGCTTGCGGTATTCATGGCGTATCCTGAGTGACTTGTTGAAGGCGCAACTAAAGATTGATTTTCAATTGTTTCATTCCATCCAGCAAGATCTACAATCGAGTTCATTGAATCTACTATCGTTATGATATCTGAACTTTGTTTGAGGTAAAATGAACTTGTACCGTTCAAGGCTATTATGGCAACATCTCCTGGCTGAATCAATGTATCTGACTGAAGAGGTAGGTCCAAAGCGTCGATGACGAAGTTCCGATTATTTGCTTTCAGTTTCCAACCGTTGATATCTGCTACAGATGAATCATTGTTGTATACTTCAATCCATTCTCCTAGAGGCCAGCTTTGTGTATCAGCACCAGTGCTATCGGCCATAATTTCAGTGAATATAATATCACTACTGGAGACTGGTCCAGCCCCAGGTTCAGGTTGACCAGGAGTAATCCATGAAGATGGCATCCAAGGACTAGATGGATTTGAATTGCGAATAAGCGAATTATTGATCCCATAGTCATCTGAGTACCAAGCAACATCATTTATGCTTCCACTGGTATCCATTAAAATCAGATGATTGTAATAATCCCACAGCCTTGTTTCACCTGTGAATTGAACCAATCTCCTTCCATCAGGAGCAATGTCTGTAGAACCTTGCGTGTTGTTAAACACTAGAGAAACAGGGTCTAGGGTTGTCACATTGCCCATACCATCTGTGATGGTCCAACCAAGGAGGTCTACTGTAGTAGAACCTGTGTTATGAATTTCAATCCATTCTCCGTCAGGGAATGAAGTTCCGTTTGAGTAAGAGTGAGGCATAACTTCTGTAAATCGTACATCAGCAGGAGAAGGTGATAATTCTGAGATTGGTAGTGGATTGGTTTGGTTTAGACTTGGATACGATGAGTAGAACAAACTTTGTGTCACTGAATCATATGATAATGAGTATCCATTCACGGTATCAGACCAATCAACAATATGTGTTATACTACCATTTGGTAATTTGAGTGATAATTGCTCGACACCGTTGTTTAGAAGGCCGGAGTTAGATGAACCGTTTACCGCTATTATTCTGGTATGTCCTCCTGCGATATGGAATGATTCAGCAATCGTACTATCCGAGCCGATTAAGTGAGTTTCATCCATAATGATTTGATTACCAGCGTTATCTTCGATATGCCAACCTGTCAAATCGATGATTTGGCTACCGGTGTTGAGGATCTCTACCCATTCTCCACCAGGCCAAACATCACTATCTTCAGATGGCCATGGATTTGACATGACTTCATTTATTTTCAAATCAGTAGTTACAAGTGTTGGTCCTGCCATAGGCCCGCCATCATTATCTCCTCCAGGAGTGGTATTATTGGTGGCAACCCAATCATTAGTTGCATCAACAGGGTCTTCTTGCAGACTTGTTCCAGACGGTGCGCTACTAGAGAAAGACCATGACGCAACATCAAGTTGATTCCCTAGCGAATCAAAAAGAGTGATTATATCATTAGCATTGGAGAGATAGAACATCGAGTTAGACATTGCATTTCTTGAGATGACCATGTAATCACCCGGGGAAATAGTCCATGAAGCCGAGTTAGTTGAATCATAATCAACTATGGTTGTGGAATTGAAAATCATTTGCTTCTGTGCTTTATTCTCAATATACCAGCCACTAACATCTACGCTTAGAGTACCATTATTGTATATTTCAACCCACTCTCCAGCAGGCCATGCAGCGTTATCATTACCATTTGGATTTGGTAGCGCTTCATTGAGGCAGATATCTCCTGAGCAAGCGATGGAACTCGATTGCAACACTTCATTTTGCGAATCTAATGAACTTGATTGGTCCGTCTCAAATAACGGAATTAAAGACGAAATCAACATTAGGGCAACTAGGGCAAAGGGTAATTTTCGTGTGTACATAGTAAGACCTCTTCAAACGGGGGGCATAGTCAAGGGGCATATCTCTTTTGCATACAAGACATTTTGAATTCATAGGAATCCGAATGCATCTTGAGCTTGATTGAAAGTGTAAATCATAATCGGAACAATGATTATTCCCATTCCATGGCTTCTTCTAATACCAATTCTTGGAGGAAGCAAACCAAGTATAGTTCCAATTATCAGTACACCAATACCAACAAACCCAGTAGTGAACCAGACAAGTGCGGTAACGAAAAGAATGACACCCATAACCATCTGTTGCAGAGGTATGGCTGCGTGTAATCTTAGCATTCCTTTTCCTACTACTCTAATAATTGGCATAGCCATCATACCTGCTGCAACTGTAATTGCAATCAATCGAATAAAATCAGCAGTTGGTTCGGCAGATGACCAAGTGTCGATTGGATACATTAACTTCAATGCGAGAGTAGCACCCGAACGAGAACGTCCTATGATGTATAAGAATCCTAGAACCATCACGGTGACCGCTGTGTTTACCGCAGATAAAATTGCAATTACTTCCAAGTCTTGCTTAGTTTGAGGTCCTTCAACATCACCTTCAGCCTCAGCCAATGCAATTTCCAATAATTCATCGTCGGTTAGTTCGGTTAACTGTCTAGTTTCCCAATCCATTCCATAGCCTTCTTTTCCTTGGATCTTAGCAGCGACGTTTCTTCCTCCCATCACTAGAACAGTTGCTTGTGATGCAGTCATTCCAGGAAGGACACCCATAGATGCGCCAGCAACTCCCGACCAGAAGCAAGGTACGATTAGAGGCCTAACCGGAGGTAAGGACCAATCTTCTTTTTGAGGAGGAATGTGAGATGTTGTGGCATAAATATCGAGTAAATTCGCAATTCCAAACAGTCCAGCAAGACTCGGCAAGAGCAGGCTAGCATCTGGTATGCCAATAGGTGACCTTGCAGGTAGGGTAAATACGGCCCAACCATAGAATCCCGAGAGCAAGAAGAAGGCGGTTGCAGTCAAGAATCCGGCAAAACGTGAATCTCTACCGAGTATATCTCTTGTTAGACTTCGAACCCACTTAGGCCAATCTAATCTAGTTGTTTCAGTTGCTAGAAGTAGCAGAGATATAGAGAATAAGAGGAAGAATACTATGTTTCGAAGATAATCATACCAGCCGAGTTCGTCGCCAAATGCAATTCTTGCAACAATAATCAATGGCAGCGAAAGGAACAATCCTAATTGGGAGCCTCTTGCTGACCAAGCAACACCTCTTGCAGCATTTCCAGATAGTAACATTCTGTGTCCTGGCAGCAAAGAAAGTGCTTGATCGGCATCTGGTGCTCCAAGTAGCGCAGAGGGTATGTAGTTCAAGAAAGTGTGAACGGTTCCTGTTGAAACAATGATTGCAGCAACTGCGGATAGAGGGATTCCCCAACCCAGCATGACCGGTGAAAGTGCGAGAAGAATTAGAGCCACGTTGTTTACGTGGAATCCTGGAATTAAACCAGTCAGTGAACCCATTGCAACTCCAAAAAATAGAGCGAATAGTAACCATCCAAGGTCGACAAAGTAAGCCTCTAACATAATCTCACCTCAGTTGGAACTATTTGGGTCAGTGTCTTCTTCAATCTCAAATCTATCGTTAGAGCCATCACCATCTGTATCTGGATTGTTAGGGTTTGTTCCATAAATTGATTCTAAATCATCAGATAGTCCATCGCCATCACTGTCAGCAACATCGGCACTAATCAACTTGAATACTAGAGATATTGAATCAACATCTTCAATTTGCATCATCCTTCCAGTCCATGTCATAGATGTACCATTGTGAAGTGAGTCAAAACCGATACTATTGATTCCAGCAGTGGACAACTCAATACTCTGATTTGTCCCTTCTCTCTGTAACCACCAATCACCGGAATCATCTTGCACTGCTAAGCCATCTAAGTTGACCATTTGATTTCTTGAATAGCCCCATTGAGTTGCTCCATCATCCCATAGTAGATTTTTGGCTGAAGGCACATTGCCAACTACATAGTCGTGTACTTGTAGCCTTATTCGCATATCGCCATCATCCCATGTAACCGATACATTTGCAGAAATTTGCTGACCGGCTTCAAGCCATTGAGTTGAGGTTTGGGCTGGGAATGTTGCTGCAATTGTAGTTTGACCTGGCATGTAGCCTGATGAGTCTACAAAGTAGCCATTGACGTCCTGAACAGATGGTTCGATAGGATACTTAATGAAAGCAGAAAGAGTATATCTTTTGCTCGGGTCTTCTATCAACTCAACAGGATTTCCAGACAATAAGGCCAGTAGACTGACAGTGGTTTCACTGCCATCAAGAGTTCCTGATGGTGTTCCTTCATTTGCGTCGACACACCAAGTTGCATCAGATTCCGACCACATTAGACGACCTTGAATATCATGGAACGTATTATGCCATGAGGAGTTAGTAGAGGAATCAATATCTTCTTGACTTGGGTTTAGACATATTGTCGTTCCACTTGGTCCCCGTAGTGACCATTCATCGCCAGTAATCATAACATATCCTGCGATATTAACAAGATTACCAGACTGGTAACTCCATGTCGACTCAGCGCCCCAGTCGAGACGTGTTATGTCTACGGGGTGATTTCTGTCAACTAATATTTCAGGACCTTGCACTGACATTATCCAATTTAATTCTCTTTGATTGTAAGAAATAGTGCCAGTAACTTGAACCTTTGATGAGGATTCAATCCATTCGCCAACATTTGACCTGATATTGAGTTTAATCTGGTGCTCAGAATTTCCATAGGATGGATGGTCTCTAAGGTCTGCATTGACAAACATTTCATCCGGTGGAATTGATTCACCGATGTATCCAGTCAATGTAATAACTTCATCAACATATTTTTCAGGATCCATTGCTACATCGACAATTGCTAGTTCAACTACATCAGGTAAGTCATCTTGACTCCACTCCATTGCACCTGAACCGGTCGCTCTCATGAAAATATTACCTTGGAATTCAGCGACCTCACCGGTAATAATGACATTGGTCCCAATAGGTGGGATTTCAGCAGGTCTACTCCATCTAACTTCGACAACAGCAGTTTCATCTGTAATTATGACGTGAGTTTCCCAGTCACCAGAATTCCACGGGTCTTCTCTCCAAGATATGATTTTCCCTTCGACCTTGACTACTTCATTGTTGAATTCTACTAATTCATCCATTGGAATAATCTCTGGCTCACGGACTAAAGCATAGTAATTCATTGCCGCAACAAGCAGTACTGCTAATGCAAACATTACCCATAACTTCTGTCCACGAGTCTCAGGATTATCATCAGTAATCTTATCCATCATACTCTTCAGCATGTCCGCCATGTTTGCCTCGAAACGAACTCAACGCATATCTGTTTTGGCTTAATTGAGTATCTTAAAATCATGAATCTACGCTTGTTTTTTAACTGAAGAACTGGAGCGGTGTACGGGATGGACATGCGTGATAGAGTCATTCGAGACGAAATTCACCGTGACATATTGGTGCCAAGTAGTCACGCTACCATTATAGATACTAAGGAGTTCCAAAGACTTCGTTCCATTCAGCAACTATCTACTTGCGAATATGTTTTTCCAGCCGCAACACATAACAGGTTCTCTCATTCATTAGGGGCTTATTATTTGGCTAAAAAAATGACAATAGCATTGGAAGAAGTTCAACCGGGGACTATGTCCAAGGAAGATGCAGAATTAGTTCATCTAGCAGCATTACTTCATGACATTGGTCATCCTCCATATTCTCACCTTCTAGAAACTCCAGAAGTTTTTGCCACTTACCATTCGCATGAACACTGGGGTAGACTATTGCTTGAATCAGAGGATACTGAGATTGGAATGGCTCTAAGAACTGTAATTGGAGAAAAGAGATTAAACAGATTATTCGCACTCATGGATGGGCAGAATGAATGCGATGGTGTTTCAATTCCTCCGTTTATGAAAGAAATAGTTTCATCACAATTGGATGTTGACAGAATGGACTACCTTGTCCGTGACCAGGCCAATACTGGTGCGCAAATTGGAGGATTTGATATCGCCCGAGTTTTCAGGGCATTACGAGTTGGGGCAGATGGTCATTTTCATGTCAAGAAATGGGGATTACCTGCAATTGAGGCATATCTCGTTACAAGATATCATATGTACAATCAAGTTTATTTTCATAAAGTCAATATGTTGACTCAAAATTATCTGGTCAAAATGCTCTCTCGTGCAAGAACTCTGGCATTAGATGGCAAACTAGAGATTAGTGGTAGATTACGATTGATGCTACTTGAAGATAATTTATCTCCAGTTCAATACGCTGAACTAAATGATTCCCATGTCAAAGTAGCATTGCCAGATTGGGCGCAACATGAAGATGAGATTCTTTCTCTATATGCAGAAAAATTACTTTCAAGAAAAGATTTCCATAAGTCTGTTAGAATTGATTCTCTAACTACCGAGATGATAGATGTCATTAAACCAAGATTGGAAGAAGTGGTATCGTCTAAGGGATTCAATCCTGAAATTCATGTATTGTATGCAAAAATATCCAAGAGAGGTTATATGCCATATGAGCAAGGCATAATATTAGAAGATGGCAGAGATGCTGCAGAACATTCATCGATGATTCGATCTTTGTCACAGCCAAACGAAAGAGCATTGATTTTCGTTCCAGATGCCATCAGAGATGAAGTAGAATCAATGGTAAGGGACTGGATAAAACCAGGTCAATCATCGCTATCTCAGTTTGATTGATGATGATAAGGTTCAACAGTAAGTGATTCTACGCCTGCCATACGGGCCTGTAGCTTAGTTGGTTAGAGCACCCGGCTCATAACCGGGGGGTCAGGGGTTCAAGTCCCTTCGGGCCCACTTTTTTTTAGACGTAGTTTTGGTCAAATTGCTAATACAAGCGGTTTTATTCATCCATCTGTCCACAATGGTTATGAGTGGTGCTTGAGTGGCATGGATGATAGGTGAGACTGTGTCAATGTTCAAGCGTGCGTCCTTTCTTTTAGCTTTATACATGATTTCGATGTTATCTGTAGCCGCTCCAGCAGCAGCCCAGATTCCAACTGCGGCTATTTCCGTAACATGTGCACCGATCAATATTAACGTTGAAGTTAAACCGGGTTCAACATATTCCGGTTTCACTACTTGTACCGCAAAGAACCCTACTCAATACCAAGAGAAGATTAGTATTATAGTAACAAGTGATAATCTTGCTACTGCGTCTCCTGGTGACATGTACATTGGTGGAGGCCAAGAAGTTGACTTCCAGATATCTGTTCGTGCAACTCCGTACATGGCAATGCAAAGTCGTACTCTTTCAGTTTCTGCCACAGTTCAAGAAATACAAGGTGTACAACCGGCTAATTCAGCCTCATCTCAAAACAACATGATTGTTAACATTCTACAATATTCACTCGTTCAGGTTGAAGCAGTTGAACCGTTCGTCCAACTAATGCCTAAGACAGACAAGAACTTCGAATTCAAGGTATACAATCTAGGGAACCAAAAGGATTTCATGAAGGTTGGTGTTACTGAATCATACAGAGTCGAACTCGAAGAAGCTGGTTTCACAATTAACTTGCCATCGGTTAAGGTTCAAATCGACGCTATTCCTACTCCTACAAACGTAAGAGTTCAAGCAAGAACTCCTAAGACACAAGGATGGAGCGATAAATATCACGTTCTAGATTTCTATGCAGAATCCGAGTTCGCCTGTAACAACGGTGGTTGTATTAGAGAATCACAGATGATTACAGTTTATGTCAGAGGAATTTATCTGCCAGGCTTTGAGTTGGTTCCTGCTCTTTCAATGGTTGCTCTAGCAGCGGCTGTTGCAGGGCGTAGATTCCTTTCAGATGATGATGAAGATTTCGAAGAGGAGTGGCGAGATGCCGCTCCTGGTATTTGACGCATAGCGTAAATACTCCAAATCAATAGTTTGTGACGCCAGCAGGCGCTTAATTCATAACACAAGTCAGTTGTCCAGCGTTTGGAGACGGCAACTATGGCTGGATTACTAGATAAAGCAAAAGCGACAAATGATGGCGAAGAGAAGGTTGAGAAGTCGGATAATGTGAAATCAGGGCTATTGTCCAAAGGCGCTTCAAAAGTTGTAACTACAACTACCGTTACGACTACAGAGGCATCGATTGGTGGTGACAGTAACGATACTGCTAGAATTTTGGGAATGGTAGGTTGGGCTGTAATTTTTGTTGGTGCTATAATTTCCCTTCAAGGTGGAGGTTTTGGCCTCATAGTGGTTCTAGTAGTTCTCGCAATCGGCTTGGGCTCAATAGTACAATCACAACGGATGATTGGAAATATTTCTCAGCCTAAGATGGTAGCATCCATAGTTGTGGCTATACTCATTGCATCTGGACCATATATTGCTTTGGCTTTAGTTCCAGTAAGTTCAAACGTTGCTATTTCAGAGGTGTCTTTTGATGAGTCAACCAATAAATTGTCTTTCACAGTTAGAGGTAGTTTCGAAGAGGCTGAAGTTGAACTAAGTTATGCAGATGAAGTTCTGTGGTCTGATGTCGGAAAAATGAGTAATGATAAGCACAGTTTTTCTCTAACAATAGACTCCGATGTTTTCAGGGGCAATGCTATGGACCATAGAGGTCCTGAGAATGGTCAGATCAAGGACTATATTCTGTCTGTCGAATCTTCTAGTGGGCAAGAAAATTCTGTTACCATTAACGCTGATTACATGACTCGGGAAGTAAAGGATGCTGCAGTTAAAATAGTACAAATTTCTAAACCAATCGATAATGAAGTAAAAGTTGTTGGATTACAGATGCAGTTGAATTTGGGATTGATAGATTCATCCTTGCAAAATAAAGACGGAGGCGGTCACTCTGTTGTTCACGCTTGGCCTGTATCTTCTGATTATACAGTTGATACTCGTATTTACAAATCATCATCAAAGACTCTTTGGGACCATGATGGAATAATCGACGTCAGTGGATATGACGCAACATGGAGTTGTTCCACTAGCTCAACTGGTTCTAAGTCGGGTGTTACTCAACAAACTTGGTTGGGTCTTTGTGGTACATATGACGATCCAGAGATGGCCATCGAATATATCGCTAGAGATGACTTTTATGATGATGATGGATGTTATACATTCGAAGTAACCATTACAAATGAATTATATGAGGAGTCACAAACAACAGTGATTAATTCTGATTCATGGGAACTAGAATGGGATGCACAAGAATCTGACACACCATTGGATGTCTGTTGATTAAAACTAATCTCTAGTAGTTAGTTTAGAAAAAACATCTAATCTTCTGATTCATCAGATTCGCCATCAATAGAATCTTGTTCTTCAGTTACTTCTTCATCTAAATCATCCAATATTTCGTCATCATATTCTTTTTCTTCAGTATCTTGTTCGATATTGGCAACACTTGCTGCACTTCTTCTAGTGAACAATGCAGTACCAATCAATATGAATACTAATAATGCACCATAGAGAATCAATGGCGCATCTTCTGAATCTTCTGCTTCTTTGAATGATATCTCGCTAGATGTAGCACCCGATGAACTGGTAAGTGTGTCTGATAGTGAATTGAATCCTACAGGGATTAATGCCTTACAGGTAAGTGCCTTACTTCCTGAAGCGTTTGCCCACCATGTAGTTGGCAATTTCTTTGTTTCATCGACTTCAAGTGATACTAGTAGAGTGGTTGTATCTGCAAGGTCGTCACCTTCATAGCATCTAATATTGGTCTTTACAGGTGCCTCCCCAGTATTACTCACGGTTACCATTACTCCAAGTCCCTTGTTAGCTGTTCCCGATGTATCTTCCGGTACGACTGAGTCTATCGAAACAAATGGTAATTTGATTGAAACTTGATGGTATGGCGTGGTAGGTGCCGGGTCGATTAGGACATCATATCCCTCGCTCCAAGTTGTTACTCCACCGTTTAATGTGATTAGAACTTCAGAGTCTTCCATGCCGTGAACTCCATTTCCATCGAGCCATTCAACAATTCGTCGTGCTTCCGTGCCGCCTATGTCGACACGACCATTTTCATCTAGGATGTTATCTCCAACATCTCCATTCCAACCGATTCCTTCGTAGTGGACAGTTGCACCAGCATCCATTAGATTAGTTTGGATGATACGCTGGGAAAGCAGTCTTATCCAAGCATCAGTAGTTCCTCCAGTGCCAGTCATAGTGTCTGTATCGTAATTGATTACAGCGGAGTCGTGCAAAACGATATCTTCATCAGTTCTACTGCCAATAATCGAACTAGTTTCTGCTGTTAGTGACGTGCTATTCTCTACATTGATTGGTGCGCTACCGATCAGTGTACTATTTTGTAAAGTACATTCTCCTGAACAAGTTATATTTGCACCTTGGAATTCACCGCCATCAGATGTCATAGTGCCCTCAACAGTAACGTCGAATGAAGGTACTCCTCTCCAAGCAATACTAGATCCAGTCTGGATGATGTCTTGTGCTAAAATAGTCTGGATTTGACCATTTACGTCGCGTGATTGAATTGTAGATATTTCAGGTAGGATAAACGAAAAGATTTCGAAAGTAACATTAATCGGACTTCCATTATAGGTGACATCTATTTCGGCTTTACTTTGTCCAGATACATCTGTCGTCTGGCCATTTATTGTAAGATTACAGAATTGTTCGGAAATAACATACTGGTCGAAGTTGATGATCAATTGGCCTTGTCCAGAAAGACTTCCAAAGTCAGCACTAATAACGCTCTCATCTGCCACTCTCAGTGCAGCATTCAGATTTTCTCCAATCAATTTACCATTCAAGTCTAAGGTTCCACCTTCTTCGACTAGTATTGAGGATTTATCTGCCATAGTAATATCTCCATTAATGGTTAGTGTTGCGCCATTTGAAATTATCACATCCCCATCCATAGGTCCATCAGAGGCCCAAGTTTCACTGGCTGAAATTGTATTTGTCGAGCCATCTGTTTGTGGGTTTGATGAAACTAAGGGTATGGTTGAAAGGCTTGTAATCATTAGTAGAGCCGTGATGAGTATTACTCTTCGCATATTTGTTACTCGAAGTGCCCGTTCATCAATGCTTCTCCTACATGGAGTGAAAAGTATTGATTAGTATGGAACATCTTTCCAACCAATTGAATACCCTATCAAATTAAATGAACGGTGAAGAATTGGAGTTATTATCACTAGTGCTAGCATTGGTAGTATAAGCTCTGTCGATGATAAAAGCGAATCTCCAAGGAATAGTTGGCCCCAAAGGAATACCATTATCGCAAATGGTAATGTGTCTAATAGGGGTGCTTTTGAAGAGACTTCTCCTTCTCTTTTCAACCCACGTCTTCGCTTTACGAAGGAACCTGTACTGTCCCCAAGAAGGCATGCGAATCCCAAGAATGTCCCCATTATGAACGCTGAGAACATTTCTCCACCAATATTGAACCAAGCATCCTCAAATCCTGTCAAAGGATGTGCAAAAACTCCCGCTTCGATATTAGTTCCATCTGGTGCACCACCCATTAAAGAAACAATCAACATACAAAGTAGGCCGGAAGTCATTGAACCTCCGATCAAACCGTTCCATGTCTTGCCATCTCCAAGGATTCTGTTTCCATCTTTCCAATTACGTCCTCCATCAATTGGCCAAGGCCCATAGCCTGTTTTTGGGAGCCACTTACCCCACATCATGGCAAAAGTATTAGCCAAAAACCCTGGTAAATATAACCACAAAGTCATCAAACATAATGATAGAAATCCTATGTCTAAAGCAACCTCATTGACACTATCCATGGTGTAGTCCTATGTAGCACGGCACTTAACATTTGAGACTTCTCGAATTTAATTCCGACGCGATAGATTATCAAGTGGTTAGTAGAAGCGCAAATATGGGAGATAAGTCAGTACTTGTTATCGGTGGCGGAGGCCGTGAACACTCTCTTTGTCTGGAGTTGAGCAAGTCTTCCAATGTTGCTGAAGTTCATTGCTGCCCGGGGAATGCTGGCACGAGCCTAATTGCTACTAATCACAATGTGGCTCTTTCTAATGTAGATTCAATAGTTTCCCTTGCAAAGGATTTGAGTGTGGATTTGGTAGTCGTTGGACCCGAGGCCCCCCTTTGTGATGGTTTAGCCAATCAATTGAATAAATCGGGAATCCCTTGTTTCGGTCCATCTGCAGAACTTGCAAATCTTGAAGGCTCCAAATTATATGCCAAGGAAATAATGAGTAAGGTTGGAGTTCCAACTGCTAATTTTCATATTCTTTCGAAGGATTCAGATATTGACGCAGCCCTAGATGAATTCTCGGACAACCCTTGGGTTGTGAAAAGAGATGTTTTAGCGGGCGGAAAAGGTGTAGTTGTTACTTCTAATCGTGAGGAAGCGAAAAAATTTATTGACCAATCAATCATTACTGATAATCAAGTTCTGCTCGAAGCATTTCTTCCAGGTGAGGAAGCGAGCATGCTTGTGGTAATGGACGGGAGCGATTTTGTTTGCCTTCCTGCAAGCCAAGACCACAAGAGAGCATATGATGGTGACCTAGGACCAAATACAGGTGGCATGGGTGCTTACTGTCCTGCTCCGGTAGTCACTGATGAGGTTAAGGAAAAAACGATTTCACGAATAGTTAAGCCCATGCATGATTATCTTTCGAATTTACCCATTCCATATCGTGGTGTCTTGTATGTCGGATTGATGATTACACAATCTGGAGATCCGAATGTTGTAGAATTTAATGTTCGTTTTGGTGACCCAGAATGTCAAATCACACTTCCATTAATAGAATCTGATATTTTTGAACTACTTCACAGTTCTTCGGTAGATAAATTATCAGAAATCAAGGTTAAATTTTCTAATAAACACACCCTTACTGTGGTTTTAGCAGCAGAAGGATATCCTTCAAGTCCAGTGAAGGGGAGAGTAATCCATGGCCTTGATTCTGACGTAAATACAAACTCTTGGATAAATCATGCTGGTACTGGATTTAGTGAGTCGGGTGAGATAATTTCTACTGGAGGTCGAGTACTTTCATGTAGTGCGATTGGTAATTCGCTCAGTGATGCAGCAAAGAATGCTTATGAATTATTGAGTTCAGTCGAATTAAAAGGTTCTCATCATAGAACTGACATCGGATACAGGGCCCTTTGACTAATTCATTTCGGCGGACTATGCAGGGCGAGAAATAATACTCATTTGATACACAAAATCGAGTCACTGCGTCGAAAGTAAGATATGTCTGTGTGCGTCATCATTAAAAGATGACCCAAAGTGGCGAAGTCGCTTCAGCCTACAGGCTGTCGCGAAAACAAGACAGAGGGAAAAAAAATGGAAGAAAAAATAGGTAGTCCGCGTACATCTCCGGCACCACTGTTAGGTTGGCTAATTGCCCCCCTTGCAGTATTGCTGGCAATCGCAGCCATTAAGGTCGTAGGAATTGACTTCGACTTAAATTTAGACAACATGATGCCGATGCTAGTAATCGTCATCGCTGGAATTTTGGGTACAGTTCCACGTATCCTAAAGAACAATGACATGATTCCTTTTGGTCCATCTACTCTTTCCCTCGCAACATTAGGTGTTGCTATGATTGGACATCAAGCAATCACTCATCTTTCTGATTTGGGTGCATTCACCGCTCTTCAGTTCCTGGTAGTGACATTCACTGTCTACTTCTTTGACTCGAGAGCACGTCATGAATGGTCCACAGTCACCATTTTCACTGCCATAGGCGTGAACATAGGGATGATAGCATCCAATTTCTATAATGGTGAATTAGTAACAATTTTCGAAAGGTCTGAAGGAGGTTTTGTTTCAACTCTCAACCTTCAAAGACAAGCATTAGGGTACATATTCTTCAGTTACTTGATGATCTTTGTATTACTTGGATTGATGGTCGCAGTACTAGCTAGAGGCGTTCTAAATGCTGAAAGTGAAGATGGATGGTTTGGAAACATCAATTCATCTGAGGGACTATGGAATAAATCAACTCTCCCGCTTCAGATAGCGCTTCTAGTTTGGATTCTTGCTCATGTAGCAAGTCTTTGGCACTTTGATTCAGTCGAAATGTTTGACAAACTTGGCATCACTAGCGAGGAAGGTTACCATGGACACTTCGGGTTTTGGTCTGCCTTCTTCACTGGTCTAGTATCTTTGATTGTCGCAGGTATGGTTTCTGAGAGATGGCACACAAGAGCCATGCTTCTTGGTTCCATGTGGGCTTTGTACCAAGTTTCATCTTGGTATGAAAGAGGTATCTGGCAAGCAGAACAACTCGAAGGAACATGGGGTGCTTTGATTTGGCTTGGTATCACTTTCTTCATATGTGTTGGTATTTACATGATTTCAACTCACGAGAAGTGGGGTGGATGGTCGAACAAAGAAGACCATGAAATGAGTGGGGCTAGAAAATTCTGGAACGCTCACTGGTCCAGCGTCATGATTGGAATGGCATTCTTTTTCGGTCTAGTAATTCGTATTCAATGGTACGCTGTTCCTTCAATGAACGCATATGGTACTGGTAACTGGGATATGACTGGCGGTTCTGACCCTTGGTACATGAAGCGAGTAGTAGATTACATTCTAGCAAACGAAGCACACCTTGTCATGGACGCTGACAGAGCTTATCCACTAGGAGGCTTCAATCCAAGGCCTCCATTATTTACATGGTCTATTGCGATTTTATCCATGCTACTTGAGCCAATGTTGGGTGATGACGCTGTATGGTATGCAATGCTTGGTCTCCCAGCAGTTTACGGTGCACTGACAATTTTCCCAATTGCGACAATTGCTAAGGACCACTTCGGTAAGTCTACTGCTGTTATTGCAGCTTGGTTGATATCATTCATGCCTGCTCACGTAAGCCATTCAACATGGGCTTTAGCAGACCACGACGCATTTGTTATGCTATTCATCTCAATGGGATTCATGTATTGGATGAAGGCTATGAAATATTCTGGTTCAGATAGGTTGACTAAGAACTCATCTCCAAAACTTTCTTCGATAATAACCTCTTTCGGTGTAGTAGCAAGAGAGCGTAAGACAGCTATGTCATTTGCAATACTCGCTGGTGCTTCCTTTGGTGTAGCATCTTTGGGTTGGAAAGGATTCGTTGTGGGACCGAGTATTCTGTTCTTGGCTTATTTCGTTCAGGTCGCATTGAATATGTTTAGAAGAAGAGATTCGACAACAATAAATGCACTTTTCTTAACAATGTTGGGTGTGAATCTACTCATGGCAATTCCATTCTATGGCCATCCACAATTTGATTTAATATTCAATGGTACAGGTCTTCAACCATTCATGTTTGTAGTTGGTTTCTCTCTCGTGATTGCTTATATCACTACAGGATTTAGGGACAAACCTTGGTTGTTGGTTCTCGGAACACTAACCGTTGCTGCATTTGTCTTCTTCACAATTCTATGGACACTAAAGCAGCTTGATATTTCTAATGCTTGGGATGTTTTGTTCACAGGAAGCGGATATTTCACCAAGACTAAGATTTTTGGAACCGTCGCTGAAGCAAATGCCCCTGATAGAGGGCAACTATTTGCTCAACTCGGCCCAATTGTTCTTGTTCTTGCACTAACAATGGGTGTCTACAGTTTGTGGTCTTCTCTAAGAACACGCAATCAATCTCACCTTGTCTTTGGAATTTGGATTTTCGCAGCCACTTACATGGCTTGGACTGCTGCAAGATTTATGTTTAATGCAACACCTGCAGTAGCAGTACTTGGTGCATGGGGTATTTCCGCACTTTGGCGTAAAGCCAACTGGGAAGGTCTACAAAAAGCATGGAAGAAATTCGGTATCCGCACACCTGCTGACAGAATCACTGGTGCTAGAAAGGCGGTATGGAAAACTCCTTCTTTCTCAGCGATCTTATTGATTATTGTTCTACTCGGTGGACAGCAGTTTACATATGGTCTTGACGCAGCGATCCCTAGTTCTGTTGAGTCAGAAGATGAGTTAGATGAATCTATATTCAATCTAATTCCTGATGCTCTAAGGTGGGAATTAGCAGGATTTTCTATATTGGACAGTAGTTCTTACTCTGGTAACTGGTACCTTGGTTCATTCGGCTCAGGTTTCAACGACCAAGGCTGGAATGGCGCTTATGATTGGCTTGCCAATCAAGACTCTCAAGATGCATATTCCGATAAACCAGCATTCGTTTCATGGTGGGATTATGGATTCCAAGCACTTGATACTGGAGAACACCCGTCTGTCTCAGATAACTTCCAATCTGGAATTCCCGCATCTGGAAATATGCTCCTAGCAAGAAATCAAGATGATTTGATTTCTATGTTCATCTGGCAACTAGCACAAGGTGACTTGAGTTATTCAAATTCCAACGGTGACGGTTATGATATGACTAATCAATTTGAAAACGTACTAGGAAACCATCTGTCATCACAACAGTTGGAATTGTTTGAAACCTCTCAATCGAGTGTTGACTTCGATGAGATGAAAGATTTAATCGATGATTATTCTTTCACGGTCATTCAGACTAACCGTGATGTAGTTATGGCTGAAGGACATCACAGAACAGATGGAATTGCAGATACCTCTGACACTTACTGGAGACTTTATGAAGATGGAGACAGAATACTTTGCGACGTCGTAGTTTCCAGTTCCTGTTCTGAAGGGGACTGGTCCAGTTTTGAGGATGCTAATCTCTCCTTCAACAATGAAGTTCGTTCTGGACAAGAATCTACTTATGACACAACTCACTATATTTTCGGAGATTACTGGTACACTGAAGATTTGAAATCTGAATTTTCTTCTGTTTCTACACACATTCACAGGAAGAATGCTAGACTGGCTATGGCGGTTCAATTACTGTCAGATAGCCTAGAATCTGACGGAATAAACGATCTTTATCATGACTTGATTGGACTTGAAATATACAATGTGCAAGATTACGAAGGACTTCCTGGAGAGATGATTGAAAGAGATCACGAAATCAGATATTTCGCAATTGATAACAGACTTTACCCTAGAGCTGGAAGATACACACAAGATTACTCCTACAACCAAGGTCAACCTATGGGTATCTTTGGAGCACCTACAATTCTTAGTGGTCAAGACATTTCTACATACATGAACGAAGTCTATGAAACAACTCGTGGTGGAATTCCACAAGAATTGACACGTGAGCAAGTAGACGAAGCCATGACAGATGACTTCCTCGACCAACAGGCAGGTCTAGACATAGATCCTCTTCAAGTTGAAGATGTAAGAGTCGATCACAACTCAGCATTCTTTGACACTATGTTGTCTCGTGCTTATGTTGGATATGGTGCCTCCTCTTTGGGAGTTAGTACTGACTCAAGCAATCCTCAACCATCACAACATTTCGGTCAATCCGGAACCCCTGGTAGTTACTTACAACAGGCTTTGCCTATGCCAGGTGCTATGATGAACCATTTCGTTATTGCTAACTGGTATAATGAAGATTCTAACCTTTCCTTCGGTCAGACAAATACTCTTGTTAAGATTTTGAAGTACTATTCTGGTGCTGAAGTTTCAGGTCAAGTTACTATGTCTGATGACGGAGAGGCCCTTCCTGGCGTTAGATTACTAATCGAGAGAGATGCATTCTCTGGCGAAGGTTCTGAAGATTTGGATAATGACACTTATTGGATTCCTATCGGTTATACCGATGCAGACGAAGACGGAAAGTGGTCTTTTGAGGCTCCTGCAGGTAAGATACGCGTAAGTGCATTCACTGGAACTCTAAACTTTACAGCAGCTCGCGACGCAGTCACAGATGGTTCATTCGCTCAAAATCTAAACGATGTTTTGAATGAGTTTAACGAAGATAGAACTGTAAACGAAGTAACTGCCATTCTTGGTAATGTTGCTAACATGACTTGGTTGGGTGAAGTTCAAATGAATGTTACAGGAGAACAAGCTAACAGAACAGCGATAGTTACTGAGACTATGGATATTGAAGTCTCTAGTTCCGGTATTTCTGGTATGGTGACTTGGGTTGGAGATGAACTGTTTGACGGGACACCTCTAGTCGATACTGATTTGGTATTACGTAGCACGTTTGGAATTTCTGAAGATGTCACAATGACTACAACAAATGGTTCCTTTACCACAGATGAAACTCGAATTATTCAAGGTACTGGCGAAGTAACGTTTACCGAGAACGGTACCTTCGTCAGCGAAGGAATCGCTTCTGCAGTGGACTTTTCTGGTACCTTTACAAGAATAGTCAACGATGGCAGAACATTTGTTGCTAATGGTACTTGGAATGGTTCAGGCTCGATTAAGGCTTCATGGATAAACATGGAAAGTTCGGAAATACCTGCTTGTGACGTTGATCCCACAGACAGTACAAATATTTCTATGCCTGTCAATCAAACAGTATGTTTGAAGGATGATTCAGGCGCTTTACCAGTTTACATGTTAGATGGAGAAGTTGAGGCTAATGGAAGATTTACTTCTGACACCACAACAATCCTAGTTCAAGAAATCGAACTTTCCACATTCGAAGGAATTGGTACATTCGAAGGAACAGGTACATTCAACGGAACCGGACAGTTTACTGGAATTGGTGACTTCTCTGGTGACTTAGTTAAGCCAGGCTCTTTCTACCAAACAGGCTTAGTACCTGGTGACTACGAAGTATTTGCTCAATTAGATAATGGTCGTGAAGTCCAATTACCTCAGATCGTGAGTGTAGGCTTGTCGCCTAGTTATGATATTGCAGTGACTATCCCTGGTTCTGTACTACGTGGTAATATTACCGACTTTGATGGAAATGTTTTGGATAATGTTACATTCGAATGGGATGACTTGTTGCTAGATGAGGATCATCTAGTTATTACTACCAATTCAACAGGTGGCTATAATTTTGGTCCGATTTCTACTGGTGAATATCAAGTTAGAATCGATATCGATTCTGATGGTTTCTTTGAGTTGAATCAGACTTTGTCAGTCAGTAATGTTTCTAGCGTCTTATCACCGATAGACATTGTTCCTAACATGTATGACATATCTATTCAATTAACATCCCCAGTTAATGATTCCACCGGCGAACCAATGTTGCCTTTGGATAACATAACTCTCCAACTGACTTCTGAGTTCTCAGACCTAGGTATAGAAGTAATAAGCGATGAGAATGGAATTATCAATACTGAATTAGTACCTGGTGTCTATAATTTGTTTGATTCAAATTCTGAAGACTACCTATTGTTCGAATCCTTTGAATTGATTGATGAAGACTTATCCATATCAATGGATTATTCAATATCCTCTACAGTCTCAGGACAACTGATGGTATACACAACAGAATTCGATGAGAACTGGTCTGCTGTTGAAGCAGATAACAATAGCACTCCAGCAAGTAACGTAAACATTGTATTTGTATCTGGTGACTTAACTCTTCAAGCAGTTTCAGACTTGGAAGGTAATTTCAGCGTACAATTACCTGGCGACCTTGCTTTCCAAATGATTGCCTCAAGTACAGGCAACTTTGGTGGTAGCCAATATTTCGACATCGACAACCAATCTTCTGTTGACTTGGGTTCAATTTACTTGGAAGAACTGATGGACGTAAACGGTGTCTTGTACGTATATAGCAATAATTCGACTTGGGATTCCAGTCTATTTGGTGATTATAACCCAACGGTAACAGCAACAAATGGTGATGGGGTTTACTGGAATACCGATGTATCTACATTAGGTGACTTTGGAATGTCCCTACCTCAAGATACATATGAGTTCACAATTGGAGATGAAACACTAAGTGTTACACCAATAACTGGACATGTAGTAACAGATAATTTCACCAGTAACTCTGTTGAGTTAATGGCTAATCCTGATTCTAAGTCAGTTAAGTTCAATGTCTTCATTGATTCTGCTGAAAATGGTTCGTTCGAGTATGGAATGCCAGTTAATTCGAACTTCTCCCTTAGAAGCGCACTATTAGAAGACGACTTTACTAATGTTACTTCATCCGAATTTACCACAACCGGTGAGATGTTCTTGGACTTAGTCCCTGGAACATACACCTTGTCAGTTGAGAATTACCCTGTCGAATCTGAAAATGCGACAGATTTCAATAATATGTTTGTTTCCAAGCAAATATATGTCTCTCTAAGCGATGACCAAGATAACTATTCAGTTACCTTCGCTAATCAATGGTTAGTGGAAGGTGTTCTCAAAGATAGCAATGGCATCGAGTTAGAGGCTGACTTCTCACTGTACAATGAATCTAGAAATGACTGGCATGACCTTTCAAGTAGTTTAACTGGTGAATTCTCATCATATGTCGAAGCAGGAGATTGGGTAGTAATTGTTTCACCTATTGTCGGTGAAAATAATACTACTTTACTTAGAATGCCTTTGACCGTGAGTGATGACAATTCACTACGTACAGGTCTAGATCTTCAGATGGTTCAATCTATGCAAATCAATCTGCAACTCCTAGAAGGATTAACCGAAGAACCAGTTGCTAGTACTAGAGTCATAGCGGTAAGTAATGATGGCTATGGAAATGTTACATTGAAATCTTCTGACGCAGACGGAAATGTTTCTGATGATTTGATGCCAGGGTCATGGAGTTTGTTCTTAGACAATGAAGGATTCAACCGTTCTCTAACATTGAATACCTCCGATTCACCATTCTCAGTACTTGATTCTATTAATAATTCAATTGATTTGGGTGAAGTATATGCTGATGTGACTGTATTGGTTCAAGGAACTGTTTACTGGGATTCAGACGGCGATAACATGGATTTGCCTAGCGAATGGATTGCTGGAGCTAATGTTACCTTTACCGATAATTTAGTCTCTGGGTTTACAGAAGTGGTAACAACTGATGAAGATGGAAATTGGCAATTATTCGTTCCGATTAGACAAGTCTACAATGTGACTGCTGAACAAGTCGGCTATGGAACAGTGTATTATGAAATGGATAATGAAAGTGGATTTGTTGTAGACGACTATTCTGTTACCCAAGATATTTTGATGGAAGCAGAAAATGTTGATGTCAGTGGTACAATCCAAACAACTCTATCAAATCCTGATTATCATCTTGATGGAGCATCCATTATACTTTATCCAAGTTCTGAATCTGAACTCGAACCGATTAATGTTGTAGGTACTTACCTCGATGGCACATTATCTTGGGAGGAAACAATAATTCCAGGAAAGTGGACAGTTGTAGTTCAAAGCCAAAATGTTGATGAAAATGGTGGTGGTATTGCAGTAGGTTATCTCAATGCTAATATCTCGAGTGGTGGCGCTCTTGAAATGAACATGTCTACTGGAGGTTGGGTCGAAATCTCAACTAACTGGGAAGATATTAACTTGAACGAACATCATACTGGTTCATCGGATGTAGATGGATATGCAATGATTCAATCAGATGTCGAGATTTCCTTCGATATCAATCAGGGTACTTCTTGGAATTACACTGTTGATTCGAATGGTGAACTCAGAGTTTTGATGCCATTAGGAGATGTGAAGTTGAATTCTGAATTCTTTACACTACAACATCAACGCAATCTTTCCATGGAATACTTCTTCTCTTCTATACCAGTAGTTGAGCAAGGTATTTTAGATGTTACAATGGATTATTCCCGAAGAATTGATTCAAAGACTTCTATGGAAGTTGATATTACTTCTATTGTCAATGCTACATTCAACAGTGTCAGTAAATTAACTGCCATTGCTGAAGATGATGGATATAAGATAATTGAATTCAATGTTGATGCAGTGTATGAAGGTACAGAGAGTATTGATGATTTCATCCTCTCAGGTTCAGTTCAATCGAATATGGATTCTAACCTCTGGACAGTTGAGTTCTTCAATGGAACTAATTGGACTTCTTCAACAGAGGTTACAATGGGTATTGGCGAGTCTCTTAGCGATGATAGTATCTCTAATGTTAGTACAATCAAAGCAAGAATAGTCTTGCCTAACGCTACTTCTGCATGGAGTTTCGAGGATGGCCATCAAATCAAGATACGATTAGAGAATGACGGAGGAGTTTCTAGTACTGAGTCTGTCGGAGTATTTGTTCCAGAGACTTATGGAATCGAAATAACCGATGTAGTAGATGAAACCGGAGTATCTCCTGGTGGGACAAGTTCATTCTCATTCACCATAACCAACACAGGTAATGGTAATGATAACATAATGATTGAACAAACTAATTCTCTTGGAACAGGTTGGCAAATCACACCTGAATTGACCTACTTGAATATCTCTAAGGGAGATTCAAGAAGCCAGTCTTTCACAGTATTTGCTCCATCTGACTTCACTTCTGGAGAAATCGAAGCATGGATAACGGTTTCCAGTGAAGATGGAATCACTAACACTACGGTGGAAGTGGATATTTATTCAGCAAGAATCTCTCTAAGTGTTGATCAATCTTCAGTTAATGAGAAGTCTTACCAAAATGAGATTGGAGGAGGAGAATTAGTAATTCCTGTTGAGAATTCAGGATTCAGGTCTGCAGGCACAGTTATTGTTTCTGCTGATAGAATCGATGATTCAGGAACAGTTCTAGAATCTCTACAAGACCAGATAATCTCGGTTGGTGCAGGTCAAACTGTTGATGCAGTCTTCCTACTAAACGAGACTTCTTTGACCGAACAACGATATTCAGTTAGCGTTGAAGTTGAAGGTGATGATGCAAATTTCACAGTACAAGATGTAGAGACATTCGACTTTGACCTTCCGACAAAACTTACAATCGAAGAGGATTCTTCAGTTTGGTTGATGGTTATCATCCTAGTTTTGACTATTCTAGTCGCCTACGGCGGCCTGAAGGTTGCAAGAAACAAGTCTTCGTCAAGATTCTGATTTGAGACAAGTCATTAAATGCTGGACCTCAGTTATGAGATTGAGGTGAACGTGTGAATAGCTTGGATAGTGTTGAACTTCTTCCCGAACCGGATGATGACAGAATTCTTTCTGCTATCGATCCATCCGTTGTGGGATTCCAAGATGAATGGAGGTCAGAAGTGACTGGCTGGGCCCCAATGGTGGCAAAACCGATACACAGAGTTAGGGGTCGGCGATTCCTATTCACAAACCTAGCCCTATTTGCCATTCTTGCATCATTGATGCTTTGGGTTTGGCAATCAGGCTACATGTTCATCGACATCCCACCGCCAAAATCAGAATGGGCGATTGAGCAGGCTGGATTTAATGACGATGTATTGGATGGATTAACTGGAAAAGGGGTTCGAGTCTGCATTGTCGACACTGGCATTGATATCTCTCACTCAGCATTTGAAGGTTTTCAAGTTGTATTCAATGATATGATCTCTAATTCTGCCAGTCCTGTTGACTATGGCGTAATTGCTCATGGTACCTTGATGGCAGGTATACTAATTTCGCAATCTCATCAAATGGGGGTTGCTAGTGGTATAACACTCGGAGTAGTGGCAGCACTTGATGACGATGGAACCGGTATGAATACCGCAGGGGAGCAGACTATCTCTGATGCTATCGAGTGGTGTATTGAACAATTCTCTGCGGATATTATCTCGCTTTCCCTAGGTGGTACTCAAAGTGATAGTATGACTAGAGAGGGTCCAAGTGTGTCATCGACAAGAAAAGCCCTCGATAGAGGGATATTCGTAGTTGCAGCCGCAGGTAACGATGGCGGGAACGGTGATGACGGTAGAGTCTCAGTGCCTAGCAATGTGCCATTGGCAATTTCAGTAGGGGCCTCTTCACAAGGAGGTGACTTGTGGGGTAATAGTTCAAAAGGTAATCAAGTCACTTTTGACGGAGAACAACGCGTTCATCCTAACCAGAAGCCAGAAATTATAGCTCCTGGAGTTGGTATCATAAGTACGGGGGCCGAAGATTCATGGTTCTCAAGTAGCGGGACTTCCGATTCTACAGTATTTGTCACCGGAGCATTGGCTTTAATCCTTGAAGATCAACCACAATTACGTTCATCTGCAACACAAGATAGTTCATGTATCGGCGAGGTAAAACAATCCTTACGGTTGAGTGCTAGCGATTCAATTTATCAGCATGATGATTCACTTGGGTATGGTAATTTAGACGCAGGGGCATGGTTAGAGGAAGTTAGAAAGATTCCGAACTGTTGAATCTCTCTATGAATGCGTGATACAAATAAGTAGATTTGATATTTTAGATGCATAAATATTGATATATTTGT
>ENA-ORDR01000193-ORDR01000193.1-marine-metagenome-genome-assembly--contig:-NODE-193-length-31240-cov-10.262170_pt1 | contig 31240 bp, 28 predicted proteins | sample MGYA00240993_ERZ508538 | MGnify/ENA primary metagenome ERZ508538 (study PRJEB26207, sample SAMN05421999) | marine metagenome | isolation source: Monterey Bay, California, USA | place: USA:Monterey Bay... | reverse complement strand
CCGTTTCCAATTGGCTTCCCTAATACCACAATGTCTGGCTCAACTTCTTGTTGCTCAAAGCCAAAATAATGTTTACCCAATCGGCCAAGACCTGTTTGAACCTCATCAGCTATACAAAGCCCTCCAGCATTTCTAATATTTTTATAAACTTCCTTTAAGTAACCATTTGGAGGTATGATTTGACCTGCAACAGATGGAAAAGTTTCTGCGATAAAGGCACCAACCTTTTTTTGTTTTGCCTCAAGACGCTCAATTGCAGCATTTACTAAATTTCCAAATTTTCTACCACAATCAGTATTATCACGTTTGAATTTGCCCCGAAAATCATCTGGTAAATCAATCAACTCAACCCAATCAACCTGGCCTACTCCTCCTCGAGCATTAAATTTATACGCTGAAATATCTATCGCACCAGTTGTGTTCCCATGATAGCCATGATCAAGGGTAACGATACCTTTTGATTTTGTATGTGCCCGCGCCAAGCGGAGTGCTAATTCATTCGCCTCAGAGCCAGAATTTACAAAAAAGCATACATCAAATTTTTTAGTAAATTTTGATAAAATCTTTTTAGCAAAAGCGGTTTGAATCGGATGAAGGTAACGAGTATTTGTGTTCACTCTTTTCATCTGTTTAGCGGCGATTTCTTGAATACGTGGATGTGAATGACCAACATGAGGAACATTATTATATGCATCCAAATAAGGACGACCCCATTCATCAAATAAATGATGCTTCCAAGCTCGCGTTACCAGTATCGGATCATTATAAGAAATCGATAGATTGTTGCTAAAGCAAGATTTTCGGTCACGTAAGACCTGATCCTTTAAGACTGGTTCGTAATTAGTCATTGAATCTGGTAAATTTAATAAAGCTGCTGGATTTGGACATAATGCATTCCAAAGATACATTTCATCTGGATCGCCCACACCTGGCCAATCTTTTTCGATACCATCTGTCATAAGTGCTAATTGGAAATGTAGATGTGGTGCCCAACCACCATTATGTTTATTGTCACCTAAAGTGCAAAAAACTGCTCCCGATTGAATTTTATCCCCGACCTTTAATTCCTTAAGAAACTTAGGATCTAGATGCCCATAAAGAGTATAAAATAGATCACCTGAAGGAATCTCATGTTCAAGAATGATTACTCCGCCATAATCTAAATGTTGCTTTCTGTTTTCAGCAACGACGACTTTACCCTCAATAGGAGCTCGAATTTTAAGGTGAGCTGGGCCAAAAATATCTATACCAAGATGTACCGTTCTACGATCAGACGCTTTCCATGGTCCGTTTCGAAATGCTGGTTCGGTATAAATCAATCTTGGCTCGTTATAATATCCCATCCAAAAGCCGTCTTTTGCAATTATATCTGAACCAACCTTCAAAGCTTCATCTAATGGCAGAGAAAAAGGATTTTGCGGCCAAGAAGAGTTTTCAACTGATAGAGAACCCATTGGCAATGAATTTAAATCAAAATCAAAAATCTGCGCAAAAGACCCACGACCTTCTTCTAAATAACTTAACACACGATCTGCGCCTTCAACTACCGGCTTACCACACTTACTTCGAAGTCGAGCTGCAATAAATTTTGAGTTTTGGGAATTGTGCTCCAAAAACCTCCAGGCTGGCGCTTGTGAAACAGTAATATATGGATCATCTGGATCCTCATTTGACATTAAGGTCGAATTAACGACGCTAACGGCCAATCTCATTGTTAACAAAGGCCAAATCAAATCAAATTCAGCCACGGTAAGTGGAGAACTAATATTATAAGCAGATACTAACGAAGTTAAGGCTGCTTCAGGTTGATCATGATCTAACACAACATAAGCAGCAGCTATAGCTAGATTGCAGACCCGAGGGCAGTGGCACATATCTCCAAAATCTAAAATTCCTGAAATATATGGTTGATCCTTCAATCCACCAGCTACTAGGATATTATGGTCGTTGATATCCCCGTGTATTGCTTGAAATGGTTGTTCTCTTAATTTGGGTAAAATATTTTTATATTCTTTTATAATATTTTGAACAATTACTTTTCGAGAGGGATCTTCAATCAAATCAATATGCTTTTCTACCCAACCGGCCTCAATCAAGTTCCATTTTAAAGATCTAGTTAGAAAACCATGCTCAAAAGACTCCAATGATCTGTCGCATTTAGCGATCATATGACCCAATTCTTTAACCACGTTTAGATTGTTTCTTTTGTATTCTACATATTTTTGTCCAGGCAGTTTCTTAATTAACCATAATAAACGAGTACGTCCTAAATTATCCTCACATTGAATAAACTTTTTTCCTGAAATAGTTTCAATAATATCAGGAAAAGGTAATTCTGGTTCTATTGATTTTAAATGGCTTATCGCTTGAATTTGCATATCAACAAAGTCTTGCAAACAATCTTCTCTCATTATTTTAAGTACATATTGTTTATCGTCAGTTGACCTTACTAATATATTTAAATCAAACTCCCCATCCAACAAGCTCAGTTTGGAACTTATACCCCAATATTTTTCCAAAATACTCTGCCAAAATACAAAATTCATTATAAGCTCTTTTTACAATATACATGAGCGCTTACGTATTTAGCAGAAATCTAAAATGATCAAGTCTCTTAATTTATTTAATAAATTTCACTTGTGAGTTATTAATTTGACGACTTTAGTCATTCCGATAATTATACAGTTTCCCACCCATTTCTTTTATTTTATCAGATTGTTCGTTTGTGCATTTCACGTTTCCTACGTCTCGTAATCTCTAAACCTTCGTCAGTCCCATCATGAAATGTTCCAAATAACTTATCCCAGTGCGTTTCAATAGAACCATAGTTACACTCATAATACCTATGATGAAGTTGATGAAAAAAATCACCCATAGCTAATCTACTTTTATCACGAACCATAATACTCTCAAAACCAGAATGATTAGTTATTGCGCTAATGACTTGTGACAATTGAAAAAACAAAACATGTATTGGGTGTGATGCTATCACCAAATGAATCAAAACAGAGCTCAGCCAAAGTATATGCTCTACCGGATGCATCGAATTACCCGACCATGGTCCTATGTTCGTGTTACGGTGATGGACCACGTGAGCTATTCTATAAAGTGGAGGCCAATGCAGTGCTCGATGAATCCAGTAAAAAGCGAATGCCTGCCAAAATGGTAGTAGAAAAAATAAGGCTACAAACCAGACACGATTATCGGAGAAATCAAACATAAAACCATAACCGTTGGCAAAACCCCACATTATAATAATTTCATAAAAAGACCAAACTGTAACACCGCTTGCTAAGCTCCAAAACATATTATCCCAAACTTGGTTCTTGAAGCTAAATAGACTGTTATTTTTCTTTAGATCTTTAGCGTCAAACTTTAATAATTTTTGTTGTTTAGAAAAAGTATATAAATAAAGATGGGCACCACCTGCTACTAAGCACATAATCAAAAAATTTCTAAAATATATTTCTGCCATCCATCCAATCTCGAGTGTTTTACAACGTTCAAGCGCAGGGGTTGCAAAAACCCAAATAAAAATAGCAAGACAGACGAGCAATCCTCTCTCAGTAATGGGAAACCATCTTTCTATAAGCCAACTAATGATATGCTTTGGATCAGGTGGCCAATTGAAATACGGAGCCGTCTTAATAGGTAAGTCAGGCGCATAATTCCAGGTTGGATTACTGGTTTGTGATCCTGGCTCTTTACCTTTTTCCATCTAAAAAAACTCTCAATCATAAGTAAATTATTTTTATGAAGAGTGTTAAATTAAAAATAAATGAAATCAATAAATAAAAATAAAAATTATTAAACCTTAACCCCGCTTAAACTTTGACAATCGTAGATATTCATTGTTAATGACCAGTAACCTATTAATGGTGTTGCAAACACATTGGAAAAAAAATGAGTAGTAAAATTAATAATTTAGACATACCAGAAAATGCTAAAATATCACATGAAATTGTAAAATTACTTGACGAAAAAGATCCTTTAGCAAATCAAGCCGACAAATTCAAATTACCAAAGGACCTAATATACTTAGATGGCAATTCATTAGGTGCTATGCCAAAAGCAGTTCCAAGTTATGTGGAAGATGCCCTATTAGATGGATGGGCAACACAGCTAATTCGAAGTTGGAATAATAAAGGGTGGCATAATTTACCATTCACACTCGCAGACCGCTTAGCACCCATTATGGGTGCAAAAAAAGGTGAAGTATTATTGGTAGATTCTACTTCATTAAACTTGTTTAAAACGCTTGTAGCTGCAATTAAAATGCGGGCTAACCGAATAAATATTGTATCAGAGAAAGCCAATTTTCCCTCTGATATTCACATCATACAGGGTGTCTTAGATAATTTCTTCCCAGATAAAAAACTAAAACTATCAGGTTCAAGTGATGAGGATATTATATCTTTAATTGATAGCAAAACTGCAGTCGTAACGCTAACACACGTAGATTATAAAACTGGTCAAATAAGAGATATGCAAAAAATTACAAAGGCAGCTCATGATAATGGTGCATTAATAATTTGGGACTTATCTCACTCTGTTGGTGCACTTCCAATAGACCTAAACTATTGCAAAGCAGACTTCGCGGTGGGCTGTTCATATAAATATTTAAATGGTGGCCACGGCGCTCCAGCATATCTATTTGTCGCTCAAAGGCATTTAGAAGAATCAAAAAATACTCTTACGGGTTGGATGGGACATGCCTCGCCGTTTGGATTCGACATAAATTACGAACCCTCAGAAACTATTGAAAAATTTCGATGTGGCACACCCGCAATATTATCCTATCTAGCACTGGAAAAAAGTTTGGATATATTTGAAACAATAGACTTTGGGCAGCTAAGAAAAAAATCTCAAAATTTAACCCAATTATTCATGCGGCTTATAGAAGAAAATTGTAACGGCCATGGAATAAAAATTATAACGCCAAGAGATCCAGAAGAGAGAGGCAGTCAAGTTTCCGTAACAAATGAAAATAGTTGGGAAATAATGCAAGCACTCATTGCCCATAATGTAGTGGGAGATTTTAGAGCTCCAAATATTATGAGATTTGGGTTTACCCCACTATATACTTCATATGATAATGTTTGGAACGCCGTAAAGATTTTACAAAAAATACTAGACACAGGCATCTGGAAAGAAGAAAAATATGCCGTAAGGAAGTTAGTAACCTGATTACATTAAACCAAGTTTGCCTGATGGGTATAGTAGAGGTCTTATGAGCGCCCCAGAAAAAATCTTAGAAGGGAAAGGTCGACCATTCACGGGTAAAGAATATGTTAAATCACTTCAAGATGATCGTGAAATCTACATTTATGGAAAACGAGTTAATGATGTCACTCAACATCCTGCCTTCCGTAATTCGATACATTCTATTTCAAGATTATACGACGCACTTCATGATAAAAAAACCAAAAGCCTCCTCACGACAAAAACTGATACTGGTTCAAACGGATACACACATAAATTTTTTAAATATGCCAGAAGCGGAGAGGACTTATTCAAACAGCGTGATGCTATCGCTGAGTGGGCAAAAATGTCTTTTGGTTGGATGGGTAGAACACCTGATTATAAAGCAAGTTTTACAAATACTCTTGGTGCCAATGCTGAGTTTTATGGAAAATTCTCCCAAAACGCTCGCGACTGGTATAAAAGGACGCAAGAATCTGTCGCATTTGTTAATCATGCACTAGTTAACCCACCGATCGACCGGCATAAAATAGCTGATGATGTCAAGGATGTTTACATCTCTGTGGATAGAGAAACTGATGCCGGCATTTATGTTTCTGGTGCTAAAGTTGTGGCTACATCTTCTGCTCTAACGCACTATAATTTTTTAGGGCAAAATATGGCTGCAGATATAAATGATAAATCAATGGCGGTCATGTTCATGGCAGATATGAGAACGCCAGGCATCAAATTAATCTGTAGGCCTTCTTATGAATTAAACGCTGCTGCAACAGGTTCTCCTTTTGACTATCCGTTAACAAGTCGCTTTGATGAAAATGATGCTATATTCATATTTGATAATGCATTTATTCCATGGGAAAATGTATTTGTTTATCGAGATATTGAAATGCTAAAGGCTTTTTACCCTAAATCAGGCTTTGTGAATGGTTACACTTTTCAAGGTGCTACACGCATGTCAGTTAAGCTAGATTTTATGGTTGGACTTCTTAGTAAAGCACTAAAGGCAACTGGCAATGACACCTTCAGAGGTGTTCAGGTTTTATTAGGTGAAGTAGTAGGATGGCGAAACCTTTTTTGGTCAATGACTAATGCAATGGCCGGAGCACCAGATAAATGGTCGGGAGACGCGGTATTACCAAACTCTCAAGCTGCCTCTGCGTATCGTATTTTTTCTACCGAAGCTTATCCACAAATCAAAGCAATTATTGAAAAGATTGTAGCTTCAGGTCTCATCTACTTACCGTCCAGCAAAAAAGATTTTGAAAACCCTGAAATAGACAAATATTTAAGCCGTTACGTACGAGGGTCAAATGGTATTGGCCATCGTGAAAGAATAAAACTCATGAAGCTTTTATGGGACGCTATTGGAACAGAGTTTGGTGGCAGGCACGAACTTTATGAGCGGAATTATGCAGGAAATCATGAGCTAATAAGAATGTCCGCATTGTTTGCAGCCAATAATTCTGGTGATATGGGCAAAATGGAAGCCTTTGCACAAGCATGCATGGATGAATATGATGAATCAGGTTGGAAAGATCCAGGATATTTTAACGGGGATGACATCTCTATTATTAAGGATGATAACAAATGGTAACGACCTCAAAAACTTTAAGTGATAAGGCAAAACCAAGAGGAAAATATCCACATATAAAGCGTGCTGGCAATTTCCTTTTTGTTTCTGGTGTGTCTTCCCGTCGAAAAGATGGTAGTTTTCGTGGTGCTGAGCAAGACGAAATGGGCAACGTAAACTTAGATATCAAAGAACAAACACGAGCGGTTATTGAAAATATCTCTGATATATTAAAATCCGAGGGATCGAGTTTAGAAGACGTTGTAGATTTGACAACTTTCCTTATTAATATGAATGATTTCAAAGGATACAATGAAACCTATGCTGAGTATTTTACTGAAGGTGGCCCAGCGCGTACTACAGTAGCTGCGCATCAACTGCCACATCCATTAATTTTAATTGAAATAAAAGTCACAGCATTCGTAACAAGTTAACTTCTACAGCACAGTTAGGAGACCAATTTTATGTTAGCGCCCTTCAACCTTCAAAAGTGGGTAAAAGAAAATACAGATAAATTCACACCACCAATTGGCAATCACCAATTGTATAAAGAGCAATGGGAAAATCTTTTAATAATGGTCATTGGGGGTGAAAATTATCGACCCGATTATCATGATGACCCAGGAGAAGAATTATTTTATCAAATTACAGGTGACCTAACATTAAAAATAATTGATCCCCATACAAAGATACGGAGTGAAGTTTTAGTGCGAGAGGGTGAATTGTTTTTACTACCTTCACATATTCGCCACTCTCCTCAACGTGCAAAGGGTACGGTTGGTCTAGTTGTTGAACGATTTAGACAGCCAGGTGAAATTGATGCCCTTGAGTGGTATGATGATGATGGCTTGTTAGAATTCCGAGGAGAGTTCAAAATTGAAAATATTGAAACTGATTTAAAAAAAGTACAAACTGCATGGCAGAAATGGAAAGAAAAGGAAGATAAAAAAATACCCACACTATGGCAAGTAGGAGAGCCTATTTGATAATTTACACTTTTCTAATAACAAAATTAGCAAGATTATGAAATTCGATAAGCGAACAAACTGGAAATCTCTAAATAGCGAAGAGTTGGAAAGAGAATATAATCCCAGCTCAGTTATTGGAGGTGATTACCTTCCATACGTGCAAGAATATATAAAACAAAGCCAATTTTCAAACAAAAACCTCAATAGCATTAATTGCCAATATGGCCCAAAACCTGGTAACACCTTAGATCTTTTTATTCCCAAAAGTGCGTCTCCAAAAGCACCCTGCCCGTTAATGATTTTTATTCATGGTGGCTATTGGCAAGAATTAACAAAAAACGAATCTGAATTTTCAGCATTAGACTTTATTAAAAATGATGTTGCATTTGCTGCAATCGATTACACATTATGTCCAAAAGCCAGCATTGACGAGATAATAAATGAATGTAAAAGCGCAGTAAATTGGCTAGTACATTCTTATCTAAAATATAACTATGATCCAAAAAAAATATATATTTCTGGCAGCTCGGCTGGAGCACATTTAGCAGCAATGTGTTGTACAAAAAATCATAGCCAAAATAAATTTAATATATCTGATATCGCTGGTTTGGTTTTAGTATCGGGTATTTATGATCTTGAGCCCCTAGTAACCACTTCTATCAATAAAGCGATTGGAATGGACCGAAAGGCCGCTGTAGGTGCGAGCCCTTTATTTGAGAATCTCAGTGGATTTCCAAATACAATTATTAGCTGGGGCGAATATGAAACTAATGAATTCAAAGAACAAAGTATCATATTTTCTGAAGCATTGATCAAAAATGACATAGATATACGCACACTAGAAATACTCGATCGCAATCATTTTGATATTATTCTAGATTTGGGTAAACCTGATGAAGAATTAGGAAGAAATGTGATAAAAATGATTAGAGATGAAAGTAGCTAAATGCCAAAATATAAACCATTTAACACACAAATTGTGGATCCTTCTGGAGTAAACACATCAATTGCTGCAAGGTCCATGACAATGGGTTCAGACGAAAGCAGAAATAAAATCGTAAAAGAAACTAGTGGAGAGCCTATTGTAAAATATCATGGGAAAACCAACCCTTACATTGATTATCAAAGCATCGATATACTTCTATCTCTGCAGCACCCACGAAGTGATGGTTATGATGAACACTGTTTTATCATAATGGGTCAGATAAAAGAAATGCTCTTTAAAGGCTTCCACTTTGAGTTAGTGAATGCACAAATGCAAATTCGAAATGACAAAATCAATAATGCCATGGAAATCTTAACTCGGGCAATCGCTTACGCTAAGTATATAGCAGATACCTGGAATGTATTATCTACAATTTCAACCGAAGGTTTTAGTGAGTTTCGAAATAACTTGGGAACAGCTTCTGGACAGCTTTCATTTATGTATAGGCACGTAGAATTTGTCTTAGGTAACAAAAGTAAAAAACTAGCAACAGCACATAAGAACGTGGCACATGTATGGCCAGAAATTGAAAAATCCTTGAATGCGCCAAGTCTATACGACGATGTTATTGCTCTTTTATATCGCCGCGGACACAAAATCGACCAAAAGATGTTAAAGAGGGATTGGAGCCAATCGTATGAAGCTAATAAATCAGTGGAGGCGGCTTGGCTTGATATTTACCAAGAAGCATCCCTTGAGAATGACCTGTACAATTTAGGTGAGAAGTTAACCTCTTTGGATGAAAATTTTTCTATCTACAGATGGCGCCATTTTTTAACTGTTCAAAAAATTATTGGCTATAAACCGGGTACAGGCGGTTCTGCTGGTGTTGGTTGGCTTGAAAATGTGACGAGCCATCGATTCTTTCCTGAATTATGGTCTATTAGAACAAACCTCTAGAACTGAAAAAATAATTTCATCAGTTGGCTTGACTCATTCAATAGATAATTCAAGACTAAGAAAGCAATTTACCTAAGCCCAAGAATTATCAATCAAGACCTAGGACATCCCGTTTAAATGGTCTCATTAGAAGGAAACTATTGATGAATTTTTATTTAAAAAAAATAGCTGCTACGAGCGCTATATTGTTAAGTACCGCGATGTTATCTCATGCAGCACAAACAGATATTACTATTGGAATGCAACTCGAACCACCTAATCTTGATCCGACAGGTGGTGCCGCAGGTGCCATTGATCAAGTTGTTTATGCAAACATTTTTGAAGGGTTAACCCGCTATCAAGCAGACGGTTCTATAGCACCAGCTTTAGCAAAAAGTTGGGATATTTCTAGCGATGGATTGACCTATACATTTCATTTAAATGAAGGTGTTAAGTTTCACGATGGCACAGCCATGGATGCAGAAGATGTTAAATTTTCTTTAGACCGAGCTCGAAGTGAAGATAGTACAAATGCTCAAAAAGCCTTATTTGCAGGGATTGCGTCTGTGGACGTTGTTGATGCTTCAACGGTAAAAGTTACTTTATCTAGTCCAAATGGTGGCTTTATAACAAATATGGCATGGGGTGATGCAGTAATAGTTGCACCAGAATCAATTGCTAACGCCGCTACGAGTCCTATTGGCACAGGACCATTTGTATTCTCAAACTGGGTACAAGGCGACAGAATTGAAATGTCAAAAAATGATAACTATTGGGGTGCTCCCATAGCACTTAAGAAAGCTACATTCAAATTCATATCAGACCCAACAGCTGCATTTGCAGCAATGATGGCAGGTGATCTTGATGCGTTTCCTGGCTATCCAGCTCCAGAAACACTTCCTCAATTTGCTGCAGACCCAAGATTCACAGTAATTGGTGGGAATACAGAGGGTGAAACTATTTTATCTACAAACAATAAAGACGAACATTTTAGTAATTTAAAAGTACGTAAAGCACTTGCTCACGCAATTAATAGACAAGAAATAATTGATGGCGCAATGTTTGGGTATGGTAAACCAATTGGCACTCATTTCGCCCCACACCATCCAGATTATGTGGACTTAACAGCAAATTCAAATTATGATCCCGAACTTTCCAAAAAACTCTTAGCTGAAGCTGGTTATCCTAATGGCTTTGACACCACTTTAAAATTACCACCACCGTCCTACGCGCGCAGAGGTGGAGAAATTATTGCGGCTCAACTAAGAGCAGTCGGAATAAATGCTGAAATAAGCAATCTAGAGTGGGCTGATTGGCTAAAGCAAGTATTTAAAGGAAAGGATTATGGTTTAACAATTGTCTCACATACAGAACCTATGGATATAGGAATATATGCAAGACCAGCATACTATTTCCAATATGATAATCCTGATTTTCAGCAATTGATGAAGGATCTTACAGCCGAGAGTGATCCAGCTGCACGCTCAAATATGCTCAAGAAAGCTCAAAGGATTATTTCAGACGATTATGTTAATGGATATCTTTTTCAGCTAGCAAGAACATCCGTAATCAACTCAAAAATTAACGGAATGTGGGAAAACTCTCCTACACAAGCTACAGATCTTACAGGAGTAAGTTGGTCTGACTAAAACATAAAACTAAAAGAAAGCACGTCATGGAAAGCACTCATGACGTGCTATTCTAACAATAATAATATTAAAAATTTTAATTAATATTGGCACAATCACATGCTTCATTTTGCATTCACGCGTCTTATTTCGTTATCGCTTAGCCTAATTGCTGCAAGTGTAGTTATATTTTCGGTTATCGAAATCATTCCAGGTGATCCGGCATCTTTTATGCTTGGAATAAATGCACAACCAGATACGATAGCTGCTCTTCGAGACCAACTTGGTCTGAACGGCTCTATTATTTCAAGATATTTTAATTGGATTTCTGGTATGTTAACAGGGGATTTTGGGATTTCGTATACATATCGTGTGCCTGTTTCTGAGCTTATCATGGCCAGGGTTTGGATAAGTTTACCACTGGCCATCTATGCTCTTGCCATCTCAACCTTAATTGCATTTCCTGTTGGATTAATCGCTGCTGCAAATCGCGGAAGACCAGTTGACCTAACCATTATGGGAACGACTCAACTTGGAGTAGCAATACCAAATTTTTGGTTTGCTATGATCCTTGTATTAATTTTTGCAATAAATTTACGTTGGTTCTCAGCTGGAGGCTTTCCAGGTTGGGATCAAGGTTTTTTACTATCTATTAAGTCCTTAACCTTGCCAGCAATTGCTCTGGCATTGCCACAAGCTAGTATTTTGGCTCGAATAATGCGTTCAAGCATTTTAGACACATTGGATCAAGATTATGTTAGAACTGCTAGAGCTAAAGGGCTTACTAGAAGTCAGGCAATTTGGCGACATGCATTAAAAAATGCAATGATCCCCGTTCTGACAATAATAGGAATGCAATTTTCTTTTCTCATGGCTGGAGCTATAATCATAGAAAACGTATTCTTTCTTCCAGGCCTGGGTAGACTTATTTTTCAAGGAATAACTCAGCGTGATCTGATTGTAGTTGAAAGTGTTGTAATGCTTCTAGTTTTTGCTGTCATAACCGTAACATTTATTGTCGACATTACATATGCCGCTGTAGACCCTAGGCTAAGAAGAAAACAATGAAACTTCCACGTACACTTATTTTTGGTGGAATACTATTTGCTACATTTCTTTTCGCCGCTTTGGCTTCATTTTTCTGGACACCTGAAAATGTTGAAGTTCTAAAGATCACATCTAGATTTAAACTGCCATCAGTTATTAATTGGTTTGGAACTGATCATTTTGGGCGGGATATATTTTCAATGATAATGGTTGGTGCCAGAACATCAATCGCCGTCGCTGTTGTCGCTGTTGGAATTGGAATTATCATCGGAGTACCACTTGGTTTATGGGCAGCATCTCGTCATGGGCATTGGTTAGATGACCTAATCATGAGAGGCAATGATCTTGTATTTGCATTCCCATCATTGATTATTGCTATTTTAATTACTGCCGTGTTTGGCCCTTCTGCATTTAACGCAATAATTGCAATTGGAATTTTCAATGTCCCAGTTTTTGCGAGAATATCTAGGGGTGGTGCTCTGTCTATCTGGAATTTAGACTACATATTATCTGCTAGAGTCGCTGGGAAAGGTACATTTCGAATTTCGGCTGAACATATTTTGCCCAACATTGCTAATCTTTTAATAGTTCAGGGTACCATTCAATTTAGTTTAGGGATTTTGGCAGAAGCAGCGTTAAGTTACGTTGGCTTGGGTGTTCAGCCACCGACTCCAAGTTGGGGTAGGATGTTAGCAGATAGTCAAACAATGATCTCATTTGCCCCTCACTTGGCTCTGTTTCCAGGCTTTGCAATTATTTTAACAGTCCTTGGCTTGAACTTAATGGGAGATGGTTTGCGTGATATTCTAGACCCAAGAATAAGGCGAGCACAAAAATGACCCTTCTGAATGTCGAAAATTTAACATTATCTATTCATGACACAAAAATTTTGGATAACATTTCATTTTCAGTAAACGAGGGTGAAATTTTTGGTATAGTTGGAGAAAGTGGATCCGGAAAGTCTATGACTGCTCTCGGTTTAATGAAATTATTACCAGATGGCGCAAAAATGACAGGCGCAGTGACCCTGTCTGAAATAGACTTGTCAAAAATCTCAGAAGAAAAAATGTGCTCCTTGAGAGGAAATGCAATCAGTATGATTTTTCAGGAGCCGATGACAGCACTTAACCCTGTCCAAACAATTGGGAATCAGGTTGCAGAAACGTTAATTATTCATGGTCAAGCAAAACGAAGTGAAGCATTGAGAGTCGCTCGCGAAAAATTAAACCGCGTTGGACTAACTGCAAAGCAATTTCCATTAAGCAAATATCCTCATGAACTATCTGGTGGTCAGCGGCAACGAGTTGCAATAGCGTTAGCGATTGCAATGCGGCCACAAATTTTAATTGCTGACGAACCCACCACAGCATTAGATGTCACGACCCAATCTCAAATTTTAAAATTATTAAAGTCTTTAGTTGACGAAGAAAAAATGGCGTTGATCCTGATCACTCATGATTTGGCCGTCGTATCAGGATTAGCAAATAATGTTGCTGTGATGCAAAATGGGGAAATTGTAGAAGCTGGAAAAACAAAAGATGTGTTCCATCATATGAAGCATGAATACACCAGACAATTATTTTCTGCTTCAAATCACGTACCAACTCGAAACCCAAAATTAGCAGAAGTCCCCTTGCTCGAAATTAATAACGTTATTCGGAATTATAAATTACCGCGCGAAAGTATATTTTCCCGACAAAAAGATTTTCCAGCTATACGTGATATCAGTTTTACGTTGAAAAAGGGTGAAAACTTGGGATTAGTTGGAGAAAGTGGCTGCGGGAAATCAACCCTAACACGAGCAATACTGGGCTTGGAAGAATTGCAAGGCGGTGAAATCAAGCTGGAAGGTGATATTGTAAAAGCAGGTAAGAATTTAGACCCTAACATTAGACGCAAAATGCAAGTGGTTTTTCAAGATCCCTTTGGCTCTTTTAATCCACGGCATAAAGTTGGACGGCTAATATCTGAACCATTTTACTTAATTGAAGACCAACCTAAAGGACTAGAACTTAAAAATGAGATAGATGACGCCCTACTGAATGTTGGTTTAGAAAGAGAGGACGCAAATAAGTATATACATGAGTTTTCAGGGGGCCAGCGTCAAAGAATAGCAATAGCTCGAGCCTTAATAATAAAACCTAGCCTTATCGTATTAGATGAGGCTGTCTCAGCTCTTGATGTTTCTATTAGAGCGCAGGTTCTAGATTTGTTAGCAGAGTTATCTTCAAAATTTAACCTTTCTTATTTGTTTATAAGTCACGATCTATCAGTAGTCAGAAATATAACAGACAGAGTGTTAGTTATGAAATCAGGTCGTATTGTTGAAAGTGGTCAAACGCAAATGGTCTTCAATGATCCTAAGCATGATTATACAAAAGAATTAATTGCAGCCACACCAAAACTGCCTAAAAATTTTAACCAAAGTATATAACCAATTTAGTTTGGATTTGCTTGCGACTTGCTAATATTACGATACAGACAATTGTTATTAAAATATTAAGAATACCTTGGCTTAAACCTAAGCCAACAATTTCTTTGCTAAATCTATATCTATATTAGCACCACATAATAAAACTATAGAATTTTGCTTACCAACCCGTTTTTCAACCTGTTTAAAACCAGCCAATGCTAATGCTGCTGAGCCTTCAACAATTTGATGCTCCTCAAACGCCATATCTCTAAAACACTTCTCAATTTCATTTTCTTCACACCAAATCAACTCATCAATAGTTTGCTGTGTAATTGGTAAAGTCACAGTGTCTTCATCTACACCACCCGCACAACCGTCAGCCAGGGTTTCAAAATGATCAGTACTAATCATTTTTCCAGCTTTTATTGAATCTGCTAAAGTACACGAATTAATCGCAGACACACCCCAAATTTTTGTTGAAGGGCTATGGGCTTTTATAACAGCTGAAATACCACTTATCAGACCCCCACCACCGATTGATACAAACAAGTTGTCAATAGACTGATTTTTCATTTGCTCAATAAGCTCTAACCCGATTGTACCCTGGCCAGCAATAACATCTAAATCATTATAAGGTGATATATAAAAATACCCTTTTTCTTTCGAAAGTTTCTGCGCGTATAATTCTGCCTGACCTGATTCATCTCCTTCTATCAAAACTTGAACTCCAAAACCTTTTATTCGCTCAAGCTTAATTTTCGCTACCGTTTTCGGTAAAACAACAGTTAAAGAAGCCCCTAATATTGATGATGCCTTCGAGCATGCTATCCCATGATTACCAGAAGAAGCTGTTATAAACTTTACCTCATCTAAGTTTTTTTCCTTAGCTAATGCAGTTAATTTGCTTAATGCACCACGAATTTTAAATGAACCTGTCTCTTGAAAATTCTCAGCTTTAAACATTAGTTTTGACCCATACCGCATTGAAGGCAATAACGGTGTTTTAAAAATACTCTCTTGTATACGATCCATTGCCTTTGATGAATTAGCAGCGATAGTCTCAATAGATATTTGTTTAGTGGTCATGTTATTTACTTCCTAATTTGTCTGTAACAGCTTTTGCTATCATAATATCTTGTATGGCAACACCAGATAAATCAGCTATTGTTATTTGCTGATCGTTTGTACGACCCTTCGAAGGGTCAATGATAATTGATCCTAATTCAACCAATTTATCTTTATTACATTTACCAGCTTTCAATGCCTGAGAAATTTCTCCCCTTTGGATTGCCTGCTCAATACTATCAGCGGCAACAATATCAGCTAAATCAAGTATATCGGGAGAAAGTTCACATTTATCGCTTGTGTCAGACCCCATCGCCGTTATGTGCGTCCCAGGAGTAATCATTTCGCGTTTAAGTAACGGACTCGTCGCAGGCGTGGTAGTCACAATAATTTGACTTACTTTGCATAAATCATTCAAATTTTCTATTACATTTGCTTCGTATCCCATTTTTTGCATGTCAACAGCAGCTAGTTCTGCCTTATCTTTGTTACGACCCCAGATGACAAGGTTTCTGCAATCTGTCATTTTTTGTAGGTACAATGCTTGCAAACGCGATTGAACTCCAGTTCCTACAATTCCAATCATATTGACATTTTTTGGTGCTAAACATTTTGCTGCGACAGCACCAGCTGCCGCTGTCCGATGATTTGTAAGTTCACCCTCTTCTAAAAGGACAGAGCTAATATGACCTGTTTTTTGGCTAAAAACCATCATACAACCACTAAATGGGCTGAGCCCTATACTTGGATTCTGGAAAAAGCCAGTTGCCATTTTTACAACAAAATCTTCATCTCCTTTTATTGCACCATATTTAATGTGAAGCTCCCCATCAACATCAGGGAAAAGCATTTCGCCAATAGGTGGAATAACAACTTTTTCCTCAGATAGAGCTTTAAAACCCTGAGCTATAACATCTACCACATCAATATCTTTTAAAGCTTTTAGGATTTCATCAAGTTTAAATACTTGGGCCAAATCACCACCTCAAATTAATTTCTATAATTTTAATACAAGTTAACCTATCTAATGAAGAGACTTACTAAAATAGATTTTTTCTATAAAGCCTCTTTTAATATTTTCACCACCTCATTTGAGTGTGTTATGATCACATAATGACCTGCTTTTATAGAAACATGCCTCATACCATCAGATTTTGCTCGCACCGCAATCTCACCAAAAAATGATGGTTCTTGCGTACATTCTATAAATGTACCTGGAATATCTGTTGTTGCAGATGGCAACTTATCTGAATGGGTTCGAATTGTCATCGGAGTTGATCGATCCATATCAAAACTCTCTAATTCAGGAAAATAAGTCATCTTATCTACTGGCTCTACCTGCCATGGCTTGTCTTTTAAACGCAACGTTTCAAAAATCTCTGGTTGCCATGGTAATAAATCCCAAGCACACTCACCTGCTCTTGGCAAAAAGGCATCAACATAAACTAAATGGGCTAGTCTATCTTTAACTTGGGCAGCAGCTCCAGTTATAACCATCCCACCATAACTATGCCCTACCAAAATTACGTTATAAAGATCCTCCCATTCAATAAGGTTAGCAATATCATCAATATGAGTTTGAAGGCCTACATTTTCATTTATCAAATGATGCCGGTCAGACATTCCAGTCAGACTGGGGGTCAGAACACGATGGCCTTCCTTCTCAAGGCTTTCTCTAATTGCTGCCCATTGCCAACCGCCAGCCCATGAACCATGTACTAACACAAAGTTTGCCATTTTAATCTCCTGTTTTTTAATTTAATCTCTATAGCTTTTTTTCCTAATTATAATGAACTAAAGGTCCAACTCTATACTTTCTGACGAACAACTTGAAACACATGGTGTTATAAATTCTTTTCTGTCAGATGGTTGCATAACAAGATCACGGTGAATTGGGGTTCCCGCCAGAAACCTCGTCTTACATTCAAGGCAAATTCCTCCCTCACAAGAAGCAGGCACATCGAAACCAGCTACTCTTAAAGCTCCCAGCATAGTTTGTCCCTTCGGGACTTTAACCACACTACCACTTTTCTTAAGAACAACTTGATAAGCCGCATCTTCTAAATGTTCGTCAATACCAAACTTTTCAAAATGCAACCGATCTCCCAACGCCTTTCCATTTATATTAGCATCATTAATCATCGAACTAGGCCCACAACAATATAAATGTTCGTCAGACTTAATCTTTGAAATAACTTTTTCAATCGATAGACGATTTCCTCCATGACTTATATATTTGTAGATATTTGGTTCCTTTTCATATTTCTTAAGCAAGCTTTGGCATGAAATTTTTTCTCCAAATTTTGCACAAATATGTAATTCCCAATCAATTTCTTTACTGATTAAATCTGGTAACATTGATAAAAATGGCGTTATTCCAATGCCACCAGCTATGAATATATGACGCTTTGCATCTCCAAGTGAAAAGTGATTACGTGGAAGCGACACTGGTAAGATCATGCCTTCACTTAAATTGTGCATTTCACTTGAGCCCCCACGTCCTTCTATCTCCATTTGCACTGCTATCATGTATTGGGTTTTATTGTTGGGATCACTACAAAGAGAGTACTGTCGTATTAGACCACTCGGTAAATAAATATCCAAATGAGCTCCTGGCATAAAACTTGGAAGAGGCCAGCCATCAGGGTCTGATAACGTAAATATCTTGATATTGTTCACATCATCTTCAATAGAAACAATCTCAGTAGTTACACTATGAATTCTATTACGCATAGATTTAAACCATCCTTATCTCATCACCAGTAAAAATTTTCCCACTAACTATTATTTTGGCATTTAACCCTGACCTATTTAGCAGTTGATTGAAAAGCTCTAGACCAGTTATCTGTTCAATATGGCGACATGGCGTTGAAAGTCTGGTGCCTTCCAGAATTGCCTCACCAATCTTAAATTTTTTACCCACCAAATGATTCAGAGGAACATCACGCGTTGTTACATTTCTTCTATGGTCTTCTGGTCTAAGAATAATATTGTGATCTCTCAAAAGAGCATCAATTGTTTCTTCCTCAAATAAAGTAATTTGGCGCCCTTCTTCTGGCCTATCTGAATGAAAAGCCTCTCCAGTAGCGTGCCTATCACCATCAATACCAACCCCTGCAATAAGAGATAAACACCGAAAATTTTTCATAGGCAGAAATGATCGAGGAGTCTTATGCAACCCAACAATCTCACCAGACCATCTTGCTAAATTTTTAGTCACTTACTTTCTCCCAATTACTGTCATCAGCTCACATACACTGTACAAAACGGCTATAATTATCAAATAGTAATACGTTCCTCAATATCTTCTCTAAACATCAGTCCTTCCATTTTAAAAATTGCTTCACCGTGGTCCATTAGATGGATTACGTCATTGAATCTCTCAAGAAATGTCAGGTTCTGGTCTACTATTAAAAATCCACGGCCCTTTGCTTTTTCCTTTATGATGATTTCTGCCATCAATTCTATATTATCAGATTGTACGCCCTCAGTGGGTTCATCGAGTAATACCATTTTTGTGGGCTCAGCGATTACCCTAGAAAATGATAGGAGTTTTTTTTCTCCTCCCGAGAGTGTGCCAGCTCTTTGGCCCAGGCGCTCTTTTAAACGCGGAAAGTATTTAAATACTTCATCATAGCTTTCAAGATCTGTACCTTCGTAGTGCAAAGTCAGATTTTCTTCTAAACTCAATTCATCAAATACAATACTTTCCTGAGGAGCATAGGAAACTCCCATCTTAAGCCTTTTATGCTTTGCGATTGATCGAACATCTTGGTTTAGTACAAAAACAGTACCATCAGATAATTTCAGTGAGCCAGAGATTAACTTCATAAGTGTGCTTTTACCAACACCATTTCTACCAGTCACGCTAACAACCTGACCAGAGTATACGTTCAATGATATATTTTTCACAATTATAAGATCGTCATACCCACCTGATAAATTCTTTACTTCCAACATGAGATCAGCCATCATTTCGATCCTCCAGCGTAAACAACTTGCACCTCCTTGTTCGCTCGGATTTCTTCTAAGGAACCTTGAGCAAGCAGTTTCCCTTGATGCATAACAAACACATTATCAGACAATAATTCCACAACATGCATATCATGTTCGACAATAATAAATGTTGCTTTTGATGTTTTGGCTAATTTTGATATTGCTAAAATCATTTTTTCTGTTTCGTATTTCGACAATCCAGCACAAGGTTCATCAAGTAAAATCAGGTCAGGCTCAGCTAAAACAGTCATTGCAAAATCAAGCATTTGTCTCTGCCCAACTGACAAAGTTCCAGCATGGACATCAGTTTTGTTTAGAAAAGGAAAAGACTCTTCTAAATCTTTCAGCAAATTAGTGCCCCATGAGTATGGACGTACTGAAAATAGGTGCTTTATATTGAGTCTATTTACCCAAATTGCGATATCAATATTCTGCCGAACTGTGAGATTAGAAAAAATTGATGGTACTTGTAATTTTCGTCCAATACCAATTTTTGGCGTACGAAAGGGTCGTATTCCTTTTAATGATTTGCCAGACCAATAAACATTACCTGTATTGTAATCTAACTTACCTGTTAGTGCATTTAAGGCAGAGGTTTTTCCAGCTCCATTAGGACCAATCAAACAATGCACACCAGGATTTTCTATGGTAAAGGAAAGATTATCAAGGATTGAAACATTGCCCACCTTGACTGATACATTATCAAATTTCAAAACTGGCTTTCGCAAATTATTTTTTTTGGGAATAATTTGAGATCGTGAGGATACGTTATTGGACAAAATATCAATGTTAAAGCGTCTTAATAAGGATGTTACCATGCCTGAAATTCCACCAGGCATTCGCAGAACAACTAAAATAAACACCAAAGCTACACCTACCTCCCAATATGCAAAGCTATCTCTCAGCCCTGATGCCAAGAAACCAATCAACACTGCTCCCACAATTGGACCAATAAATCCGAATCTTCCCCCAACAGCAGCCCAAATAACCAATTCTGCAGAAAGTATGAATCCAACAACTTGTGGGGTTACAATTCCTTGGTGTGGGGCAAAAAAAGCTCCTGCCAGACCTGCAATAGCACCACTGATAGCAAACGCAGCTGCTTTTACCAAACTAGTATTAATACCTAAAAATTGTGTTCGCTCCTCATTTTCTCGGACAGCCTCTAATAACTGTCCGAAAGGTGTTCGTATCAAATAGACTAAAACGAATGTTGAAATTGCTAACGCACCAACAATAAAAAAATATAGACTTCCATAACTATCAATTCCAGGCAGACCACCTATACCTGTTAATCCATTAAACCCGCCAGTTATCCATACCTGTGAGTTAGCTAATTGATATCCTAATAAGGATAATGCTAACGTGATTAATGAAAAATAAGGACCCGAACCAATTTGCCTGTCAAAAACCAATAATCCTACTAAACCAGCAATAAACGCTGGTATAAGGATAGACAAAATTAAAGCAGATATTACTGATAACCAACCAACACTATCTTGTAATATTGTTCCAGAAATATACGCACCAATACCAAAAAATAGGGCTTGTCCCAAAGGCAAAAAGCCTCCTTTTCCCCAGCAAAGAGCTATACCCTGACCAACCATCCCATATAGAAGATACAATCCCAATTGATAAGCAAAATAGCTATTAGTCAAAAATGGTATCAGTATTAATACTGCTAAAAGCAGGCTTTTAACGACGAGAGTATATGCCATCAGGTCTTAACCATAGAAACAAAATTGAGAGAAGCAATACTGACAAATAACCAGCTGTCTTATCAAATATTGTTGAAATTAAAGCATCACTACCACCTATTACAGCTGAACCTATTAAAAGTCCCTCCAAAGTACCTAATCCACCTACAATCAGTATAAAAAATGATGAAAGCAGGTAATCTAGACCGATGTAAGGCTCTACCCTCACCAATGGTGCTAAAAGCACACCAGCCAAACCAGCGAATGAAACCCCTATTATGAACGTCACCGTAGAAAGCCGCGAAGTATCAATACCAACAGCCGAAGCTAGACCAGGATTCTGAACCATAGCTCTTATCCGCAATCCAGTTTTACTTTTTTGATACCAGGCAAACAAAGTCACAAATAAAAGAATAATTATAGCAATTAATATTAGTCGATAAGAAGGGTATGTAATTCCTAAAATATCTATAGTTCCCGGCATCACTTGATCAACGCTTTTGTAATCACGTGAGAAAATAGCTTCAATACCCTTGCGAATTAGAATGGCAACACCCCAAGTTGCCAAAAGGGTATCAAATGGACGATTATATAAATGCCTTATAATCGTCCATTCCATCAACCATCCAACTATCACACAAACAAGTATTGAAATTGGAATGGCCCATATAAAATTTAGTCCTAAAGATTGCACAACATAAGCACTATAAGCACCTAGCATCACAAACTCGCCGTGTGCCATATTCATAACACCGAGCAGACCAAAAACCATCGCAAGCCCCAGCACAATTAGTGCCAGGGTCGCTGATGAATATATAAAGTTTAAGACAAACGTTATTAGAGCTTCCACTAATTACGCTTTACAAAAATTTCCAGGCTCTTGTTTTGAAAATGTCTTAACAATTTTAAAATCTGTACCTTTAGCTTCAGCCAAATAAATATCGAGAGTTAAGTGTCGGTTTTTCATGACCGCATCCCCACGAGGGCTTCCAAATGCTGTACCTTCAGCTACAGAGTCCATTTCCTTCACAGATAAGCCACCTGCCCTCTCCGCGATTGCATCAAGTGCGGTTAAGCCATCATAACAAGATGTACTAAGCCCATTTAATAACGCAGCTTTACTTCCAAATTTTGCAGAGTAACTCTCAGCGAAAGCTTTAGCATCAGCAGTTTCAATGTTGGCAAAATAGCTCGCTGCTGAAAAGACATTCTTTGAGTTTTCTGCGCCAATACCCATCAATGTATTTTCATCAATAAGGGTACCCAGCCGCATGACATTATCTGCTAAACCAAAGCTGGCAAATGCCCGATTAAAAGATACCGACGCGCCACCAACCAATGTGATCAAAACCATGTCAGCTCCACTGTCTTTAATTTTAGCTAAACTAGAATCAAAGTTATCGACGGTAAATGGCATATACTCTTCGCCTACAACCTCACCACCAATATCAGCAATCGTATTTTTAGCAATTGCATTGGTGTCTCGAGGCCAATTGTAATCATTCCCGATAAGGTAGAATTTTTTGCAATTTTTTTCATTAGCAAGCCATGTCATCGTAGGGACAACAGACTGAGCTGGCGTTTCACCAACATAGTAAACTCCATTGGCACATTCTCCACCTTCATAATTTGGACAATAAACATATGGGACTTGTTCCTTAAAAACATTTATTAAAGCCCCGCGAACGGCACTATCATGCATGCCAATAAAAGCTTCACAACCTTCACCGCGCCATAGTCTCAATGCTGTTTGTGCTGCTTCGGCTGGTGGCAACCCTGCATCACCAAAAATTATTTCAATCTGTCTGCCAAGAATTCCTCCAGCAGCGTTAATGTCTTCAGCAGCCATTTGAGACACATTTTTTGATGCAGGACCAAACAAACCTGCCGGCCCACTCAGTGGTATCATTACTCCCACTTTCAAAACTGATCCGGCCATTGCTTTACCAGCCACAGTTTGAAATGCTGCCGTCGCAGCGACAGCTGTTAGGGATGATTTAATAAAGTCACGTCTTTTCATTTTACCCTCCATTTTTACGCTCAATAATTTAAAAATCTTTAAGATGTGAGCGTCATCTCAATAGATTTTGCTAAATTTAGTAAATTTTGGTCATCACCAGGCAAGCCTTCAAGTTCAATGCCAACAGGCAAGTCAGTTGAAACTCCACAGGGTAAAGAAATTCCTGGCGCACCTATGTTAGATCCAAGATCCGTATTTCGAATGTAAGTTGGAAATACTGGAACTTGTGTCCCATTCAGTTCAACCGTTTCGTCCTCACCTATATTTCGTGCCGTTAGTGGGGTTGTGGGGAAAATAATTGCATCTAGCTTGTGCTCGTCAAAAGTTGACTTATAAATTTTAAGCATTTCAGGCCTGTGAACATTAATTGCTGCATCATAAGCCTCTTTTGGCATAGCATCAGCACCCATCTGACTATTAAAAACCCCCAGTACGTCAGGAGATCTAATACCCTCCACTAATTCATGAAAACTTACACTTGGGACATATTTCTTCAAATAATCTGGTAAATCCTGCATAACTTCATAAAGTGCGACTGGGAACCCAAAAGCTTCATTATGGCTCCAGATTTCCGACATGGTTACTTCTTTCAATTTAACCCCCACTTTTTCAAGGGCTGACAACTGAGCTTGGACCGTTTTTTCTACCTGAGGCTCTAGATTATCAAAGAACACCTCACTTGGAATCCCAAGTGTGATATCATTAAAAGTTTTATCATTATCAACCTTATCTGTATCACACAAAATATCATCAAATAAGACAATATCACTTACATTCCTGGCGATAGTTCCAACGGTATCTCTAGTGTGAGAAATTGGAACTACTCCTTCAGCAGAATATCTTCCCGTCGAGGGTCTAAAACCCACCACCCCACAAAGAGCAGCTGGGATGCGGCAGGACCCACCTGTATCAGTACCCAATCCTATGGGGAAAATTCCTGATGCTACAGCAGCTGCAGTTCCCCCTGACGAGCCGCCAGCAAATTTTTCTTGATTGACAGGGTTCTTTACTGGTCCAGTAACTGAATTATTAGAAGTAATTCCAAATGCCAATTCATGCATGTTCGCCTTTGCACCCAAAATTGCATCTTCTTTTAGCAATAAATCAATTGTTTCAGCATTGATATCTAAATGATTATTCATCAACGCTGTAGTGCATGCTGTTGTTGGAAAAATCTTAGAATTCATATTATCTTTCACAACGAAGGGTATGCCACATATTTTTCCTGCTACACCAGATTCTCTTTTTTCATCTGCAATCTCAGCATTCTCTATTAAGAGATCTTCGTTAAAAGATTGAATTGAGTTTAAATGATTAAGATCTTTAAGTCTTCTTGATAACTCAGCAGCATATTCTTTTGCAGATATTTTTTTGGTGTCCATTAAATTCAGTAGCTCTACAACACCAAGCTTCATAGAATCAGAAGTCATTCGTTCCCCCATAAAATTTATCTTATCTTATGCAATGGGCCCATTAAGTATATCATCACAAATGATGATTTTTTTCCGCCAAACATTGCGCCAATTGTGTTCTTCGGTTTAATCCCGATTTTCTAAAAATTGCTGTTATGTGCGTTCGTAAAGTTGGTTTTGAAATGCATAATTTCTCACATATCTCTTCATCCATGAGCCCTAAAACTAATAAATCGGCTATTTCTGCTTGACGTGTAGTGAACCGAAAATCCTCTTTTAATTGTGAGAACCTTAGAGAAGGAGCAAACTCATCAGCATTTTGCGCTCTTATTAATGCATTTACAAAACTTGGACCTATTGCATCAACTATTTTTGCGTCACGGTCTGTAAAATCTTCTTTTTGAGAACCTCGCCAAATTCGAACATCACCAATATTTTCTCCACGATTATAAGCGAAATAATTTAGCCCAAAGCATAATCCATCTTTTTTCAAAAAATCATTAAAAAACTCTGTTCGTACCAATCTATCGTGGCTCATCACTTCACTAACAGGTGTGGCGTTCTTTCTTCTTTGTAGAGTAGGCGTGATTGGATCATGAAATTGATAGTAATCCTCATAAACTTTCAAATTATCATTATTCATGTTTAATTGAACACAAGATACAAATTTCTTTTGATCTTCATCCCAAACATAAGAAGCGAAATAGTCTGCATTAAGCAATTCTAGCAGAGTCTTTCCAACCCTTTGTCTCACTTCATTATGATCAAAATCACCACTAAGATCTCGCATAATGGAAAAAACTAAGTTTGCTTCCTGGTCTGTTAAATTCAATAACCTTATCCTCGAATTGGCTTCACTGAAACCACAACAATTACAAAATTATACCAGTATAATTTCATAGACTGGTATTTAAAATCATAGGATAGAAAGCTAGGCAAAAAAGTATTAAAGAGTCAATCAATCTATAAAACAATTTTTTTAAATGTTTATTACATAGTTATTATTATGTAAGTTATTAATAAAACACATATGATTGAAGATTACAAAAAAAGAGCTTTCTTAAATGTCAATTAGACTAAACATAACTAATTTTTATGCAAGATTGATGGTCAAGCCATTTCTCAGAAGAAATAAAGATCCGTATCGTGTTAGAAGATGGTTAGAAAATCAAGCAAAATATTTTTTCTTAAAACCTGAAAATTTCTGGGAAACTCCAACCACTTTTTCTGTAGATAATAAAACTGTCAAGGGACTCTGGGTTGGTAGTGGAAAAAATAAAAAATATAAAGGGGTACTGCTATATATCCATGGTGGGGCGTTTATATTTGGAAGCCCCAAAACTCATATGAAGTTAGCGGCTCGAATAGCTAAAGAAATCGATTTTAAGGCTGCTTTGCCAAATTATAGATTAGCACCTGAAAATAAGTATCCATGCGCGGTCGAAGACGTAATCACGACATATCAAGCGATTTTATCAACTGGTACAAAATCAAGCCAAATTGTATTGGCTGGGGACAGCGCTGGTGGAACACTTGTTCTTGAACTAATCAACCATCTTTTAAAGAAAAAATTAGATCTACCTGCTGCTGCAGTTCTTTTAAGCCCACTTACAGATCTGACATTTTCAGGAAACTCGATAAAAACTAATAAAGAAGCTGAGGTTATACTGCCAGCAGAGCAGATTGATTTTATGAAAACATCTTATTTAGGATCAATAGATCCAAAAGGTATTTCACCATTATTTTATCAATACTCAGGATCTTGTCCAATTTTAATTCATGTCAGCGAAAGCGAGATTCTTTTGGATGATAGTACTAGGTTATCTAAAAGATTAAAATCTGAAGGCGTTGATGTTGTCATGCAGAAAATGGCTAATACTCCACATGTGTGGCATTTAATGTATGGTTATTTTCCAGAGGCCAAACAGTCCTTCAATCAAATATCTAAATTTTTGAATACCAAATTATCCAACAAAATATAGCAATTTTACAATAATCTTCGCTACGAGTTATAATTGATATTTAGTTTAATTATGCTAATGTAATGAGGCAGAGGTTAAAAAATGACAGATACTGAGAAAAAGCGAACACTAGTACTCACAGGGGCTAGTCGGGGTATTGGTCATGCTACAGTGAAAAGATTTTCTGCTGAAGGTTGGCGAGTACTTACATGTTCTCGAAAACCTTTTGACGATAGGTGTCCTTGGCCTGGTGGCGCAGATGATCATATACAGGTAGATTTGGCAGATCCAACAAGCACCATTAATGTTATTTCTGAAATAAAAGAAAAATTAAATGGTCGTTTAGATGCCCTCGTAAACAATGCGGGTATTTCTCCAAAAGGTAGCAAAAGTGAACGATTAAATAGTATTGATACAGATTTAAAAACTTGGGGCCACGTTTTTCATGTTAATTTCTTTGCATCAGTAGTTTTGGTAAACGGCCTGCGCGATGAGCTAGCTGCAGCAAAAGGCTCAGTTGTAAATGTAACTTCAATAGCTGGCTCAAGAGTGCATCCGTTTGCCGGGGCTCCTTACGCAACTTCCAAAGCAGCATTAGCAGCGTTGACTAGAGAAATGGCTTATGACCTTGGCCCATTAGGTGTTCGAGTTAATGCAATTGCGCCAGGTGAAGTTGAAACTTCCATTTTGAGTCCAGGTACAGACCAGATCGTAGATGCGCTTCCATTACAGCGCTTAGGCCAACCATCAGAAGTAGCGTCAGCAATTTACTTTCTATGCTCCGGACAAAGCTCTTACATATCTGGTGCTGAAATACAGGTGAACGGCGCGCAGCACGTTTAAATCTTTAAGAAATCCGTATAATCCTTTCCTATTTGCGATACTGCTTGATACATTAATTCAATCCCAAACTCTTCTTTTGCTAACGCAGAATGTGAACCAACTCTTCCATCAGGGAAATTCTTCCGATGTTCTTTAGCATCTCCATGCTTGTCACCCGAATGGTCTATTATGTATTTTTTGCTTAATTTTTTGGGTGGCATTTTTGCAAGCGAAGATTGAATTTCTCGATGATTAACCCGCGTTATTGAAATTTCAGATGGGGTAGCATGCATACCTTCCCAATCACCAAAATATTTATCACGTAACTCATTGACACTTTTAAAATCCCACCAGCTTCTAATTCTTATTTCAACATCTGTGATAGAATTTTTTAAGTTTCTTAATGGCTCTAGGTTTGCACCGTGACCATTCAATAAATAAATATGTCTAAATCCTTGCCGAGCGAGTGAGCTCAAAACTTGCCCACAAAGTTCTTGGAATAGCTCTGAAGAAATAGAAATTGTACCTGGAAATTCCATATTAAACTCAGCTGGGGCATATGCCAAAGTCGGAGCAATCAAGGCATTTATATTCCTTCCAACTTCTCCAGCAATTTCTTCTACACAAAGAGCATCAGTACCAATTAACCCAATTGGTCCGTGTTGCTCAACCGAGCCAGTTGGCACAATTATCCCATCGGAAGATTTTAAATAATCCTGAACTTCAAACCAGGTTGAGGTGAGTAATTTCATGCATTATCCTTGATAAATATTTAAATTATTAGTTTTTATCTTCTAAAATAAATAAAATAAAAAAAGCCCCAAAGGGGCTTTTTCTTTTCACACTCTAAATGAATGGTTTTTAAAGACCGTATTTATCAGCTGTCGCCTTAAAGAAGCCTCTCGCCTCTTTAATTTTAATCCAACTATTTACATAATTGATCCATACTTGATCTGCTTGAGGTAAAAGCATAGCCAATGGCACCGGTGCTCTTGGAGCCTCAACCGGAATCTCACGTAAATTTGGATATTTAGAAAGCAGACTTCCACCTTCAATGTTAGATGTTACAAAAACATCAGCTCTACCAACCAAGACTTCTTGATAACCTCTAGCTGGTGCTTCAACTTTAGTAATCTTAGCATCTGCGAACCAATTCTCAACTTGGGTTTCAAAAGAAGTTCCTAATGTTGTTGCGACATGCACATCAGCTTGATTGATAGAATCCCAGCCGTTAAATCGATCAATCTTATCATCAGTTGTGTAAGCTTTAGTCACAACAGCTGTATAAGGGTCAGAAAACCCTGAAGCTTTCATTCTACTTGCTTTGATACTGGCAGATCCTGTTATGTAATACTTTTCAGAAACTATTCCATTAACTAAAGTTTTCCAGTCAGTAGCGACAAACTCTATCTCAACATCTAAGTCTTTTGCTAATTCATTTAGGATATCTATATCATATCCTTCGTAACTATTCGTTGCGGTGTCCCTTTTACTAAAAGGGTAAAAATCACCAGTCGTACCAGCTTTTAATACTCCAGAACTTAAAATTTGATTAAGAACTGACTCAGCGGCAACTGAGCTATTTACCATAAATAACGTCAATATAGCTGCGATATATATTTTTATTAATTTCATCGTATTTACTCCCAATTAAAGATCTATTTCTTTTAATTTTTTAATTAACAACCTAACGCAATCTTTTTTTAAGACTTAACTACGCCAAGCTCATCTAAATATTTTTAAAATACTACAGTAGCACCTATCATCATTAAAAGTTAAATGAAAGATTTTCATTTTTAGATTAACAAACTTAAAACTGAAAAATAAATAATTGCAATTCTTAATTAACTCGCTAATATTTTTTGATCAGGCTCTTTGTGTTAGAGTTCAATCATACAGGTTTATTCTGAAAGATAATCCTCCATCACTTGGAAACAAAATGTCAAAAAAAACTCTAGCCGTTGAATTCAAAAGTGTAGACAAATGGTTTGATGATTTTCAGGTGTTAAAAGATATAAATTTAGAAGTATCAGTTGGTGAAAAAATTGTTATATGTGGTCCCTCAGGTTCTGGTAAGTCAACATTGGTTAGATGCATTAATAGTTTGGAGAGCCATCAAAGTGGAGTTATAAAAGTCTCAGGCGATGAAGTAAGTTCAAAATCGAAAAAAGATAATAAAACCCTCACCGAAGTGGGTATGGTATTCCAACAATTTAATCTATTTCCACACCTGACGGTGAAGGAAAATTTAATTCTAGGGCCAATGAAGGCTCTCGGTTTATCTCGGAAGGATGCTGAAGAGCGCGCAACAACATTATTAAAAAGAGTAAAAATTCCAGAACAAGTTGACAAGTATCCAAGTCAACTATCAGGTGGACAACAACAACGTGTAGCTATTGCGCGTGCTTTGTGTATGGAGCCAAATATAATGCTCTTTGATGAGCCTACGTCTGCTTTAGATCCAGAAATGATAGCTGAGGTTTTAGACGTGATCATTGATCTTGCAAATGAAGGGATCACAATGATTGTGGTTACACACGAAATGGGTTTTGCAAAAAAGGCTGCAGATCGGATGATATTTATGGACGAAGGAATGATTGTTGAAACTGGCGCGCCAGAAGATTTCTTCAAAAACCCAAAAACAGATCGTTGCAAGCTATTTCTAGATCAAATTTTACAGCATTAAAAAGGTTCAACTGTGCAAAAAAAAACTGTCATCGCAATTCTTTTAATAACCTTATTAGCGAGCTGTTCTTCACCTCCTGGCACCTGGGGTTGGTATGTAATTGACCCCACAACAAAAGCTGGATGGAATAATATTACATTTTTATTGAGTGGATTCTCAGCTACAATACAACTTTCGATTATAGCAGCGATATTATCAATTATTATTGGGTTAATTGTAGTTCTTCCAGGATTATCTGAAAACAGATGGATACGAATGCCTAGCAGAATTTATGTCGAATTTATTAGAGCAATCCCTTTGTTACCCATGCTTTTTTGGGTCTTTTATGGTTTACCAGTCATCTTAAAATCAATGGGCATTAACATTCCAATTGATCCATTCTGGGGAGCTATATTAACTTTAGCCATCTCAGACAGTGCATTTACTGCAGAAATATACCGAGGCGGGATTCAATCAATTGAAAAGGGGCAAACAGAAGCCGCAAAAACGATAGGATTAAATTACTTTCAAACTATGCGATACGTGATCTTACCACAAGCATTGAGAAGAATTTTACCACCTCTTGCTAATCAGTTTATTTATATTGTCAAAATGTCAGCATTTGCTTCAGTTATTGGCATGCAGGAGCTTACAAGACGAGCAAATGAAGTTAATGTTAGTGAATATAGGCCATTAGAGATTTATACACTTCTAATATTTGAATATCTAATATTAGTTCTGATTATTAGCTCGGGAATACGTTGGTTAGAACGAAAGCTTGGAGCAGATCAAAGAAAATAACTATCAAAGGTAGTTATCACTGAAAGGAAAAGAGATGCATTGGCAAAACTTTTTAAATAATACGATGAAATCCTTTAGTAATCTTTCAAAAGAAATCCCTGAGACTTTT
>ENA-ORDR01000192-ORDR01000192.1-marine-metagenome-genome-assembly--contig:-NODE-192-length-31594-cov-7.731605_pt1 | contig 31594 bp, 24 predicted proteins | sample MGYA00240993_ERZ508538 | MGnify/ENA primary metagenome ERZ508538 (study PRJEB26207, sample SAMN05421999) | marine metagenome | isolation source: Monterey Bay, California, USA | place: USA:Monterey Bay... | reverse complement strand
ATGGCGAGACAACCAGAGCTTACTGGTAAAATACAAACTGTGATGCTTATTGCAGCCGCACTTATTGAGGGTATTGGTTTTGCAGCTTTATTTGCACTGTAAAACAAACCAATTAATCAAAACTACAAGGGTTGCTTGTAGTTTTGATTATATTTTAAAAATTAAACAGAAAAGAAACAAAAATGGATAAATTAATAAACGACTTTTCAGTAGGATTATTTTTTTGGCAATCATTACTTTTTATTGCATTAATTCTTTTGCTAAAGAAATTTGCATGGGGACCAATATTGAAGGCTGTTGAGGAGCGTGAAGACGGAATTAAGGATGCATTAGAGTCAGCAGAAAAAGCAAAAGCAGAGATGCAAGCATTAAATGCTGATAATGAAAGAATTTTAGCTGAAGCAAGGATTGAGAGAGATGCTTTATTAAAAGAAGCAAGAGAAATTAAAGACGGAATTGTTAATGATGCAAAAGAATTAGCAAATACTGAAGCTGATAAAATCTTAACTACTGCTAAGGATCAAATCAATAATGAAAAGATGAAAGCAATGACTGAACTTAAAAACACAGTAGCTACTTTATCAATTGATATTGCTGAAAAAGTACTAAGATCAGAATTAACAGATAAGAAAAAACAAGAAGATTTAGTGGCAAATGCTCTAAAAGAAACCGAACTTAATTAGATAATGAAGCAATCAAGAGTAACCATAAGATACGCAAAAGCTTTATTGCAGTTATCTGTTGAGCAAAACTCATTAGAGGATGCTTATAATGACATGATGTTTATTGATTCCCTTTGCTCTGAATGTAAGGACTTTTCAATATTACTTAAGAGTCCCATTGTAAAAACAGATCATAAATTAAGAATTTTTGATGAAATTTTTGCATCTAAAATTAGCAAGGTAAGTATGATGTTTGTGAGCATTATAACAACTAAAAAGAGAGAATCTTTATTGGCAGAAATTGCTAAAAGTTTTATTAGTTTATATAAGGAGCATAATAATATCGAAACAGCTACTGTTACAACAGCTATTCCTTTAACTGAAACATTAAAGAATGAAGTTTTAGCTTTTATTAAAGCTGATAGTAATAATAAAGTAGAACTTACTGAAGTAGTAGATAAAAATATAATCGGAGGAGCAATTATCCGCATGGGAGATAAGCAGTTAGACACCAGTGTAGCTAACGAGATATCAGAATTAAGACAAATGTTTAACAAAAACCTGTATTTACAGGACTTCTAAAAAATAAAAACAATGGCAGAAGTAAAACCAGCTGAAGTATCAGCAATTTTAAGACAACAATTATCAGGATTTAAATCTGAGGCAGAACTACAAGAAGTAGGAACTGTTTTACAAGTTGGAGATGGTATTGCTCGTATTTACGGGCTTACTAATGTTCAATCAGGAGAGTTGGTTGAATTTGATAATGGAATTCAAGCTATCGTCTTGAATCTTGAAGAAGATAATGTTGGGGCGGTATTATTAGGGCCTTCAAAAGGAATTAAAGAAGGAGATACTGTAAAAAGAACTAAGAAAATTGCTTCACTAAAAGTAGGTGAAGGAATGTTAGGTAGAGTTGTTGATGGTATGGGGAATCCTATTGATGGAAAAGGACCTATTACAGGAGAAACTTACGAAATGCCTATTGAAAGAAAAGCTCCAGGAGTAATTTATCGTCAACCTGTTGATGAGCCTTTACAAACAGGATTAAAGGCAGTTGATGCTATGATTCCTGTAGGAAGAGGGCAAAGAGAATTAATAATTGGAGATAGACAAACTGGAAAAACTGCAGTAGCTGTTGATACTATTATCAATCAAAAAGAATTTTATGAAAAAGGTGAGCCTGTTTTTTGTATCTATGTAGCTATTGGGCAAAAAGCCTCTACTATTGCTGCTTTAGTAGATACTTTAGAAAAAGCTGGAGCATTGCCTTATACTGTTATTGTTTCTGCAAGTGCTGCTGACCCTGCTCCTATGCAAGTTTATGCTCCATTAGCAGGTGCTGCAATTGGTGAATTCTTTAGAGATACTGGTCGACCTGCACTTATTGTTTTTGATGATTTATCAAAACAAGCTGTTGCTTACCGTGAGGTATCTTTACTATTAAGAAGACCTCCAGGGCGTGAGGCTTACCCAGGAGATGTATTTTACTTACATTCCAGGTTATTGGAGCGTGCTGCAAAAGTAATTAATGATGATACTATTGCTGCTCAAATGAATGATTTACCTGATTCTTTAAAAGGAATTGTAAAGGGTGGTGGTTCGTTAACAGCCTTACCAATTATTGAAACTCAAGCGGGTGATGTATCTGCTTATATTCCGACTAATGTAATTTCTATTACTGACGGTCAGATTTTCTTAGAATCTAATCTTTTCTTATCAGGTGTTCGTCCTGCAATTAATGTTGGTATTTCGGTATCAAGAGTTGGAGGTGCTGCACAGATTAAGTCAATGAAAAAGATTTCAGGAACTTTAAAGTTGGATCAAGCACAGTATAGAGAGCTAGAGGCTTTTGCTAAGTTTGGTTCTGATTTAGATGCGGCAACTAATGCTGTTATTGAAAAAGGTAAGCGTAATGTTGAAATTTTAAAGCAAGGACAGTATTCTCCTTTAAGAGTTGAAGAGCAAGCTGCTATTATTTTCTGTGGTACAAATGGTTTATTAATGGATGTTCCTGTTAATAAAATTAAAGAATTTGAAACGGAGTACATTTCTTTCTTACATTCTAAACACCAAGACACTCTTGATGCTTTAGCTGCAGGAAAATTAACTGATGAAATAAAATCAACTTTAGAGTCTGTAGCTGCTGATTTATCATCAAAATACGTAAAATAAAAAATGGCTAACTTAAAAGAAATAAGGTCAAGAATTACATCTGTTGGGTCAACTATGCAGATTACTTCTGCTATGAAAATGGTATCTGCTGCTAAACTTAAAAGAGCTCAAGATGCTATTACTCAAATGAGACCTTACGCCAATAAGTTGACAGAATTACTAGAGAATTTAAGTGCAAGTTTAGATGCTGATGATGGAGGAACTTATTCAAAAGAAAGAGCTATAAAAAATGTTCTTTTAGTTACAATTACATCTAATAGAGGCCTTTGTGGAGGGTTCAATTCGTACATTATTAAAAGCGCAAAAGCTTTAATGAATGATGAGTTTGAAAATGTTAATGTTGAGGTTTTATCTATTGGTAAAAAATCATCAGAGCATTTTACTAAAAATGATTTTAATGTTGCCTCTACACATGATACTTTGTTTAATGACTTAACATTTGAAAATGTGTCTAATGTTGCAGAGGATATTATGCAGCAATTTGTTGATGGAAATTATGATAAAGTAGTCCTAGTTTATAACCAGTTTAAAAATGCTGCAACTCAAATTATCATGAATGAAAATTATTTACCAATTCAAACTACCTCTAATGAAGGAGAGCAGATTGGAGATTATATATTTGAACCAGGTAAAAAAGAAATTGTTGAGGAATTGATTCCTAAATCATTAAAAACTCAATTATTTAAAGCAATTTTAGATTCTCATGCTGCTGAACATGGAGCAAGAATGACTGCCATGCATAAAGCAACTGATAATGCTAGTGAATTAAAAAAAGACCTTACATTAACATATAATAAAGCACGTCAAGCAGCAATTACTGGAGAAATTCTGGAAATTGTAGGAGGAGCTGAGGCTTTAAACGGGTAAATAATAATTTAATATTATTGTTAAAAACCCTCTTCTTAGGAAGAGGGTTTTTTTGTTAAAGGTAGTCGGATTGTTCTATATTTGTAAAAAACAATTACAATGGATTATGAAAATATATTAAGTGAGCATAAGGATGGTATTTGTTACCTTACAATCAATCGCCCAAAACAACTTAATTCTTTAAATGCATCAACTATTTCTGAGCTGAATAAAGCGATTATTACTGCAGATACAGATAAAGAAGTTAGATGTATCATCTTAACTGGAGCGGGTACAAAAGCTTTTGTGGCTGGTGCTGATATTAAAGAATTTGCTTCTTTCAATACTTCTGAAGGGGAGGATTTAGCTAGAAAAGGCCAGGAATTATTGTTTGACTTATTAGAAAATATTGGAACACCTTCAATAGCAGCTATTAATGGATTTGCTTTAGGAGGAGGATTAGAACTTGCTATGTCATGCCATATGCGTATTGCATCAACAAATTCTAAAATGGGACTTCCAGAAGTTTCTTTAGGTGTAATTCCAGGTTATGGAGGAACTCAAAGGCTAGCCAGCCTTGTCGGAAAAGGAAAGGCAATGGAAATGATTACTACTGCTGGAATGTTATCTGCTGAAGATGCAAAACAATGGGGTTTGGTAAATCATATTTGTGAGCAGGAAGAGTTGATTTCCTTTGCAGAAAAGATTGCTTCAAAAATTAAAAGAAATTCACCTAACGCAATCGCTAAGGCAATAAAGTCAGTTAATGCTGGTTTTATTGATGGAACTAACGGTTTTGAGGTAGAGAAAATAGAATTCGGAAACTGTTTTGGAACTCCTGAGTTTATTGAAGGAACTACTGCATTTATGGAAAAAAGAAAAGCAAACTTTTAATTGAATCCACTTAAAAAATTAGCAAGTCAGACTGCTGTTTATGGTTTGAGTAGTGTAATAGGAAGGTTTTTAAATTACCTTTTAGTTCCGCTTTATACACGCTATTTTTTACCATCAGAATATGGAGTTGTTACCGAAATGTATGCTTATGTTGCCTTTTTGGTAATTGTACTTACTTATGGTTTTGAGACTGCTTTTTTTAGATTTTCTAAAAAGGAAAATGATGTAAAAGTTGTGTACAGTACCGCCTTAATATCCCTACTAATTTCTTCTACTCTTTTTGTTTTGTTAGTTTTTTTATCTTCTGATTCAATTTCTAATTTAATGGGCTATGGAATCGAAACCAAATACATTGAATGGTTTGCAATTATTGTTGCTTTGGATGCAATTTCCTCCATTTCATTTGCAAGTTTAAGAGAGCAAAATAAAGCATTAAGATTTGCCTCTATTCGCTTGCTTAACATTTTTGTAAATATTGGGTTTAACCTTTATTTTATTGTTTACAAAGAATTTGGAATTGAATATATTTTTATCTCAAATCTTATTTCATCAGTAGTAACTATTCTTTTACTGCTTCCTGAGATGCTAAAGTCAGTCTGGGTGTTTGATAAAAAACTTTGGAATAAAATGAGGGTATATGCACTTCCTCTTTTAATTGCCGGATTAGCAGGAATTACAAACGAAACAATTGATAGAATACTATTAAAACATTTACTACCTAACCCTGAAATATCGGCAACAGAATTGGGTTTGTATGGTGCCTTTTATAAGCTTTCAATACTAATGACTTTGTTTATTCAGACTTTCAGGTTTGCGGCAGAGCCATTCTTTTTTGCTCAAGCTAATAATAAGAATAGCAAAACAGTATATGCTGATGTAATGAAATATTTTACCATCATTATGGCGGTTATATTTTTAGGAGTTACTATTTTTTATGATATTATAAAAGGGTTTTTAGGAAGTGAATATCATGATGAAAGAGGTTTTTTAGTCGTGTCAATTTTGTTATTAGCCAATCTGTTTTTAGGAATTTATTATAACCTTTCAATTTGGTATAAGCTTACTGAAAAAACAAAGTATGGAGCTTATCTCTCTCTTTTTGGGGCGATAATAACTCTTATTCTTAACTTTATTTTAATTCCAAAAATTGGATTTGTTGGCTCTGCATGGGCAACTTTAATTTGTTATTTTAGTATGACTGTTGCTTCTTATTATATTGGAAAGAAACATTTCCCTATTCCTTATCAAGTTGAGAGAATTGGTCTTTACCTCTTTAATATGTTAGGAATTTATTTCTTTATCTATTTTGTGCCAGAAAACATTTTGTTTAATTCCTTATTATTACTTGGATTTATCATATTTGTATATCTTTTAGAAAAACCAAAAACCATTCAAAAATCATGAAAGTAAAAGTTGTAAATAAATCAAAACATTCCCTTCCTCATTACTCAACAATTGCATCAGCAGGGATGGATTTAAGAGCTAATATTGATGAGTCAATATCTTTAAAGCCACTAGAAAGAACAATTGTTAAAACAGGAATTTTTATGGAATTGCCTGTAGGGTTTGAAGCACAAGTTCGCCCAAGAAGTGGTTTGGCATTTAAAAAAGGTATTACTGTTTTAAATTCTCCTGGAACAGTTGATGCTGATTATAGAGGAGAAGTTGGAGTGATTCTAGTAAATTTATCAGCAGAAGAATTTGTAATTGAGGATGGTGAAAGAATTGCGCAAATGGTAATTGCAAAACACGAACAAGCTGATTGGGTTGAAGTGGAAACTTTAGATGAAACAGAAAGAGGTGCTGGAGGGTTTGGAAGCACTGGAGTTAAGTAGATGAAAAAACTTTTTTTCATATTATTTTATTTGATTAGCGCACCAACCTTTGCGCAATGGAAATCGTATTACCCTGAAACAAATGAAAGCAAAAAGGGAGTAAAAGAACAGAATCAGGAAAAAGACAACTTTCTTTTTAATCAATATTTGTTTAATGCTTTAAAAGCAAAATCATTAGAGAACTTTGATGAGTCACTAAAGTTTTTTCAAAAATGTATAAAGTTAGATGATAGCCAAGCAGTTCCTTTTTATGAATCAGCAGTTATCAATAAAGAGCACGGAAATTTTGATTTAGCAACTGAACAGATTAAAAAGGCAGTTGCAATTGAAAAAGATAACAGATGGTTTGTTATAGCTTATGCTGAGATTTTATTTTCAAACCAAGATTTTAAAAATGCCGCAATAAAATACAAGACATTAATTGCTTTGGAGCCTGGGAATGAGGAGTTTTATTTTATGCTTTCAGATACCTATATTTACGCAAATAATTTTGAGAAAGCAATTGCAGTATATGATGAGCTAGAAAAACATAAGGGAGTTGATAAAGTAATTTCTATGCAAAAACATAAATTGTATAGGGAAATCAACAATATGAAAGGAGCAATTAAGGAGTTGCAATCTATACTTAATGCTTTCCCTGATGATATTGAGGCAATGGAGATTTTATCTGAATTGTATTTACTTAATGATGAAAAAGAGAAAGCTTTTGAACTATTTAAGAAGATAGCAGTTTTAGCACCTGAAAATGGAAGAATCCACCTTACCCTAGCTGATTACTATAGGGAAAATGGAGAAAATGAAACTTCTTATAATGAGCTAAAACTTGCTTTCAAAAGCACAAAGTTAAATATTGATACCAAGGTTAGAATTTTGATTTCTTATTATCAATTAATAGCGCTAAATCCTGAGATGAGTTTACAAGCTCATGAACTTTCTGAAATTATGATTTCTGTCCACCCTAATGATATAAAAGCAAGATCAGTTTATGCTGATATATTGTATACTGATAATCAGTTTCAAGAAGCAAAAGAGCAATATTTATCCATATTAGAACAAGATAAAAGTAAGTCACAGATATGGAGTCAAGTTTTGTTTATTCAAGCAGAACAAAATGACTTTGAGGGATTGCTTAAAACCAGTAATGAGGCTCTAGAGTATTTCCCAACTGATCCACTGTTTTATTACTTTAATGGTGTTTCTAATAAGAGGTTTAAAAATTATGATGATGCTATTAATTCACTTGAAATGGGAGTTGAGTTTGTAATTGATAATCAGAATTTATTATTAGAATTTTACTCTTCATTAGCTGATGTTTATCATGCAACTAAAGCTCATAAATTGTCAGATGCGTTTTATGAAAAAGTATTAGCTGTTGATTCCAACAATATATTGGTCTTAAATAATTACGCATATTATCTTTCTGTTAGAAAAGTAAACCTGGAAAGAGCAAAAGTAATGTCATTTAAGTGTAATGAATTGGAGCAAAATAACGGAACATATCAAGATACATACGCTTGGATTTTGTACGAGATGGGAGATTATGCAGATGCAAATATATGGATGCAAAAATCGCTTACAAATGGCGGTGATAAAAGTGCAGTTGTTGTTGAACATTATGGTGATATTCTTTACAAATTAGGTGAAGTTAAGTTGGCAGTTGAGCAATGGAAAAGAGCTAAGGAATTAGGTGAAGGATCTAAAGAATTAGCTAAAAAAATTACAGAAGGAAAGCTCTATGAATAAGATTTACACTCTTTTAATTATTTCTTTACTGCTTCATTCTTGTGGGCTAAAAAAGGTTGATAAAGTTGATTTTTCAGTTCCTCCTCAAAATGATAAAGAGTTAATAGCCAGAGTAAATGCAAAAAATAATTATCCTGAATGGTTGTACTTAAAAGGAAAAATTAATTTAAAAAATAAGGATCAAAATGTAACTCTTAATGTTTCTGTAAAAAACAGAAAAGACAGTATTATTTGGCTTAATATCAGTGCTCCTTTTGGTATTGAAGTGTTCAGAGCTCAACTTACTCCAGACTCTATTTATTTTATCAATCGAACTAATAAAACTTGGTTTATAAAATCATCTTCACGCATAAAGGATTACTTAAAAACTGAAATTTCTTTTGATGAAGTTCAAGAAATGATAACCGCAAATACCAGGGTTGTAAAAGAAAAATACAGTCTTAGTAAAGATGAGCATTACACCCTAAACTCTCAATATTTTAATTATACTATTTCTCCTTTTTATAGAATACTGAATGCTAGTTTAGTAGAAGGTGAAAATAAGATAGAGTATTCATTTTCTGAGTTTAATGAAAATAATTTCCCTAAAGAATTTAGCTTAAAAATAAAATCAAAAGAAAGTTTTGAAGTAACTTTAAATTACTCTAAAATAGAATTTAATACTCAGCAAATATTCCCATTTAAAATACCAAATTCTTATGTTGAAATTAAATAATTTCTTATTATTTTTCTTTGGCTGTTTACTGAGTTTTTCTTCTTTTTCTCAAACTAAAGATGAGCTTAAAAAACTAAAGACAGAGCTTGAAAAAGAAATAAGTTACACTACTGAGCTTTTAACTAAAACAAAAAAGAATAAAACTAAATCCTTAAATTATTTAAAGGTTTTAGAATCTCAGATTAAAAGTAAAGAACAATTATTAATTACTCTTCATGTTGAGATTACGTTAATTAATAAACAGATAAAAAAGACAGAAAGATCAATAATTGATACTGAAGAGTCTATTTTAAAGAAAGCGGAGAATTTACAAAACCTAAAAGATGAATATGCAAAAATGATTTATGCTGCTTTTAAACAAAAGGGCAGTAGAAATGATTTAATGTTTATTATATCTTCTGATGATTTCAATCAAGCGTATAAGCGAATTATTTACTTAAAACAATATACAACTTTCCGTAAAAATCAATCTCAGAAAATTATTGAAAGCCAGCAAGAACTAACTATAAAGAAAGAAAAACTCGCACAACAAAAAGACAGATTAATTGAAGAGTCTGTAACTAAAGCTTTTTTGGTTTCTTCTAAAAAAGCTGAATTGGAAAGTGTAAATTCTACCAAATATGAAAAAGAGCAATTAGTAAAAAAATTAAATAAATCAGAGAGATTTTTTAAGAAAAAACTTCAAGATAAACAGAAAAAGTCAAAAGAGCTTGATGATAAATTAAGAAAAATTATTGAAGAGGAAATCAGGAAATCGAGAGAAGAAGCAAAAAAGAAAAATGGTGATGGTAGTTTTGGGCTAACCCCTGAGGCATTGGCTCTTTCGTCAGAGTTTAATAATAATAAGGGAATGTTACCCTGGCCTCTTGAAAAAGGAATAATTATTGAGCGATACGGGAAACAAAAGCACGCTGTTTTTGCGGGAGTAGAAACTTTTAATAATGGAATTGATATTGCAACAGATAAAAATTCAGTTGTTCGTGTAGTTTTTGATGGAAGTATTTCTAGAATATTCTTTATAAAAGGTGAGGGAAAAGCTATTTTAGTAAATCATGGCGAGTATTTTACAGTATATTCTGGCTTAACAGAAGTAACGGTTAAGGTTGGTGATAAAGTGCTTTCTAAGGAGAAATTAGGTGTTGTTTTAACTCAAGAAGTTGAGAATAAAACAGAATTACATTTCGAACTCTGGAAGGGTTATGATAAAAACGATCCTTCTAAATGGTTATATAAGGCCTATTAAATCAAAATGCCTAAATTTGCAGAGAATTAAAATTTAAAATTATGGAACCGATATTATTAGCAATTCCTGGAGGAGCATCTTTAGCATTAATTGCTGTTGCAATCTTATTATTATTTGGAGGAAAAAAAATACCTGAGTTAATGAAGGGTTTAGGACAGGGGATTAGTGAGTTTAAAAAAGGGAAAAAAGAAGTTGAAAATGAGCTAGAAGATAAAGATAAATAAGCATTTGACAGCCTTCCAATCTTTCAATGAAGTGCAAAATGCACTAAATAATGACACAACTAATGTTGTAGATATTACTAAAACTTACTTGCAGAATATTGCTGAAAACCAGCATTTAAATGCTTTTATTGAGGTGTATTCTGATGAAGTTTTGGAACAAGCAAGGCTTGTTGATGAAAAGCTAGCTAATTGTAGTGCTGGAAAGTTAGCAGGAATGGTTGTTGGAATTAAAGACAACCTTTGTTATAAAAACCATAAAGTATCTGCATCATCAAAAATTTTAGATGGATTTGAATCTTTATTTACTGCAACTTCAGTTCAAAGATTAGTTGATGAAGATGCGATAATTATTGGTCGTTTAAATTGTGATGAATTTGCAATGGGTTCTGCTAACGAAAACACTATTTATGGCACTGTAAAAAACCCATTAGACAATTCAAAAGTTGCTGGTGGTTCTTCAGGTGGTTCTGCTGCTGCAGTTTCTGCCGGACTTTGTTTAGTGGCGCTAGGAAGTGATACGGGAGGGTCGATAAGACAACCTGCTGCTTTTTGTAATATTGTTGGTTTAAAACCAACATACGCTAGAGTTTCCCGATATGGATTAATAGCTTACGCATCATCTTTTGATCAGATTGGACCACTTACAAATACAGTTGAAGATGCGGCTTTAGTTTTAGAAGTTATTGCTGGTGCTGATGATTTTGATAGCACGGTTTCTTCTCATGAAGTTGAAGTATACTCAAAAGTTGTTGCAGAGCAAAAACCTAAGAAAATAGCTTACATAAAAGAATGCTTAGAAAGAGAAGGATTAGACCCGGAGGTAAAGTCTTTTATTGAAAATAAAATACAAGAATTAGAAGATAATGGACATACTGTAGAGCCGATTTCATTTCCATATTTAGATTTATTAGTTCCAACTTATTATGTGATTACAACTGCTGAAGCATCTTCAAATTTAGCAAGATTTGATGGCGTACATTATGGCTATAGAAGTGAAAATATTTCTGATTTAGAAAGCACCTATGTAAATAGCAGAACTGAAGGATTTGGTGAGGAAGTAAAAAGAAGAATCATGCTTGGAACTTTTGTTTTAAGTGCCGGATATCATGATGCATATTTCACAAAAGCACAAAAAATAAGAAGACTTATTAAGTATAATACTGATGAAATGTTTGAGCGGTTTGATTTCGTTATTTCGCCTACAACCCCTCATACTCCTTTTAAAATAGGTCAAAAACATAAAGACCCAACCGTTATGTATTTAGAGGATATTTTTACTGTTCAGGCAAATTTAGCGGGTAATCCAGCTATCTCACTGCCTTTAGGAAAACACTCTAATGGCTTGCCTATCGGATTGCATATAATGGCTGATAATTTTAAAGAGGCTGATCTTATTTCATTTTCAAAATACCTAAGCAACTAAGAAATTATATATTTGTGCTATGGTAAGATTTTTCTATTTAGCACTTTTCTTATTTCCTTTATTTTCATCTGCTCAAAAAGAGCTTCCATATCAGTTAGGAGAATACTCATCTTTTGATGTTTCATTTGGTGCAATTAAAGTTGGGAGTGCAGACATGGAAATTGTAAGTGATACGATAATTGACAGCACTTCAGTATTTCATATAGTTGGCAAAGGAAAAACTGCTCCTTTTTTTGATTGGTTTTTTAAAGTTAGAGATGTTTATGAAACATTTTTAGATACTTCAGAGTTAAGACCTTTAAGATTTATCCGTGATATTCATGAAGGTGGTTATGAAAAAACCCAATTGTATAATTTCAATCATCATGATAGTTTAGTTTTTACTGAAGATACAGCTTATTCTATTCCATTAAACTCTCAGGATATGTTATCCGCCTTGTTTTTTGCTAGAACTTTTAATAAGGAAGATTTAAAAAAAACGAACTCCTTTTTTGTGCCAATTTTTATGGATGAGGAGAATTATTTTTTAGAGATACTCTATTTAGAAAATGAGTTGTTGCAAACAAAATGGGGTGCTATAGATTGCATGGTTTTTAAACCAAAAATGCAAGAAGGTAGAGTGTTTGAAGACGGGGAAGAAATGAAAATTTGGATAACTGATGACGGGAATCATTTGCTTATGAAAGTAGAAACAAAAATCTGGGCTGGGAGTATTAAAGCGGTTTTGGTTGAGTATAAAGAATTAAAGTTTCCATTGTCAATAAATCAGTAGAAAATAAAAAAATCGATAAGCATAAAAAATTAAATTAGCGGCATGAAAAAGTGGATTGGAATTGTATTAATGGTGATTGCATTATTGTTTATTTTATCAAATATTAATAACGAGAAAACAACTAAGGAGATTGATGAAGTTGTCCCAAAAGTAATTGAACCTGAATATGTGTATGGCATTTTAGTGGACTCTTTTAATGTAACTAAAGGTGTTGTAAAACAAGGGCAAACCCTTGGTGAAATCCTATACGCTAATCATATTGACCACCCTCAAATATCCGAGATTGTAAACAAATCAAAAGGTATTTTTGATGTTAGAAGAGTAAATGCTGGGAAGGAGTTTACAATAATTTGTGCTGATGACTCTACAGGTAAAGCTTGTTATTTTATTTATCAAGAAGATCCTACTAATTATGTAGTTATGGATTTAACAAATGAAATTGATGTTTATAGAGGAAAAAAAGAAGTTACCACTAAAGTAAATGTGGCTTATGGTGAGATTAATTCTTCTTTATGGATTACAATTCAAGAGCAAAATTTAAGTCCAAAAATTGCAGCTGAACTTTCTACAATTTATGCTTGGACGATTGATTTTTTTAAAATTCAAAAAGGTGATGCTTTTAAGGTTTACTATGAAAACAAATATATTGATGATGAATATATTGGAATTGGTAGAATTTTAGCTTCAGAATTCACACATAAAGGGCAAAATTTTTATTCTTTTTATTACAGAGAAAATGAAAATTTTGGAGATTATTTTGATGAAAAAGGCAGAACACTTAGAAAGGCTTTTTTAAAAGCTCCAGTTGATTACAAAAGGATCTCATCAAGATATAGTAAAAGAAGAAAACACCCTGTCACCGGAAGATGGAAGGGACATTTTGGAACAGATTATGCAGCCGATAGAGGTACGCCAATTGTTACGACAGCTAATGGTACAATTGTATCAGCATCTTATACTAAAAATAATGGTAACTTTGTAAAGGTAAGGCACAATGGAACTTATACAACTCAGTACCTGCATATGTCTAAAATTAAACCAGGTATTAGAAAAGGAGTTTATGTAAAGCAAGGAGAAACTATTGGTTATGTTGGAAGTACAGGATTAGCTACAGGCCCTCATGTTTGTTATAGGTTTTGGGTAAATGGCAAACAAGTTGATCCGTATAAACAAGATTTACCACCAGGAGATCCTATTAAAGAAGAAAATAGAGAAGTATATATGATTGCAAAAGACAGTTTAATGCAAATACTACTTAGCAAAGAAGAATAAATAATGAAAATACTCAGCAATATATTGAAGCAGAACATCTTCTTATTGCTAATTCTTACTGCCTATTTTTCTCATTCTCAAAATCCTTTTATTGAAAACAAAGGACAACTTCCAAAACAAGTAAAAGCTAAAGTTAACTTGCCTTCCGGTTCACTTTTTATTGAAGATGCAAAACTTACCTATGCTTTTTATTCAGGTGAGCAGTTAACACAAATTCATGATTTGGAAAGAAAAAATAAATCAATTGATGCACACGCATACACAGTTGAGTTTATTGGGAAATCAAAAATAATAAATACTGAGTTAATAGAGCAAAGTAAATTTTTTGAAAATTATTATTTAGGTGATAAATCAACTTGGGCAATGGATGTAAAATCATATAAATTTGTTTCTTCTAAAAATATTTATAAAGGAGTTAATATGCAATTTTATATTAATGAAGATAAACTTAAATATGATATAGTTGTTGAGGAAAATCAAGATCCGAAAAAGATAAAAATGATGTATTCTGGACTTGAAAAAATAAGAATTATTGGAGAAAATCTTTACTTGAAAACTACTGTAAATTCTATAACTGAATATTCTCCTTACGCATATCAAATTATAGGTGGGCAAGAAGTTGAAGTTGCATGTAACTATAAACTTAAAAAGAATGTTTTATCATTCACTTTTCCTTTAGGGTATAATGAAAATTACAATTTGATTATTGACCCTGTTCTGGAATTTTCAACTTATTCTGGAAGTACAACTGATAATTTTGGCTACACAGCTACTTATGATAATTATGGATTTTTATATGCAGGAAGTACTTCTTTCGGAGCTGGGTATCCTACAACTCTTGGGGCTTACCAAATAAATTACGCAAATACTTCTGGTGGAACTGATGTTGCAATTACTAAATACGACACTACTGGGACTCTTAGAATTTATTCTACATATTTAGGGGGTTCAAAAGATGAGCTACCGCATAGTATGATCGTAAATAGTTTAGACGAGTTGTTTGTTTTTGGAACTACAGCATCTTCCGATTTTCCAACAACAGCATCTTCATTTCAGCCTAATTTTAATGGAGGTAGTGCTTTTTCTCCATCTGGAATTGGAGTGAGTTTTCCTAATGGGTCTGATTTATTTGTGAGCAGATTAAGTGCTAACGGAGGCAACCTATTAGCATCTACTTTTATTGGCGGAACAGGCAATGATGGGCTGAATACTGCTCCTCAATTAAAATACAATTATGCTGATGAGGTAAGGGGTGAAATTGATATTGATCAGCAGAATAATATTTACATTGCTACTTGTACTAAATCGACCGATTTTCCAACAACAACTAGCTTCCAAAACTCCTCAAATGGAGGTCAAGAAGGGATAATTATAAAAATGGATAACCAACTAACTTCTATTATTTGGAGCTCTTATCTTGGAGGCAGTTCAGATGATGCAATTTATTCTTTGGCTCTTGATGTAAGTGATAATATTTATGTTACAGGAGGCACTAATTCAGCTAACTTCCCCACTACTTCTGGTGCATATTTAACTGCTTATCAAGATTCTGTAAAAGCAGATGCATTCATAACTTTAATTAATTCAAGTGGCTCACAGATTTTATCTTCTTCCTATTACGGAACTGATGAATATGACCAATCTTATTTTGTTGAGGTTGGGAGTACAAATGATGTTTATTTATTTGGACAAACTACAACTGGCGGAACAAACTTAGTTTTAAATGCTACTTATTATGAGAGTGGAGCAAGTCAATTTATTACAGTTTTTAATGAAGACTTGAGCAATGTTTTACGATCTACAGTTGTTGGTACCGGAAAAGGATCACCAGACATTTCACCAACAGCTTTTTTGGTAGATGTTTGTGATCAAATTTATATTTCAGGGTGGGGTTCTAATTTAGGAGGTCCTTTGTCGACCCTCAATTTACCAGTTAGCGCTAATGCTTTTCAGCTCACAACAGATGGAAATGATTTTTATTTAATGGTGATTGATGATGCAATGAGTAGCATGATGTATGCCACTTATTTTGGAGGAAGCCAAAGTAATGAACATGTAGATGGGGGTACTAGTAGGTTTGATAAAAAAGGAATTATTTATCAATCAGTTTGTGCGGGTTGTGGCGGTAATTCTGATTTTCCAATTGAACCAAATCCAGGTGCTGTTTCTGAAACAAACAATAGTTCTAATTGCAATAATGGAGTGTTTAAATTTAATTTTGATTTTCCTATAGTTGTTACTGATTTTAATGCTCCTTGGGTGAGTTGTGACACAACAGTTTCTTTTCAGAATTTAACAATATCCACTGCTGCAGTCAATTATTTATGGGATTTTGGTGACGGACAAACATCAATAGCTAGTAATCCTATTCACCACTACTCTCAAAGTGGACTTTATGATATAACATTAATTGCAATAGATTCGGGCGCTTGTAATTTAGCTGATACTATTATCAAAGAAATTTATATTCTTTCCAATTCTTCTGATACAATCCAATCTATTTTTAAATGCCCTAATGAACTGCTTCAAATTGGGTTAATTCCAGTAAACGAGCCTGCTATTTCATATTCATGGACTCCTTCTAACAATTTGAGTAGCACAAATATTTCGAATCCTTATTGCGATATCAATACAGACTTTCAATATCAATTATTGATTTCTAATGGAACTTGCTCGGATACTTTATTTCAAGACATTATGATCTCAAATGTAACTGTTGATGCAGGGTTAGATACAATATTTTGTAGTGATCCTGTAGTGTTAAATGCAGTTGTTTCTAATAATGTTTCAGCTATTTCTTGGTCTACTACTTCAGATTTTACAACTGTTATTGGTAATAATCCTAATTTATCAATATCAGAAATTGGAACATATTACATTTCAGTTTCTGATGGTAATTGTGAAGTAATAGATAGCGTTAATGTAGTATCTAATAATAATCTTCAACTTTCTACTAGTCAGAATAATATTTTTTGTAATGATTCAACTCAAATTTCTGCAACTTATTCTAATGATGTAAGCTCTATAGTTTGGTCAACAAATAATAGTTTTTCTGATACTTTGGGAGCATTAGATTCTCTTATTATATTCTCCTCTGGAGTATTTTATGTAAAAGTGATTAATGGTGTTTGTGAGCAAGTTGATAGTATAGAGGTTCTTTCAGAAAGTATAAATATTGATATTATTTCTAATGATATTTGTATAGGCGATTCAGTGTTAATTGAAGTTCAAAACCTAAACTCATCCATTCCAATTACAGTTTATAATTGGAGTGGTTTTACTCAAAATTCTTCATCAATTTTTGTGTCTCCCGATAGCTCAAGGTGGTATTCAGTTGAGGTTGAAAACACAAATGGTTGCATTGCTAGTGATTCAACTTTGATTAATGTTTTTCACTATCCAATTATTGAGAGTTTATGGCTTTCGGACTCTATTGTATATGAGGGAGAAACTGTGGAGATTAATATTGTCACTCAAGATTCAACTCATATTTATAAAATTCTCAAAAATGAAAATTCTTGGTATACTTTTGAAGTAAGCAATGTGTTTGGTTGCTTAGTAACAGACTCTGTTTATATTCAGACAAAAGATGTTTTTTGTGATGATAAAAACATAAAAATCCCAACTGCATTTAGTCCCAATAGTGATGGCATAAATGACAACTATTACATTAAAGATGATTATGATGTTATTACTAATTTTCATTTAGAAATATTTAACAGGCTTGGGCAAAAAGTGTTTGCCATAAACGATAAAACTACAAAATGGAATGGCGAGTTTAATGGAGAAAAACTACCTCCACAAGTTTTTGATTTCTATTTAGAAATCAGCTGTATTGGAGCAAAAACACTTTTTCATAAAGGTAATATTACACTAATAAGATGATGCGTTTGATAATTATATTAGTTGTTTTAATTTCCTTTAAAGCTAAATCTCAAGATGTTCATTTTTCTCAGTTTTATGAAACAAAAGCTTTAATAAATCCTGCCTTAGCAGGTTATCAGGATGGGGATTATAAAGTCCAAATGCACAGAAAATCCCAATGGGAAAGTGTAAGTATTCCTTTTAATACTTTTTCAATTGCTTTTGAGGCAAAAGAATTTGTAAAGCATATTTCAATTGGAATTCAATTTTTGAATGACATAGCAGGAGATTCTAAGTTCAGAACTAATGGAATAAATATAGTTGTTGCAAAAAAAACTGAAGTAAACTCAACTAATAATATTTCAGTTGGGTTTTTGCTAGGATCATACCAAAGATCAATTGATTTTTCAGCTTTAGTTTTTAATGATGAAGAGATTATTCCTAATCAGAATATTAATTTTATGGATTTAGGAATTGGTATTGTTCATGAGTTTGAAATTAATTCTAAAACAACTCTTCATTCTGGAATTTCTGCTTTTCATTTAAACAAACCAAACCAATCTTTGTTAGGAAGTAATAATATACAGTTGCCAGTAAATTCAAAAGCACACGCATCATTAATATATTATTATAATAGTTATTTTCAGATAAAACCTAGTGTGTATTCTGCTGTACAAGGCGAAAGCAGTGAGCTTATATACGGGACTGATTTCAATTATTTATTAGCTAATTCTTCAACAGAAACCTTAGTTTTAAGAGCTGGAATTTTTAATAGAAATAAGGATGCAATTATTTCTAGATTTGGGATAAAGATTGATAATTTTGACGCTATGGTTTCTTACGATATTAATACATCTTCCTTAAATTCTGCTAGTAACTCAAAAGGTGGTTTTGAGTTTTCAGTTTCTTACCAATGGAGTGTTTCAAAACCAATTAAGAGTCAAGAAATTAAAGTTTGCCCAAAGTATTTATAATGAAAAATATTGTTTTCTGTTTATTCTTACCTCTAGCTTTGTTCTCTCAGCAGCTATTTGAGATTAAAACCTTAGAAGAGACTATCAATACATTTGGGGCTGAACTAAATTTTGTTCAAATTAATGATTCAGTTGCCTTTTACACATCAATAAATGATGATAATGGCTATCAATCTTCTGTCTATTTTACTAAAAATAATAATGGTAAATGGCTAAAAGGTAAGTATTCAAAGTATAATTCAGAGAGTTTTAATACTGGTGATATTAGTTTTTCAAGTAATAGGAAAATTGTATTTTCCATTTGTGATTTTGAAAATTCTTGTGATTTAGTAATCTTAAAAAACGATAAATTTTCTAAGTTAGAATCAATTAATAATAAGGGAAATAAGAATGTTCAATCTCACCTAGTAAAACATAACAATCAAGAAGTTTTGTATTTTGTTTCTGATAGAGAAGATGGTTTTGGAGGGATGGATATTTGGTTAAGTATTATTGATGAAAATGGAAATTTTGGTGTACCTATTAATGCTGGAGAAAGAATTAATACCTCTTCAGATGAAATAACTCCTTTCTTTAGTCCTTACGAAAACACGCTATATTTTTCTTCAAACAGAAAAGGAGGGCTTGGTGGTTTTGATGTTTATAAATCCAATGGTAAGTTCAATCTTTGGACAAAGGCTAGTAATGTTAAGCATTTTAATTCCAAGGATGATGAAATGTATCTCAGTTTTTACTCTAAAGACAAAGGATATTTCTCATCAAACAGAAAGGGGGCAAAATATGAAACAACAGAGTTTTGTTGTAATGATATATTTTCTTTTGAATCAATTAATATAGATACAATTCCATCATTAACAAATTGGCTAGATTTTAGTCCTATTAGTTTGTATTTTCATAATGATGAGCCAGATTGTTGTACTATGGAAGCCACTACTCAAAAGACTTACAAGGAGGCTTATATCTCATATTTTAAATTGATTGATGAATACGAAAATCAGAATGATAGTTTAAGTGGTTTTTTTGATCAGAATTTACGCGCAAACTATAATCAGTTTTTAGCTGTTTTAGATAAAGTGAAAAATGATTTAGAAAAGGGCAGTAAAATTGAGTTGCAAATTAGAGGTTACGCAAGTCCTTTGCATAAGTTTGAGTACAATATTAATCTTTCAAAAAGAAGAATTAAAAGTGTTATAAATTTTATCTCTGTGTATCAGAATGCAGTTTTAAGTAAGCACTTAAAATCTGGTGATTTAGTAGTAACCGAACTGCCTTTGGGTGAGAGTAAGGTTTCTGAAAAGACCAGTGATGACCCAAAAGATAAAAGAAATTCTATCTATAGTTTAGATGCAATGTTAGAGCGAAAAATAGAAATCGTTAATATTAGATTAAATAAGTAGTATAGCAATAATTTCAACAGAAGAACCCACTATAAAACCTGTATAAATCTGTTTGTAGCTGTGAGCTTTTTCATTTATACGAGAAATCCCTAACACACCCGCTAGTAGAAGCGTTAAAACCATAATTTGTTGCATTCCACCAAAAAGGATATTCAAGCTAATTATAATTCCAAATAAGCCTCCTATACCGAGCATATGTAAGCTAATTTTCCAATATTTAGAAATAAGTGCAGCAAGTATCATAATGATGATTGCACCTAACAATTCAGATTTCAAGATGGGGGAAAAAATAAGGATGTTTTCAATCAAATAATAACCTAATCCAATTAAAAATGCCGTTCTGAAAAGTGGTGTTGGTCGCTCATAATGATTCGTCATTTCTATAGATTCAACTCTTCCGCTTTTAATTAAAATAAAAAGACTAATTAAAGGCAGAATGATTGAGCTAATAACTAGCACGCCATAAATATAATTTAGGTAATTTGTAATTGCAAATCCTATACTTGGGATAAGCTTTATGCTTAAATAAAATGCCAATAAAGGCATAAATATTGGATGCAGAATTATCGATATTACTTTAGATAAACGCATTATAATTCTCTTCTTAATTTTGCAGTTTCTATTCCTAGTTTTTCCCGATATTTAGCAACGGTCCTTCTAGCAATATGATACTCATTTTTACCTAGTAGTTCGGAAAGTTGTTCGTCATTAAATGGCTTCCTTTTGTCCTCATTTTCAATAATTTCTTGCAGTTTTATTTTTATTAAATTTGTCGAAACTACTTCTCCATTATCTTTTCTATAAGCATCAGAAAAAAGCTCTTTTAATTTAAAAGTAGCAAATTGAGTTTCCACATATTTTGAATTACTTACCCTTGAAATAGTGGAAATATCCATATTTACAATATTAGAAATATCGGCTAATTTCATAGGCTTTAAAACTTCTTCATCTCCACTAAGAAAGTAACTTTTTTGCCAACTAATTATAGCTAGCATTACCTTCTTTAATGTGCCCTCTCTTTTCTTAATTGCATCCATAAACCATTGTGCTCTTTCAACTTTTTGTTGCAAGAAATCTTTAGTTGTTTGATCTTTGGTATTGCCCAATAAATCAGAGTAATACTTACTGACTTTTATGGGTTTAGTATTGCTTTTACTTAGAGATAATTCTATTTTATTACCTATTACAGAGGTTTTAAAATCTGGATAGATATAATCTGTTTTTTCTTCACTTTTGAAAAATCCATTTGAAGGAATGGGGTTTAAAGATTCAATTAATTGATAAACTTCTTTTAGTTTATGCTCAGATATTTCTAGGTTTTTTATTAGATGTTCAAAATTCTTATTGCTGAACTGAGAATAATAATTACTAATGATTTCAAGAGATAATTTATTATTTTGATGAAGTGCTTTTAGTTGAATTTGCAAGCAATTTTGTAAATTGTTTGCTCCAACACCAAATGGCTCAAGACTTTGTAAAATTGACAGAGCATTTCGAAGTTCAAATTCTGAAACTTCCCTACCATTAGTAATTAAAAAATCACTACTTATCGAAAATAAATCACGACTTAAATAGCCTTTTTCATCTAAGCTATTAATTAAATATTCCACTAAAAACAACTCTTTCTCAGTTGTTTTAACTCCTATGAGTTGTTTGGTTAAAAAATCACTTAAACTATCTGATTTGTCTTCAATTTGAAAGTCAGAATAATCAGGTTTATTTGCTGAATTAAATGAAGTATAATTATCACTCTCCTCATCTTCTTCAAGTGTAGGGTTATCTTCTAATTCTTCTTCTATTCGTTTTTCTAATAAGACAATTGGGATTTGCAAAAGACCTAAAAACTGTATTTGCTGAGGGCTTAAGTTTTGATATTGCTTTTGCTCTAACCTTTGTTTACTCATTAAAATTCAGCATTTTTTGGTGTTCTTGGGAAAGGAATTACATCTCTAATATTTTTCATTCCTGTTACAAACATAATTAGCCTCTCAAATCCTAAGCCAAATCCAGCATGCTTGCAAGTTCCAAATTTACGAGTTTCTAAGTACCACCATAATTCTTCTTGGTCAACATCCATTTCCTGCATTCTTTCTTGAAGCTTATCAAGCCTTTCTTCTCTTTGTGATCCCCCTACAATTTCTCCAATTGTTGGGAATAATATATCCATTGCTCTTACGGTTTCATTATCCTCATTCATACGCATGTAAAATGCTTTTATACCTTTTGGATAATCAGTAATAATAACGGGTTTTTTGAATTTTTTCTCAACTAAATATCTTTCATGTTCTGATTGCAAATCAGCACCAAACCCGTCAATTAAGTATTTGAATTTTTTCTTTTTATTAGGCTTTGAGTTTCTTAAAATATCTATTGTGTCTCTATAAGTCAATCTTTCAAAATCATTCTCTAATACAAACTGCAATCTTTCTAATAATCCCATTTCTGAACGCTCTTCTTTTTTTAGGTTTCTTTCTTCATCAGCCATTCTCCTATCTAAAAATTGCAAGTCATCAGCATTATTATCAATACAATATTTGATGCAGTATTTAAGAAACTCTTCTGCTAAATCCATGTTAGTTTCTAAATCTGCAAAAGCTACCTCTGGCTCTATCATCCAAAATTCTGATAAATGCCTAGAAGTATTTGAATTCTCAGCCCTAAAAGTTGGTCCAAAAGTATAAACTTGCCCTAAAGCTAAAGCTCCCAATTCTGCTTCTAGCTGACCTGAAACAGTTAAGTTTGTTTTATTACTAAAGAAATCAGCCGAGAAATCAATTTTACCGTCTTCAGTTTTTGGTAAATTTTCTAAATCAAGATTTGTTACTTGAAACATTTCTCCTGCCCCCTCAGCATCTGCACCAGTAATTATTGGTGTATGTAAATTGAAAAACCCTTTATCATTAAAGAACTTATGTACTGCAAATGTAAGCGCATGCCTAAGTCTAAAAACTGCTGAAAAAGTATTTGTTCTAAATCTTAAATGTGCTTTTTCTCTTAAGAACTCTAAGCTATGTTTTTTAGGTTGTAATGGGTATTCTTCGGGGTCAGCACCTCCTAATATTTCAATTTCTTTTGCTAAAATTTCTACTGCTTGTCCACTTCCTTTTGATGCAACCAAAACTCCACTAACACTAATACAAGAGCTGGTTGTTATTTGCTTTAATAGCTCTTCTTTGAAACCCTCTCCCTCTGCAACAACTTGAATATTATTGATTGTAGAACCATCATTCAGAGCAATAAATGAAACGTGCTTACTCCCTCTTCTTGTTCTTACCCAACCTTTTGCATTAATTGCTTGTCCAGCCCCCTCTTCACTAAGAATTTCTTTAATTTTCATTAGGTTTATATAATTTCTGATTTGTAGCTAACTTACCTGTGACACACTATTTTCTGCAAGAATTTCATGTACAGTTTTGATGATTGATTCACTATCATAAAAACAATCCTTTTGTAATTCTTCTTGTGTTCCGTGATGTACAAATTGATCAGGAATACCAAGTCTTTTTACTGATAATTTATAATTATTATTTGACATGAACTCTAATATTGCCGAACCAAAACCACCTTGCAAACAACCATCCTCAATAGTAATAATATTATCAAACTTTGCAAATATTTTATGAAGTAATACCTCATCTAAAGGTTTTGCAAAACGCATGTCATAATGAGCAATAGAGAGCCCCTCTTTTTCAAATTGCTCTTGCGCTTTTACAACAAAATTTCCTGGATGTCCTAATGATAGAATTGCAATATCATTTCCTTTTTTAACTTCCCTACCTTTTCCAACTTTTATTTCTTTAAATAGAGTTTCCCAATCTAACATTACCCCCTTCCCTCTAGGGTACCTAATTGAAAAAGGCCCTTTATTTGGCAATTGAGCCGTGTACATTAAGTTTCTTAATTCCTCCTCATTCATAGGAGATGAAACTGTCATATTTGGAATGCATCTGAAAAATGCAATATCATAAACTCCATGATGAGTAGCGCCATCAGCACCTACAACTCCCCCTCTATCTAAGCAGAAAACAACATTTAAATTTTGAAGAGCTACATCATGAATAACCTGATCGTATGCTCTTTGCATAAATGAAGAATAAATATTGCAAAAAGGAATCTTCCCTTGAGTAGCCATACCTGCAGAAAATGTTACAGCATGTTGTTCTGCAATACCTACATCAAAAGTTCTTGTTGGCATTTGCTCCATCATTTTATTAAGTGAGCTCCCAGTGAGCATAGCAGGACTTACTCCAACAATATTTTCATTCTCTTTTGCTAATTCAATTATTGTCTCCCCAAATACATCTTGATATTTTGGTGGGCTTTGTTTCTTTTTAGTCTTAGTTATTTCACCAGTTTCTTTATTGAAAACCCCTGGCGCGTGCCAGGTTGTAGTGTCTCCTTTTTCAGCTGGAGAATAACCTTTTCCTTTTTGTGTTAAGCAATGTAAGATTTTAGGGCCTGGAATACTTTTTAAATCTTTCAAAACTTCAGCAACATGTTTTGCGTCATGCCCATCAATAGGCCCAAAATATCTAAAATTTAAGGATTCAAAATAGTTGCTTTCTCCTAGTAATGTTGTTTTTACTGCCCCTTCAACCTTTCTTGCGATAGCTTGTGCATTTGGTCCAAACCGACTTACTTTTCCAAGAATTTTCCAAATTTTATTTCGTGCTTTATTGTAAGTTTTTGAAGTAGAAATATCAGTTAAATACTCTTTTAAAGCGCCCACAGCAGGGTCAATTGACATGCAATTGTCATTCAAAATAACTAACAAATTAGAGTGCTCAGCACCCGCATGGTTTAGCGCTTCAAAAGCGATTCCGGCAGTCATTGACCCATCACCAATTACGGCAATATGTTGCTTATCTTTTTCTCCATTTCTTTCGGATGCAACTGCCATTCCGAGTGCAGCAGAAATTGAAGTTGATGAGTGACCTACTCCAAAAGTATCATAAACACTTTCTGATCGTTTAGGAAATCCACTTAATCCCCCTTTAATTCTATTTGTTGGAAATTGATTTTTTCTTCCAGTAAGTATTTTATGCCCATAAGCTTGATGCCCAACATCCCAAACTAATTGATCGTAAGGAGTGTTAAAAACATAATGAAGCGCAACAGTTAGCTCTACCACACCTAAACTTGCTCCAAAATGCCCTCCTTTTTCCGAAACAACATCAACAATGTACTTTCTTACCTCATCACTCACTTGAGATAACTGATTTTTCTTCAGTTTTCTTAAATCAGCCGGACTATTAATCTTACTTAAAAGCGGACCTTGAGGATATTTTTTAATTTGAGTCATAAAAGCACAAAGATAGAAAATCTTTAATCATGCAAAAGTAATAATATTCGTTAACAAATTAGGGTTAATAATTGAATTGCTACTTATGATGATTCATACCCTAAATTCATCAATTTTGTATTTATGAGAAAATTATTATTTATTTATTTATTGTTCGCTAGTCTTTATGTTTATTCTGACGATACTTTGCATAAAATAATCCAGGATACTAATCTAGTAATTGACACAGTTGTTATGGCTGATGTTTTAGAAAATACTGCGACTAAGCCACTAAATATTTTTGATAAAAGGTTAAGAGTTTTAGACAAAAACTCACCAATGGACTTAGCTTATAATGATAAAGTCCAGAGCTTTATTGACAGCTATATTGGAAGAAATAAGGTGTTAATTTCACGAATGCAAGGCGTAAAAGAGTTGTATTTTCCAATGTTTGAACAACAGTTAGATAAGCACAACCTCCCATTAGAGTTTAAATATTTAGCTATAGTTGAGTCTGCATTAAACCCAAAAGCAAAATCAAATTCTGGCGCAACAGGGTTATGGCAATTTATGTATTTAACTGGAAAACAATATGGATTAAATGTAACTTCATATATTGATGAGAGACAAGATCCATTAAAAGCTACAGTAGCCGCTTGTGTCTATTTTGAAAAGCTGTATGATACTTTTGGTGATTGGAATTTGGTTTTAGCAGCATATAATGGTGGCCCTGGTTATTTGCAAAGAAAAATTAATAGTGTTGGGAGTAATAATTTTTGGGATTTGTACCCTCACTTAAGAAGAGAAACTAGAAATTACATTCCTACTTTTATAGCGGTGAATTATGCTATGAATTATGCAGGCGAACACGGAATTGTTACTATGCCTTCAAAAATCACACTTACCGATACAGACACTTTAGTTTTAAAATATCAGGTAGAAACTCAGGTTTTGGCTGAAATGTTGTGTTTAGATGATGAGATTATTCAATTTTTAAATCCCGCATACAAAAAGAATTTATTTCCTAAATCAGCTGTTTTAGTGTTGCCTGAATTTGCTATTACTGATTTTAAGAATAACGAAATCTCTAATTATATTTTTATTGATGCTGTAGAAGATAAAGAAATTTTAATTGATGAGGAGCGGATAGTTTATAGAGTTCATAAAGGAGATTATTTGGGCAGAATTGCTGAAAGTCATGGGGTTCATGTATTTGAAATAAAAGAGTGGAATAATCTTAAATCTACAAATCTTGATATTGGTGATAAATTGGTGATTTATGTAAAAAAGAAACAAAAAAACAGTGAAAATCAGCAAAAACTTGCAAAAAACGAATATATCGTGCAAAAAGGTGACACTCTTTGGGGTATTGCAAAAAAACATAATGGATTAAGTGTTTGGAAAATAAAGTCACTGAATAACTTAGAGACTGACAACTTAAAACCAGGAACAAAAATTCTTTTACCTACTAGTTAATGAGATATTTTGCTATTCTTATTTTATTATTTTCTGCCTGTGGTGAGAGGGATAAAACATTACCTCACTCAACAGGCTCTAATTCTGAAGTTATTTTTGTTGTGGCTGATGTTTTATGGGAATCACAAATAAAAGAGTTAGTTTCAAATTCTTTTGGATCTTCTATTCAAGGGTTGAATCAAAATGAAACTGCATTTAGAGTAGTTCAGGTAAACCACTCAGAGTTTAAGTCAATACTTAAAACCCATAAAAATATTGTAATTATAGCTAAAGATGTAATGCAATCTAGTCAGCAAAATAAATGGGCTTACAATCAATTAGTTTCACAGTTGAATTGGCAAGAAAACACTAAAGAAACTCAAACCTCTTTAAAGAAACTCAAAGTTATTTACGAGCAAAAAGAATTAAAAGCAATTAGAAAAAGTTTTGCTAAAATTTCTCAAAAAAATAATGAGGAATTATTGAATAATAACTTTGGAATTGAAGTAATAATCCCAAAGGAATATAAGATTATTTATAATTCAGATTCAATATTCTGGGCTACTTTTAATCCTCCAAAATCAGAAGAAATAAAGAATATGCTAAGCTTTAGCTTTACTCCATATTCAACTAACCTTCAAGAAGAAGTTCTTCAAAAAACAGATTCAGTTTTTGCTAAATACTTGGAGGGGGAAAAGATTGGAAGTTTTGTTAGAATTGAATCTCAATATCCTCCTTATTATAATGACAATATTTATAGAGGGTTGTGGAAAATTGAAAAAGGATTTATGGGAGGTCCGTTTTTAATAAAGACCTATTTCATTGAAAATAAAGTAGTAGTGAATGTGGGTTTAATATTTGCTCCTCAAAGTAGAAAAAGAAATTTTATAAAAGAGCTTGAAGCTATTTTATAATAAGTTTCTCTCTACTAATAAAGCTTTCTGATTTCACCTCAACAATATAGTATCCCGATTTAAGTCCGGTTGTGTTAATTGTTTTCTTGTTAGTCACTAAAACAACTTTCCCTTCTAGTGAGTATATAATAACCTCCAATTTATCGCCACTAATTCCTTGTATAGTTATTTGATCCTTTGCTGGGTTTGGGTAAATACTAAAATCAATACTTGAAAATTCATTTGTACTAGTGCTGGATGTTGTTTTTAATGGACTTTGCCAAACACCTCTCCCAAAAGTTGCCGCACTAATTGTGCCGGCATCATAATGTATCTCCAACTCCTTTACAATTACATTGGGCAAACCAACCATATATGGCACCCAATCAGACATGGTATTGTCTTTATGATAAACACCAATATCAGTTCCAATATATAAATCATCATTTGCCCCACCTTGGTAAATTATACAGTTAACAGGCAAAGCCGGCAGATTACTTCCTGAAATATTTACCCAATTATCTCCTGCATCAATTGTTTCATAGACCTTGTGAGTGTTGTTGTAGTCAGAAAATGTAACCCAAGCTCTATCAGGGTCACTAGTTGAAACCGTGACATCTGTAATGTTGTAATTTGGCAAACCAGGCTTAATATTTGCCCAAGATTGCCCAGCATCTTTAGTAACCTTTATTTTACTGTAAGTAGAAGCATAAATGTAATTTTCATCAGACTGAGCCAATGCAATTGATCGAACGGCAGCACCATTACTTACGTTAAAAGAAACAGAATCCCATATAGAGCCACCTGTAGTTGACCGGTATACTTCCTCATAACCAGCTACAATTAGATAATTGTTAACTGGATGCATTTGATAAGGAGTATTCCAACCGCCTTCATAACTTACTGGCTTAATGTTATCCCAATTATTTCCACCATTATATGTTTTTCTTAAACCACCATATTGATATTCTGCATATATAATATCTTCATCAATATGATCAATTGCACATTCCATTCCATCTCCTCCCATTATTGCATCCCAAGTTGAGTTAGTTAACATTTCAGTTCCATTATCCTGAGCTCCAGCAACCAATCTATTTGGGTTTGATTGTGATAACCCTAAGTTATAAAATTGTGAAATTTCTAATCCATCAGATATGTCAACCCACTTGTTAAGGTTTTCCATGTACTTGTAAAACCCACCATCATTTCCTGCATATGCAACATGTGTTAGCGGATTAAATTCAAAGGCATGTTGATCCACATGCATATAAGAATAGTTAGATCCATTACCACTATTTGCATCAATATCCCAGCTTATACCACTATTATCAGATCTCCAAATATTTATTCCCCCTACATATACTAAGCCTTCATTATTTGTAGCAACACCTAAGCTTAAATCATACCAGGATTGCCCTCCAGCATCACTACCATCAGTTTCTCTTCCTAATATATTTGGAGTATTTGATTGCAATACCCAATTATCTCCTGCATCTGATGATTTATAAAGTCCATGAAAACCATAATCAGAAGCAGAGTAAAGAGCGTAAATAACCTCAGGGTTATCAGGAGTAACAGCAATCAGAGGTCTGTGCTTTCCTGTATTCGAAACCCCATTAGCTATTAAATTCCAGTTATTTCCCCCATCATTAGTACGGTACACATTACTACCTCCGCTTGATTGTTTAGCTGCATAAATTACAGCAGGATTGTTAGGTTTATATTCTACATCCCTCCATCTGCCAATTATTCCTGTTGTAGACCATGTTGCTCCAGCATCAGTACTAATCATTAAATTAGAATTTGTTGCTGCAATTAAACTATCAGTATGGTTTGGGTTAATCAATAACTTGTTTACTGTTTTTTCCTGATCAACAGTATAGCTTAATCCTGTAGTGTTCCAAGTATTTCCTCCATCAGTTGATTTTAAGATTCCGATACTATAAGTATCAGTTGCATTAGCATCTCCTGTAACAATATACATTCTTTGAGTATTTGTAGGGTCAATAGCAATGTGAGAAACCCCAATTACTGGCAGATTATCAGTAGTTGTAGTCCAGTTGCTGCCGCCATCTACTGATTTCCATAGCCCTCCAGCAGGAGAACCAATCCAAATAATATTAGCATCAATAGGGTCAAAAGCAATGCAATTTACCCTCCCATTCCCTCTTTTTTTATTATTAGATAAAATAATTGGCGTATTTATTGGTCCTTTTGATACCCAATTACTTGCAGATGTAGACTTTGCGCGAGAATATTTTTCTTGTTCTTTTTTCCATTCAATAAACAATGAATTTGGATTAAATCTTGAATTAGGAGTTACTCTTTCATTAACAAAATCCATCTCACGAGCATATGGTTTATATCCATTTCCTTTAGTATAAGGATGAATAGCTCGGTAATTTTCAAATGCTTCAAATTTCTCTGATGCAGTAGGTTGCTTAGTTGTTTTTAATAAATTGTCCTCCCATATTTGAGCTGTAAGAGAAAAAGTTGAAAAAAGCAAAATTATAAGAAAAAGTAATTTGTTCATGGTAGTGTTTTATTGATCGTAAAGATAGGAATTTTAAGATTAAGATTATTGAGATTTAGAAATTAGTACTGAGCGAGAGAATAATATTTCTACCACTTGCACTCAATCCAGATCCAAATGTTTTGTAATGTATGTCAGTAATATTTTCTATTGCTATACTGAAGGAAAGGTTGTCGTCTATTTTTGAATTATAACTGAAGTTTAATGTGTACCATGCTGGGCTTCCATCAATAGTTGCTTCTTCCAAATTATCTACCCCCCCACTATCATATTCTGCAGCTTTTTTTTCAGCATTGAATTTTGTAAAAAGCTCAAACTGATTTTTTTTGTATTTGTAATTAATAGAGAATTTTCCATTAATGGGTGGAATGTGTGATAATGGACTTTTTTCCATTGTTAGCCCTTTTAGATAATTATAGTTTGCTTTAAAAGTTAAACTTTTATTTAGCTTGTAGTTTGCATTAATATTTAATCCATAAATTGTTGCAGACTCAATATTTTTATTCATTTGTATTCTCATCATTTCGCCATCATAAATCATGCTATCATTTCCATTAATTGTAGAGAATTCTCGGTTAATAGCGTTATTTATTTCAGTAAAAAATAGTGCCGTGTTTAATGTCAGGGTTTCATTTTTCCTTAAAAATGATAATTCATAATTATTGGCGTATTCTGCTTCTAAATTTACATTTGGCACAACTACATAGCTGTCATTTTTTGAAAAGACTTTTCCAATATCATCAATATTTGGATTTCTAAACCCACCATAATAAGCTAAATTTAAGTTGTTTTTATTGCCAATTTTAAAACTTAGATTTATTGATTTTATTAAAGATGAGTTGTTGTTTTTAATCTTATTAAATGGAAAATTAAATGTTAAAGTATCTTCAAAATTTGCTTGCAGATAGTTTTGATTATATCTAGAGCCAATAGTAAGTTTAATTTTTTTATTAATTGGAAGTTTTAACTTCCCATAAGCGTATATATCTTTTACTGAACTCCCTCCATCAGGATATCTTGAGGCATTATAAAAAGTATTATTATTAGTAGTGATATTCGCTTTTGACTCTATTTGTTGTTCCCTAATTCCCGCACCATAATTAAGGTTTATTTTCTTGTATGATTTTTGAAAATCAAATGCAAGGTCATAAATTAGGATATTTTCAATTCTGTTTGAAAGTTCACTTTCTCCATATTTTCTTTTATGCCTAGATTCAGTTGCATTTTGGTAAGATGCAAGCGTATTGAATTTGTTAAAAAGCAGATATTCCTTGAAATTGGAATATTTTATGCTTTGCAAAAATCTCTTTTGCGGACCGTAATACCAGTCGCTATACTTTGCGTGTCCATTTTTAATGTCATTCAGTTTGTCAAATCTGTTAATATTAGA
>ENA-ORDR01000188-ORDR01000188.1-marine-metagenome-genome-assembly--contig:-NODE-188-length-31943-cov-4.499059_pt1 | contig 31943 bp, 22 predicted proteins | sample MGYA00240993_ERZ508538 | MGnify/ENA primary metagenome ERZ508538 (study PRJEB26207, sample SAMN05421999) | marine metagenome | isolation source: Monterey Bay, California, USA | place: USA:Monterey Bay... | reverse complement strand
TTTAAAATCAAATAGTATGAAAAAAAATTACCTTTTAACTTTAATATTAGCATTTACAGTAGTATTTGTATCAAGTGCTCAGGTTACTGAGTTATTTATTAGTAAATATGGAGAAGGAACTTCAAATAATAAATTTTTAGAAATATATAATGGAACAGATGCAACCATTAGTCTCTCAGATTATGCATTTCCTACCGTATCAAATGCACCATCTACTCCTGGTGAATACGAATTTTGGAACGCTTTTACAGATGGAGCAGAAATAGCTCCTGGTGATGTATATGTAATTGCTCATCCTAGTGCAGACGCCTCAATATTAGCTGAAGCTGATCAAACATATCAATATCTTAGCAATGGTGATGACGGATTAGCCCTTGTGGGTGACGTTACTTATGATGCTACTGGTGAAGTAGCAGGGTACACCATACTTGATTGGCTAGGAGATTGGCAAGCAGACCCTGGTTCTGGGTGGGAAGTTGCAGGTGTTTCCAATGCAACAAAAGATCATACACTTACAAGAAAAAGTACTGTATGTGGTCCTAATGATGATTGGGCAGCATCGGCTGGTACTAGTGCAGCTGATTCTGAATGGATAGTAGGTGAATCAAATTCAGGTTGGGATACACTAGGTTCTTTCAGTGGTTGTGTTAGTGATCCAACTATTTCATTAGGTGGCACAATAGCAAGTCTTGATTATTATGAAAATAATGGACCTTCACCAGAGGGTGATTTTAGTGTTTCAGGCTCTAATCTTACAAACGACATAACTGTTTCTGTTTCATCTAATTTTGAAATTTCTTTAGCATCTGGCTCTGGGTTTGCAAGTACAGTAACTATTTCTCAAACTGCAGGAACTGCTGAAGCTACAACTATCTATGTCAGATTGTCTTCAGGTCTTTCCCCAGAAACATATGATGGAGTAGTAACTGCTTCTTCAAATGGTGCAACAGATAGTACACTATCAATTTCTGGAATTGTAAGTCCTGAAAATCCAGAATTTACCGTAACTACAAATCTTGATGATTTTAATTACTTAGCAAGTACAGGTGGCCCGTCACCAGAAGATAGTTTTTCAGTTGAAGGTTTATTTTTACAAGATGATATATCTATCACAGCGACGGTAAATTACGAGGTATCTTTAACAACAGCTACAGGATTTGGTTCTTCAGTAACTATTACTCCAGATCAGGCTGGAACTGTGGCTTCAACAGCTGTTTTTGTAAGATTAGCTGCAGGTCTTTCGGCCGCTACTTATGATGGAAATATAACCGTTTCTTCAACTAGTGTAACAGATGAACTTATAGCTGTTAATGGAAATGCATATGGTCCTGCAACAAACTCATTAATCATTACTGGTGTATTTGATGCTAAAAATGGCTCAAGTCCAAAAGGTGTAGAAATTTATGTTAAAAACAATATAGATGACCTTAGCCTTTATGGAGTTGGAAGTGCAAATAATGGAGGTGGAACTGACGGACAAGAATTTACTTTCCCAGCTGATGCTGTGTCTGCTGGTACTTTTATATATGTTGCTTCTGAAGTAGATCAGTTTACGGCATTTTTCGGTTTTGCTCCTACTTATAACGCTGGAAGTGTTATGTCAATAAATGGAGATGACGCCATAGAATTATTTGAAAACGGTTCAGTTAGTGATACTTTTGGAGATATAAATATTGACGGCAACGGTGAAGCTTGGGAATATTTAGATGGTTGGGCATATAGAAATGATGGTACTGGGCCAGAAGGGACTACATTTACGCCTACCAATTGGACCTATAGTGGTGCAAATGCACTTGATGGGGAATCAGATAATGCATCTGCAACTACCCCATTTCCGACAGGGACCTATTCAAATACAACAGCTTCAACGTCTAATAATACAATAACTGGGTTTAATGCTTATCCAAATCCAGTGAAAGGGAATAGTTTAACGGTAACCACTTCTAGTACAGAAGCAAAAACAGTAAATATATTTAATGTATTGGGTAGAAAAGTATTTAGTCAACGTTTTTCTTCTATGAACAAAACAATGGATATTTCTGGAATTTCCTCTGGAGTATACATTATGAAAGTTTCTGAAGGAAATAATATTGCTACTAAAAAATTGATTATTGAATAATCAATAGCATAACTATTAGAAAAAAGCCTCGAATTTCCGAGGCTTTTTTATTTTTAGTAAATTCACTAAAAAATCCCCTATGAACTTAAAAACAAAAATGAACAATGTCTTATTCTTAGATATTGAAACAGTACCGCAAAAAGAGAATTGGTCTGAGGTGCCGGAAACAATCCAAGAGTTATTTTCAAAAAAAACTGCTTATCAACGTAAAGAAGAGGTTACCTCGGAAGATTTTTATGAACGCGCTGGAATATGGGCAGAGTTTGGGAAAATTATCTGTATTTCTGTAGCGTATTTCACCAATAATAAGCAAGAAAGAAATTTACGAGTTACCTCTTTTAGTGGAGACAATGAAGAACAAATTTTATTGGACTTTAAAAAACTATTGGACACACATTTTAATAAATCATATCATGTGTTATGTGCTCATAACGGAAAAGAATTTGATTTTCCATACATCGCTAGAAGAATGATTGTACATCACATAGAATTACCTTCAAAATTAAATTTATTTGGTAAAAAGCCTTGGGAAGTGCCTCATTTAGATACCATGGAATTATGGAAGTTTGGAGATTTTAAACACTATAGTTCTTTGCAATTATTAACCACCATTTTAGGGATACCGTCTCCAAAAGATGACATAGATGGTAGTGAGGTTGCCTCTGTTTATTATAAAGAAAAAAATTTAGACAGAATTGTTCGTTATTGCGAGAAAGACACGATCTCTGTGGCACAAGTATTAATGAGATTTAACAACGAAAAATTAATTGATAAAGATGAAATTATAAAAGTTTAGCCATCAAGCTTCATAGAGAGCTCGAGCCATCGTTCCTCTTTTTGTTCTAAAGAAGAGAGTGTCTGTTCAAGCTCCTCAGATTTTTCTTTAATTTGATCTTGGGTTAATTCCTCCTCTAAAAAAGATGCTTCGATTACCTTTTTTTTACGAGATAGCCTTTCTATGTCTTCTTCTAAAGATCCAAATTCTCTTTTTTCTTCAAATGTTAACTGAGCTTTTGATGGAGTTATATTTACCTGCTTTTTTTCAATTTTTATAGTTTTTTCTCTTGGCTTAGAATCTTCATAAGCTCTATAATCTGTATAATTTCCTGGAAAATTTTCAACAATACCATCCCCTCTAAAAACAAATAAAGAATCCACAATTTTATCCATAAAGTATCTGTCATGAGACACTACAATTAAATTTCCTGGAAAATCTAATAAGAAACTTTCCAATACATTTAAGGTAATTACATCTAAATCATTGGTTGGTTCATCAAGTATTAAAAAGTTTGGATTTTGAATTAATACAGTACAGAGGTATAATCTTTTTTGTTCTCCACCACTCAATTTTTCAACATAATCGTATTGCTTTTTCTTATCAAATAAAAAACGTTCTAGTAATTGTGAAGCAGAAATTCTTCTGCCTTTAGTTAACGGGATTTCTTCACCAAATTCTTTAATAACTTCAATAACTTTTTGCCCTTCTTTTACAACAATTCCTTTTTGTGTATAATACCCAAACTTTACAGTTTCTCCAACTACAACTTTTCCGCCATCAACTGGTTCTTTATGAGTAAGTACATTTAAAAAAGATGATTTTCCAGTTCCATTTTTTCCAATTACTCCAATACGTTCTCCTTTTTGAAACACATATTGAAACCCATCAAGAATTTTTAAATCTCCGAATGACTTTTTTAGTTTGTGGAGCTCTACAATTTTACTCCCTAAACGTTTCATATTTATTTCTAATTGAACTGTATGATCTTGTCTTCTTTTATGTGCTTTTTCTTTAATTTCCTGAAAATCATCAATTCTAGACTTAGACTTTGTAGTTCTTGCTTTAGGTTGTCTTCGCATCCAGTCTAACTCTTTCTTAAATAGATTTTTAGCCTTGTGAGTGGAAGCTGCTTCCTGAGCAATTCTTTCCTCTTTTTTTTCTAAATAATAAGAATAATTACCCTTGTATTTATATAGTTTACCATGATCAAGTTCTATAATTTCATTACAAACTCTCTCTAAAAAGTAGCGATCATGCGTTACCATAAATAGGGTAATCTTTTCTTTTTTAAAATAGTCTTCAAGCCATTCTATCATTTCTAAATCTAGATGGTTAGTTGGCTCGTCTAAGATGATTAAATCGGGTTTATTTATTAGTAAAACAGCAAGACTTAATCTTTTTTTCTGACCTCCTGAGAGTTTACCCACTTTCATTGATAAAGTTGGGAGTTTTAATTTTGTAAGAACCAATTTATATTGGGTCTCAAAATCCCAGGCATTGTTTTGATCCATTAAGTCAAAAGCTTTCTGATAGTTTTCTGAGTCTTCAGGATTTTCAAGTGCTTTTTCGTATTGTTTTATGATAGGTAAAATTCTATTTTCTGTCTCAAAAATAGTTTCTTCTATGGTAAGATTATCATTAAATAGTTGGTTTTGAGAAAGGTATGCCACATTAATTTCTTTTCTCTTAATAACTTGCCCATCATCTGGTGCATCTAACCCAGCAATAATATTTAGGATAGAGGTTTTTCCTGTTCCATTTTTAGCAACAAAAGCTACCTTTTGGTGTTTATTGATCCCAAAGGAGATATTGCTAAACAATGTTCTGTCTCCATAAGATTTTGAGATATTTTCTACTGAAATATAATTCACAAAAATAAATTTAAACAAAGGAACAAAAAAACAAGGCTAGAACACTTGAGTTTGTGATTTAATTAAAGATTATATAAATAATTTAAGAGAGGTTTTAATAAAAAGAAAAACCTAGAAAAAAATTTCTAGGTTTTTTGACTTATTAACTAAGATGCGGAGGAATATCAAAAGTTAATAAAAATTAAATTATATTGTTGTAATTATTGTTAGGGGGTAAACAATAAAACAATAACTTAATTTAATAACATAATTCAAATAACAATACACTGTAAAAATAATAAGGAAATTGAATACTTGCAATACCTTGAATTAGTGAAATTTTTCGCTCCCCATAAAAGGGGAGGCCTTATTTATTAAAGTATATTTTTAGATGTTTGAGTTTATGTCAATTTAGTGGGTTGGTTTAGAGTTTTAAATCAAAAAAGATTAGAGTAAAGTTATTTGATGTTAATTTTTTTACCTTTAAAATTATTCTAAAACAATATTTAGCCACGTTTAACAAGACACAATTTTAAAATATGTTGCAAGTACATAATCTTACTGTCAAATTTTTATCTGGTAAAGTTGAAAACGAGGTTGTAAAAAAAATATCCTTTGACTTAAAAGAAAATAAAATTTTGGGTATTGTTGGAGAGTCCGGAAGTGGCAAGTCAGTTACTTCGTTGTCAGTTTTAGGGCTCTTACCCAAGAATACTATTCAAGAGGGTGATATTTTTTTTGATGAAAAAAATCTTTTAAAAATTTCAGATAAAGAATTTCAACAAATTAGAGGCAATAAAATTGCCATGATTTTTCAGGAACCTATGAGTTCTTTAAACCCTACTTTAACATGTGGGAGTCAAGTAGCTGAGGTTTTGAAACAGCATACAGGTTTAAATAAAAAAGAAATGTATGAAGAAGTTATTTCTCTTTTTCAAAAAGTAAAACTACCACTACCAGATAGAATTTTTAATTCCTACCCTCATCAAATTAGTGGAGGTCAGAAACAACGGGTTATGATTGCTATTGCTATAGCATGTAAACCAGATTTGTTAATTGCAGATGAGCCTACTACAGCACTAGATGTTACAGTTCAAAAAGAGATCATATTGCTTTTGAAAGAATTACAAAAGGAAAATAAGATGAGTATTCTTTTAATTTCACATGATTTATCATTGGTATCTGAAATAGCAGATGATGTAATTATTTTATTTAAGGGACAGATTGTTGAAAAAGGAAATACAACTGATATTTTTCATTCTCCACAACATGACTATACGAAAGGACTTATTAATTCAAAGCCCAATTTAAATCAACGATTAAAAAAACTTCCTACTGTAGAAGATTTTATAAAAAACAGAATTTTTACAGATGTTTATTCAAAAAAAGAGAGAGATGCCTATCATAGTAAAATTTATGGGTTAAAACCACTATTAGAAATAGTTGATGTAAAAAAATATTTTAATACAAGTGATGGATTTACTAAAAAGCCATTAATAAAAGCAGTAGATAAGGTTTCTTTTAAATTATACGAAGGAGAAACATTAGGATTAGTTGGAGAATCTGGATGTGGTAAGACAACTTTAGGGAGGTCAATTATGCAGCTAGAAAAAGTAACCTCTGGAAAAATATTTTACAAAGGAAAAGATATTACTCATTTATCAAAAACTGCCTTACAAAATTTAAGAAAGGAAATTCAAATTATTTTTCAAGATCCATTCTCATCTCTAAATCCAAGAATATCTATTGGAAATGCTATTCTTGAGCCTATGAATGTGCATGGTGTTCTATCTAACTATAAGGAAAGAAAAACATATGTGATAGAATTATTAAAAAAAGTTGGGTTAGAGGAAGATCATTTTAATAAATATCCCCACGAATTTTCTGGAGGACAAAGACAAAGAATTGGAATTGCAAGAGCTATCGCATTAAAACCTAAAATCATTATTTGTGACGAATCAGTTTCGGCATTAGATGTATCTGTTCAAGCACAGGTACTAAACCTATTAAATGAATTAAAATCAACTTTTAATTTTTCATATATTTTTATTTCACATGACTTATCAGTTGTCAAGTACATGTCTGATCAACTAGTGGTCATGAATAAAGGAAAAATTGAAGAAATAGGTGATGCGGATACCATATATAAAACACCAAAATCTGAGTATACAAGGAATTTAATTGATGCAATTCCAAAAGGAATTTAAAGAGTTTCCTCTTTTTTAAAATCAATCAATAAGTGGTATATTGCTACTCAAAAAATAAGAAAAATATATATGAAAATAATTGTCCCTATGGCAGGAATTGGATCTCGTTTGAGACCTCATACCTTAACCATTCCAAAACCTTTAACTGTAATAGCAGGTAAGCCAATTGTACAAAGATTAGTAGAAGATATTACTTCTGTGGTAAATCAACCAATAGAGGAAATAGCTTTTATAATTGGGCCATCAGCAAAAGGGTTTCCAAGTAATACAAGAGAAAAATTATTAACGATAGCAAAGGAGCTTGGAGCTAAAGGGTCAGTATATGTTCAAGAGGAAGCTTTGGGTACTGCTCACGCAATTTTTTGTGCTAAAGAATCTTTAACTGGTCCTTGCGTGGTTGCTTTTGCAGATACTTTATTTAAAGCAGATTTTACATTAAATGCAGAAGCAGATGGTGCTATTTGGGTGAAACAAGTTGATGATCCAAGTGCATTTGGAGTTGTAAAATTAAACAATGGATTTATTTCAGATTTTGTTGAAAAACCAACAAAATTTGTTTCAGATTTAGCAATAATAGGGATTTATTACTTTAAAGATGGTGATAAGCTCTCTAAAGAGATTCAATATCTCATAGATAATGATATTAGACCGTCAGGCGAATTTCAATTAACGGAAGTTTTAGAAACACTTAAACAAGATGGAGCTAAATTTTTACCTGGTAAAGTTGATGTATGGATGGATTGTGGGAAAAAAGATCCAACCGTAGATACTAATAAAAAAATATTAGGATTTGAATATGACAAAGGGAATAATCTTGTGGCTGAAACTGTTGTACTAGAAAATTCTCAAATTATACAACCTTGTTTTATTGGAGAAAATGTGGTTCTAAAAAATTCAACAATTGGTCCATATGTTTCTATAGGAGAAGATAGTTTGGTAACAGATTCTAAAATTTCTAATTCTTTAATCCAAACTAATGTAAAAATTTCAAACGCTACTTTAGATAATGCTATGATAGGTAATCATGCCACGTACAACGGTAATTTTACTTCTGTAAGCATAGGTGATTACTCAGAATTGACCTAATAATAAATAAAGATGATTAAAAGGATTGGACTTTTTGTCTGTTTGGTACTATTGTTTAATCCTTTTAGTTCTCTCTCTCAAGAAAATGCTGACCAGTCTTCAAATCTTTCAGAAGAAAAAGAGATAAAATTTCAGGAGTATTTTTTTAAATCACTCTCAAATAAATCAATAAGAAACTACCAAAAAGCTATCCAAAACTTAGAAGTTTGTGATAAGTTATCTCCTCGTAATAAAACCATTTATTTTGAATTTTCTAAAAATTATTTATTTCTAAATCAGACGCTACAAGCTAGACAATTCATTGAAAAGGCTTTAGAACAAGATTCGTCCAATATTTGGATGTTACTTCATTTTGTTTCCATTCTAAAAAAAGATCGAAACTATGAGGAGGCCATTAAAGTTCAATTAAAAATTATTGAGTTAGACCCCTATTATAGAGAATCTTTAATTTATTTATATCATCTAAATAGCCAAAGTGATAAAGCACTTTCATTGCTATACTTATTAGAACAAGAAAAAGGGTTACATCAAAAACTAGAAAGGCTTAAGGAGAAATTGGAGTTATCTATGAAACCTGTCAAATTAAAAAATGACGACAAGGATCTAGATAAATTAATTTCTTATTTTAATGAAAATAAGCCCTCTTTTAGTATGTTAAAACAAATACTAGAAATAGCTGAATTAAATAATAGTGAAATTTTAGATAATTATAGTAAGTTGGCTGTTACTCTTTTTCCTGCTCAACCATTTTCATATCTTTCGAGAGCTAAGTTTTTACACAAAAAACAACAATTTGACGAAGCTATTGCTATTTTGGAAATAGGCTTAGATTTTGTAATTGAAAACCCTACTCTAGAAGCTCAATTTTATAGTACTTTAGCAAAAGTATATTCTAGTTTGGGCAACAAGGGAAAGGCCTTTGAATTTGAAAATAAAATTAAAAAATTAAAAATGTAACATGAGAATAATTAGCTTTTTATTCTTTTTACTTGTGTTGGTTTCATGTGAAAGTAAAAAAGAACTTGTTCGGACAAAAGGGTTAAAAAATATCTCTTCCAAACGAATTATTAAAAAACACAATATCACATCGTTTGTTGCTAATTCGCTAGACTCTAAGTTAAAAGTGTCCTATTCGGTCAAAAATAAAGGTAAAAGTACTCGGGTTAATCTCAAAGTAAGTCTCAGAATTCTTAAAGATTCCATTATATGGATTAAAGGCTCCAAACTTATCAATGTATTTAGAGCCAAAATAACTCCTAGTTCTTTTAGTTACTATTCTCCAATAAACAAACGCTATTTTAAAGGAGATTTCTCTCTTTTGGAAAAAATGTTGGGGACTAAAGTAACCTTTAAACAGCTTCAAAGTTTACTTGTAGGGGAAAGTATTTTAGATTTAACAACAGCTAAATATTTCTCTGAAGTTAGTGAAGGATTGTATAAATTAATTCCGAAAAATCAATCGGATTTGTACAAGTCGTCACTTTTTTTTAATCCAGTAAATTTTTCATTAAATAAGCAATTATTAAATTCATATGAGAATAATAAATTATTACAAATTCAATATGGGAATTACCAGAAAATTAAAGAGCAATTACTTCCCAAAAAAATTGTAATTAAAGCTTTGGAGAATAAAGATAATTTTACAGTTATAGATATAGAGTTTAAATCGTTAGTTTTAAATAAACAAATTACTACTCCATTCAGAATACCATCAGGTTATAAATCAATTAAATTTTAATGATAAGAAAACAGCCATTCATATCCTTTTTATTATTTCTATTAGTTTCTATAACTATTTCTGCTCAACAAAAATCAAGAAAGCAGTTAGAAAAAGATAGAAATAGAATAAAAAGAGAAATTAAAATGGTTAATAAGCTACTTTTTGACACAAAAAAAAGTGAAAAAAATGCTCTTGAAGATTTAAAAGATTTAAATCAAAAAATTACAGTTAGAGAAAAATATATTTCAACCATAAACAAAGAAGTACAATCTTTATCTAGTGAAATAGTTCTCTATGAAAAAGAAATTAAAGAGTTAGATGAAAAATTAGTAGCTCTTAAGAAAGATTATGCTGCTATGATTTATAAGTCTTATAAGAGTAAGTCTCAGCAAAGCAGAACCTTATTTTTATTTTCTTCTGAAAGCTTTTATCAAGCTTACAAGAGAGTTAAATATATGAAGCAGTACGCATCTTTCAGAAAAAAACAAGGAGAGGAAGTAGCTATGGTATCTAATCAGGTATCACAATTAAAAGATTCTTTATTTTTTCAAAAACAATTAAAAGATACACTACTATCAAACGAACAAGATCAAATCTTTAAAGTTGAACTTGATAAATTAGATCAGAAAAAATTAATTTCTCAGATTAAAAAGAAGGAGAAAAAATACAAGAAAAGCCTCCAACAAAAACAACAAGAAGAAAAGAAAATTTCAAAAATAATTGATAAAATAATTAAAGAAGCCATTGCTAAATCTAATGCTGCTAAAGGAGCAAAAAAATCGAAAGGTTTTAAGTTAACTCCTGAGGCAAAAGAATTAGCAGCAAAATTTGAGCAAAATAAAGGGAAACTTCCGTGGCCTGTAGATAGTGGTCTTATCATTAGAAGATTTGGTAAACAGCCCCACCCGATCTATTCAGGAAATTATATAAATAGTACAGGTATTCACATAGCAACCAATAAAGGAACAAATGCCGAGTCTATATTTAATGGAGAAGTTTTAGCAATTCAAACGCAATCAGAAGGAAAGAAGTCTGTCTTAATTAGACACGGAAATTATATATCTATATATAATAATTTAGAAAGTGTTTATGTTGGTAATGGAGATAAAGTAAAAACAGGTCAGGCTTTGGGTAAAATTTTTACTGATAGAATTACAGGAAAAACCAAACTTATTTTTGTGTTATCAAAAAATACAACCAGATTGAATCCAACTGTTTGGATTCGAAAAAATTAGGAATTCATCACTTTTTTAATAATATTTTTACCTGTTATTGCTGCACTAGTAATTACTCCAGAAAATAGTGCTGCCGCTACACCAGCAGTAACAATATCTTGCCCTGTTAAAAATAAATTTTTAATGGGAGTTTTAGGTTTTAAAAATTCCTGTCTAAATCTTTTAGGGCTGTGATCCAAACCATAAATCTCACCTTTATCGTAATTTATAAAATGTTTTGTTGTTAACGGAGTCGAAAGTTCGTAATGACTTACTGTCCCTTTTACTTGAGGTAATTTGTCGTAAAGGATTTTAAGCAAACGTTGAGAAATTTTCTCTTTTATGTTGGTGTAATCTTCCCCTCTTTTCATCCATTTACTTCCAGCCCATGGTTCAAAAATTTCATAGGGTACGAGTGTTATAATATCAATGGTGCTTTTTCCAGGATATCTATTGTTCCAGTCAGGATCTTTTGCACTGGGAAACGAGATATAAACTACAGGAAATTCATGATCGATATTTTTTAAATATCGATCAACGGATTCATCATGATCTAAATCACTTGGGTATATCCAGTAATTTGTTTTTGGAAGTTTTAACTCTTCTGGAGAGCCATTTAGCCCGATATACAAACAGGCATGAGAAACAGAGCGATTTACTTTTTGAAGCTGATTCTTAAGGTTGAATTTATTAGCAATTGAAGAGGGAATAAGTTTGTTATAGGTAGTCATAATACCTGTACCGCTTATTATTTTTTTTGCTGAAAAAATTTTCCCGTCACTCATTTTTACACCAGTAGCAGTTTTATTTGAAATAATAATTTCTTGAACATCAGCACTAATTAAAATTGTACCTCCAGCTTTTTCAATAACACTATCAATTGTTTTTGCAATTTGAGATGAACCTCCAATAGGAAAGCTACCACCACCAAAATAATGTCTAGCAACTGCAGCATGCATAACAAAACTACTTTTTTTCGGAGGCAATCCGTAATCTCCGTACTGACCAGTTAACACTTTAATTAACTCTTCATTGTCTGTGATCGATTTAAGAACTTCATAGGTAGTTTTGTCTGAGTAATTGTAAAAGGGAGTTCTCATTTTCTTCCCAATCAAAAAGTTTAGGATAGAAGGAAATGCTTTACTGATATAAAACTTTTGACTTGTTTTGATAGTTTTAAAAACGAGTTTCACGTAATTTTCAATGGCTAATTTTTCATCAGGGAAATATTCAATAAGTTTATTTTTAAAATTTTGAGTGCCTTTCACAAAATCATATTCTTTGTCTCCAATGATAATTTTATCATATACCTCACCCATATCTGCCCATTGTAATTTTGAGTCTGAGATGTAATCAAATAGTTTTTTTATCACAGAGGTAGGTCTTTGAACTTCACCGATATAATGAATTCCTACATCCCATTCAAATCCTTTTCTTTTAAATACATGTGTAAAACCTCCCGCAGTATAATGACGCTCTAATACCAATACTTTCTGTCCTTCTTTTGCTAGAATTGCTGCCGTAGTAAGACTACCCATTCCAGAACCAATAATTATTGTGTCATAATTTTTTATTAGTGTTGGATTTTTCTTGTAGGATTGAATCATTGTTCTAGGTGTTTTTAAGAATTAAAAAACATCAATTTAGGTTTTCTAAGGTACTAAAACAAGAATAAATATAGTATAGTGATGTGCTTATTCTACAAATAAAGCTTTGAGTTCAGTTGCATTATTGGGTTTTAATTTTCCTGCTAAAACTAAACTGAGTTGTTTTCTTCTCAAAGCACCCTCATAACGTTCTTTTTCCAATGTTGTTTCTGGAGATATTTGAGCAATTTCTACTGGTTTTCCAGTTTCGTCGACAGCTACAAAAGTGTAAATCCCTTCATTCACTTTAGTTTTTGAGCCAGATTGACGATCTTCTATCCAAACATCTACATATATTTCCATAGATGATTTAAATGCTCTTGAAACTTTGGCTTCTACAGTAACAACACTTCCCACAGGAACTGATTTAGAAAATACAACATGATTTACAGAGGCAGTTACAACAATTCTTCTAGAGTGTCTCCGAGCAGCTATACTACAAGCTCTATCCATTCTAGCTAACAGTTCTCCTCCAAATAAATTATCTAGGTAATTAGTTTCTCCGGGTAATACTAAATCTGTTAATATTGTTAGTGATTCACTAGGTGTTTTTGCTTTCATAGAATTTTAAATAAATAATTAAAATGAGTATGAATTTCTAAAGAAGAGAGAATAAATTAATCGAATTTTTTAACTAACAACCATGCATCTTTAGAATCTGTTTTTCTCACATCAGATAGGCTCAGATATGCATCAGATTTTTTATGAAATGAAGCATAGGCTACTTGGGTTAACCCCCATTTGTTTGTACCTAAAACGGTAGCTTTAAATCCTTTTGCATTTAATTGAGAAACTTTTTTGTGAGCATTTTCAACAAATTGAAATGATCCAGCGATCACATGAAATGATTTTGGAAGTTCTTTGTTTAAAGTTAACTCAATAGTATTTAATGGATTATCTATTACAAAAGTTGCCGATTGAATTTTTTGCTCCAATTGTTTTTGTTCTTGTGCAAAATTTAATTGATCCTGTTTGTTTTCATATCCTGTCCAACCTATGTAAGAGAGAGATAGTAATACCGCAGCAGTAGCAGCATATTTTACAAAAAGTGGTGTTTTTTTAGAATATTTCTCAGTTGGTTTTAATGGAATTACTTTACTGTCTGTCCTTTCTATACTTGAAGATTCAAATGAAGTTAATCCGAATGAAGATCGTAAATAATTAATAGTATTTATTGGATTAAAAATCAGCTGATTTTTTTCATTCAATGAAAGAGAACCTATATTTTCAATCTCTAGAGGTTGTGATTTAAGTGTCAAATTCCATTGAGCAACCGTTTCTGAAATTTGTGTATTGGCTTGGTCAAAAGAAATATTTTCAAGCGTGGCGATGTAGTTAGCTAATAGTCCATCATTATGACTTAAATTCACATTAAAGCCAACTTGTTTGGAAGGTGGATAAAATGTATGTGTACTCCTATGAATTTGTGCACTTGTGTTGTTAGTTATAAACCCTCCAAAGTTTGGAACAATTACACAATCATATCTGTAGAGTAAATCTTTTAAGTAGTTTGCTATAGCCATCATAACAAATATAAAGAATTAACTAAAACAGGAATTAAAAGTGTTAAATAATTATCAACAATAAATTTGTATATTGAAAAGAAAAAAATGTGTTTTGAAAGAAGAAGAAATTCTAGCGCTTTTGCGTCTGCAAAAGACGTCATCTATTGGTGATATTTTAGCAAAAAAACTTATTGCAACTGTTGGAAGTGCTGCTGATATTTTTACAGAAAATAAAAACACACTTTTAAAAATTAATGGAATTGGTGAGTATGCTGTGAAAAATTTATTGAACAATACACAGCAAAAATTAGCGGAGAAAGAACTACAATATATTAATACTCACAAAATAAAATACTCCTATTTTCTTGATGATGATTATCCAAAAAATTTACATAATTGTATAGATGCCCCCATATTATTTTTTAAAACTGGTTCTATTGATTTTTCTAACAAAAGAATTATTTCTGTTGTAGGAACCAGAACCATGACTAATTATGGTAGGAGTTTTTGTGAAAAATTAATAGACGAATTGTCTCCATATAATCCAATAATTGTTAGTGGTTTTGCTTACGGGATTGATATTTGTGCTCACACGAATGCATTTAAACAAAATCTACAAACCATTGCCATATTAGCACATGGGTTAAATCATATGTACCCAAAGGCGCACAGAAAATATTCAAAACAAGTAAACCAGCATGGGGGTTTTATTACCGAGTTTTTTCATGATGAAACTCCACTTAGAGAAAATTTTCTCAAAAGAAATAGAATTGTTGCTGGTATTTCTGATGCCACTATAGTAGTAGAATCTGCTTCTAAAGGAGGTTCTTTAGTTACGGCAGATATTGCAAACTCTTATGATAGAGATGTTTTTGCTGTTCCAGGAAGAATTAACGATGTTATGAGTAAAGGATGTAATGATTTAATATACAGAAATAAGGCCCATTTGTTAAAATCTTCAATGGATTTGGTAAAAATGCTTAACTGGGACATTTCTCCAATTTCTTTACCAAAACAAATAAAATTGTTTGAGGAGTTACCAAAAGAACACCAAAAAGTTGTAGACTATTTACAAAAACAACAACAGGTAATTGATGTTATTGCTTTAGATTTAGAAATGTCTGTTTCTAATTTAGCAATAATTTTATTGCAACTAGAGTTAAAAGGAATTGTAAAGCCAATACAAGGAAAGATATTTAAATTAAGTTGAATCAAAGGATTATGCATTACATTTGATTGTAATTTTTATACAATGGCAGTAGAAAAAAAATTGATGTCTAAAAAAAAACCAACATTTCCGGTTAATAATTTGTTGGATGAATATTTAAAAAAATACAACAGGAATATAAAGATTTCTATCTTTTATGACGATTTATTACGTTTTCAAGGGTCTGTAATAGTTTATGACAAAAATGAAAAAGATACTTTATGGGTAAGAACATATTACTCTGAATACGACAGAAAAGAAATTGATGCCAGTTTAAAAAAAATATACACAATACTTCATTCAGATGGAGGAAACGATACCCTACCATTTTTAAATGTAGATGCTATTGATTATTGCACTTTTGGAAATTCAAAACCTTTCCGCATAAAAATTAGAAATATCTTAAATGACAACTACACCTATTTTTATGTAAAAAAAGCAGATGCCTCCAGAATCTATGGGTTAGAATTAGAGCATATATTATCTCCACATAACATGAATTTTTTAGTCTATAAAGATACTTTAATTGAGGAACATATTTCAGGAATTCCAGGAGATGATTTTATAAAAGAATTTTTACCTAAATGTACAGAATCAGAAAAATCTCAAATAGCCAAAGAATTTGTAAAATTTAAAGAACGGTGTTTGGTTCGTTTACTCGGAGATATGCGTTCATATAATTATGTAATTATTCCCACTCATGATTTTGATAAGATTATATATAAGATTAGAGCAATTGATTTTGACCAACAATCTTTTGAAGGGAATTTAAAAGTGTATAACCTTCAATTTTTAAAAGAAAATTTTAAAATTGTTGAAATGGTAAATAGAAAATTAGACAACAATTCAATTAATCAATACAAGTTAGAGGAGCGTTCTTTTATGGCTAAACGAATGATTTCATCACCAAGAAGGGCATCCAGTCTAATTGAATGTATGAAGAATGATTCAATTTCTTTTGATAATAACATTCAACTTTTAAAAAAACAGTTAATTAAATATGTTGGAGACGTAAAGTTTAAGGAATGTCAAAACATGGGTGATATTTTAGAAACAATTTTAGTATTTGTAAAACGAAATTATCAAGACGTATTAACCAAATAGCTAGCTTCTTTTTTTAATCCCTAAACTTTCTATTAAAACAGCTATTTTCCATTTTTAAAAAATAGATTTCAGTAAAAAAAGTTTAATTAAAAATGCCCTAAAACTTTTTTAAGTCTTTTTAGAGCAATCTCTACAGAATCAATTTTTATAAAAGTAATCAATAATCGCAAACCCGCTTTTGTCTGTTTTTCTTTTATTACAGAAGTTGTAGGGTTTTGTTGAACATATTTTAACACCTTCGTAAATGCCTCAGTTTGATAAAATTCACTCTGTTGATCCGATATAAAGTATCCAATCATTCTTTTTTGTTTCAGAACTACTTTTTCTAACCCCATCTCTTTTGCTAGCCATTTTAATCGAACACTATCTAGTAAATCTAAGGCTTGTACTGGTAGTTCACCAAATCTGTCAATCAGTCGTTTTTCAAAATCAAGTAACTCAACACTTGACTTAGTTGATGATAGTTCATTATATAAATTTAATCTTTCTGTTATGGAATTGATATAATTATCTGGGAATAAGAGCTCAAAGTCTGTATCTATTTGAACATCCTTAATAAACTCTTTTGGTTTACTTGTGTCAGATTTGTACAGTTCTTTAAATTCATTTTCTTTTAGTTCGTCAATGGCCTCACTTAATATTTTCTGATAAGTATCAAATCCAATATCATTAATAAAACCACTTTGTTCACCTCCAAGTAAATCTCCAGCTCCACGAATTTCAAGATCTTTCATAGCGATATTAATTCCACTCCCTAAATCTGAGAATAATTCTAAAGCTTCAATTCTTTTTCTAGCATCATTAGTCATCATATGATAGGGTGGTGTAATAAAATAACAAAAAGCTTTTTTATTAGATCTACCAACTCTCCCCCTCATTTGATGTAAGTCAGATAATCCAAAATTATTTGCATTGTTAATGAAAATGGTGTTAGCATTGGTTACATCCAATCCGCTCTCAACGATAGTGGTAGAAACCAATATGTCAAATTCATTATTCATAAAACCTAACATTAAATTCTCTAATTTTTTACCTTCCATCTGACCATGACCAACACATATATTGGCATTAGGGACCAAACGTTGTAAAAGTCCTGCTACTTCTTTGATGTTTTCAATTCTATTATGAATAAAAAACACTTGCCCACCTCTGGATATTTCGTAAGTAATAGCATCTCGTATTATTTCTTCATTAAAACGAATTACTTGAGAGTCTATTGGATGTCTATTTGGTGGTGGAGTTGTAATAACAGATAGGTCTCGAGCCGCCATTAAACTAAATTGAAGAGTTCTAGGTATAGGAGTAGCGGTTAAGGTAAGAGTATCTACATTTTCTTTTAGTGTTTTTAATTTGTCTTTTACTGCTACACCAAATTTTTGTTCTTCATCTATGATAAGTAGCCCTAAATTTTTGAATTTAATTTTTTTATTAGTTAGTTGATGTGTCCCAATGATAATATCTACACTTCCATCATTAATACCCTCAATAGCTTCATTTCTTTGTTTTGTTGTTCTAAAACGATTTAAATAATCTATATGAACTGGAAATTTTTCTAACCTTTTTGAGAATGTCTTGAAATGTTGAAATGCTAATATGGTAGTGGGTACAAGAATTGCTACTTGCTTCCCATTATCAACTGCCTTGAACGCTGCTCTTATAGCAATTTCTGTTTTTCCAAAGCCTACATCACCACAAACCAAACGATCCATTGGTTGTTCTTTTTCCATATCAGTTTTCACATCTTGCGTAGCGGTATATTGGTCAGGAGTATCCTCGTAAATAAAGCTTGCTTCTAATTCATGTTGTATGTGTGTATCTGGACCAAAAGCAATTCCTTTTTGCATTTTTCGCTTTGCATATAATTTAATAAGATTGAATGCAATTTCTTTGACTCTTTTTTTTGTTTTTTGTTTGATTTTCTTCCAAGCACCAGACCCTAACTTATAAATTTTGGGTGGTTTTCCATCTTTACCACTAAATTTCGAAATTTTATGTAATGAATGAATACTAACATATAAGATATCTCGATCTCCATAAATTAATTTTATAGCTTCTTGCTTTTTACCTTCAACATCAATTTTTTGTAATCCACCAAATTTTCCAATACCGTGATCCATGTGAGTTACATAGTCACCAATGGCAAGGTTATTTAGTTCTTTTAAAGTGATGGATTGCTTTTTTGCATAACCGTTTTTAAGACGGAATTTATGATAACGTTCAAAGATTTGATGATCGGTATAACATACAATCTTTTCATCTAAATCAACAAAACCTTCATGAAGAGAAAACACAATTGTTTGATAATGAACCTCTTCTTTAGAATCATCAAAAATATCATGAAATCGTTGTGCTTGTTGTTGGTTGGCGCAAAAAATATAATTGGTAAATCCTTTCTTATGATATAGATTTAAGTCTTTAATCAATAAATCAAACTGTTTATTAAATGATGGTTGGGCTTTGGTTGTAAAATTAATGATAGGTTTATTATCATGAGTATGGGTTTCTAAGCTGGCAACTGTAAATTGAGATAGTTGGTCTTTAATTAAAGCTCCATTACAAAATAAATTTGATGGTTTGGAGTGTTGTATTTCTTTTGAAAGTTCACTAAAAGCATTTTCTGCTTTTGTAAATAATGTATCTAAATTCCCAAGTAATAATTCCTTATTTTTTGAAAAAATAATAGTTTTTGATGGGATGTATTTTAGAAAACTTTCACGCCTTTCTTGTAGCATTTTGTTTTCTAAATTGGGCATAATGGATACTTTTCTTAGTTTCTCTTTAGATAATTGTGTTTCTATATCAAAAGTTCTAATACTATCTACTTCGTCACCAAAAAACTCAATTCTGTAAGGCTCATCATTTGAAAAAGAAAAAACATCTATAATTCCTCCACGAACAGAAAAGTCTCCAGGTTCTGTCACAAAATCTACCCGGTTAAAATTGTATTCAAATAATACTTCATTTACAAAATCTAGTGAAACATTTTCTGACAGAGCTAGCTTAAGTGTGTTTTTTTGAAGTTCTTTTTTTGTTACTACTTTTTCAAATAATGCTTCAGGATAAGTTACTATAACTGCCGGCTTTTTTCTGGAGTTTATTCGATTTAAAACTTCTGACCTTAATAATACGTTAGCATTATCTGTTTCATCAATCTGATAGGGTCTTCTGTATGAGCCTGGATAAAACAACACATTTTTAGTTCCCAATAATTGCTCCAAATCATTCAGTAAGTAAGCGGCGGCTTCTTTGTCATTTAAAATAATTAAATAAGTTTTATCTGCTTTTTTAAAAGTTTCTGCTATTACAAAAGACATCGATGATCCAACCATATTCGTAATTTGAAAATGGTTTTGATCTCGCTGTATGTGATTTAAAATCTGTTTAGTTTTTACAGATTCTTGGTACCGATTAACAATTTCTTGTTTATTCAACGGGCATTATTTTTTTGCAAAGATAATAGCTTCGTTGTAAATTAATTCTCAATTTTTTAAAATACATTTCCTTACATCATATTTAATGAATATTCAGTATTTTTGCTATTAAAATTTTGCTACCCAATGAAAAAATTATTATTAATTTTACTTTTATCACTTTCCATATCAAGCCCCTCTCAAAACAAAGAAAATAAATGGGTTTTAGGAGTTAGTAGTTCTCTTGTAATTTTCCAAAATAATTCACTAGGAGAATCTTATAACTCTCAATTGCCAAAAATTAATCTTTCTAGATATTTATTTCCGGGCGTAAGCATAGACGGTTCGGTTACACTGAGCGCTTTGGGTGAAGTTGGAGGCTTAATAACCAATCAATTTAATTATAATTCATTGGATGGTTATATACGCTATGACTTTAATTTATCTGACAATAATTTAGTTCCCTACCTAGCTGTTGGTGCAAGTTTAATTGGCGCGCCCTCAACTATAGAAAATGCGAGTGCTACTTCTACATTAAACATTGCTTTTGGAGGCACTTTTTGGATTACTCATCACTGGGGTTTAATAGGGCAATATACTTATAAAGCATCGCCAGAACTTTCCACAAGTATGGTAAATCATACCCAATTAACTGCTGGAATAGTGTATAGTTTTAGACCAAGAATTCTCGTACGAAGACTTTGGGACAAATAGTCTTTTGGGTGCTACTTTCCATTAATTGGAATTAGTTTATCTTAAAAGATAGTGTATCTCAGTCCTAAAAACCCTCTTATGCCCTGATTAGACGCATATACATAACTAGGGTCAAACGTTAGTGCATAGGGGTTGTTTGTTGTAGCAATAGCTTCTCCATTTGAATTAAAATCAACACCTGAATCAAAAGGATCAAAAGACCTTGCAATACTATTGTTAGCCGGGGTAAAATTTAAAATATTTTTAATCCCTCCATATATTTCCCAACTTGTACCAATATTTTTTGTTATTTGAATGTTTTGAATACTAAACCAAGGAGACTCTCCTCTCCTTGGATCCAATTCGCTTAGTAATGGAAGTTTCATAGGGCCGTACAAATTCCCTGTGTAGTCAATTTTAATTCTACTCTTTTTTAGATTGTATGAAATACTCCAAACTCCACTAAAACTCTCTGTTAATAATTGCCTTTTTTTGATGTTATTTTCATTAATGGAAACATCCATTAGGGTAGCACCAATATTCATTGTTAATCCTAAAGGAAAAGAAATATCTGAATTTAGTGATAGCCCTTTAGAGACCGAAAAACCGTTTAGATTGGCATAAATAATTTTATTAGGATCTGTTTCATAATCAGGTAAAATTCTGTTATTAAAGTGAGTGTAAAAACCACTCGCATCAAGCGAAATGAGCGTATTATTAATAGATATTTTTTTTACAAAATTCACATTTGCATTCCAGGATTTCTCTGGAGAAAGCTCTCCTTCAAACACAACCTCTCTTGCTCCTGAAAGAGCTGCATGATCTTCTGTAAAAATATTAGCAACTCTAAACCCATTTCCAATACTAAATCGTAGGATATTTTTATTGTTTTTTGAATTCCATTTGTAATTAACTCTCGGAGAAAAAATAGTCCCGTGAAGGCTATTATAGTCGTAGCGAGCTCCGATTAATAATTTATGTTGATTGGTTAAACTAATTTCATCTTGAAGAAAAACTCCTGGTAAATGAATAACAGAAGGCTTATTAGTTTCTCCATCACTCTCAGAGGTAGCAAAGGTATTATCATCATATGTTGTGTATCTGTAGGCAATACCAAATAACAGATCATGTTTCTTTTTAATTTTTTTATTGTAAATGAGTTGTCCAAATGCAATTAGTTGGTCTGCCTTATAAGAGTCTGTTCCGTAAAATGAATCTTGATGATGACCATTAGCACTAAATTGGAGGCGAATATTTTCAGTAGTGGGGAGCTCATAGGTTCCAAAAGTTTCCCATCTACTCGTGTAAATACTTTCACCATAAACTAAATCTGTTCCTCTAAAACTTTTGTTCCAGTTAGTTTCTCCACCCCATCGATCTTCATAAACATAACGAAAAGCAACTGTAAATAATTTATTATTCCTTCGTTCAATATTTAATTTATTGAATATTGAAATTCTATTTTGAAGAGTTAAATCTGTAAAGTTATCGTTGTTATTGTCAATGATATTTTGATAGTTAAAATAATTGATTCCTAGTAATCCTTGTATTTTTTTTGATGCATTGTATTTAAAACCGATGTCAGTATTAATTTCCTCCCAAGAACTTGAAAAACTATCAACAAAAAGCATTGGAGAGTTGGATGGTTTTTTAGTAATAATATTTATAATTCCTCCAACAGCTTCAGATCCATATAAAGTAGATGCGGGTCCTTTTACTACTTCAACTCGTTGAATTAGTGCTTGTGGTATTCCCGTTAAGCCGTAAACGGTAGAAAGGCCACTTACTATTGGCATCCCATCAATTAATACAAAAGTGTAAGGCCCTTCTAGCCCATTGATGTGAATATCCCCAGTGTTGCAAACATTACAATTTAATTGAGGTCTAACTCCATTAACATTTTGCAGAGATTCAAAAATAGAAGGAGTTGGATTTTTTTTAAAAAAACTTTTACTGTAAACATCTACAGGGACAGAACTGGCAGATTTAGATACTGGTCTTAAATTTCCTGATACTACAATTTCATCTAATGAATTGTCTGAAACTAAAGAAAAGTTTTGAATTATTTTTTCATTTTCATTTTTATTGAAAGTGATTTCAATTGTTTTAGTCTTGTAACCTAAACTACTAACAACTATTTTATAAGTTCCGGAAGGAATATTTTTAATTTGATAATACCCGTCTTCATTTGATGAAGTACCTAGTTTGGTGTTCTGGATATAAATATTTACGTAGGATAGATTTTCTAACCCATCTGAGATTTTACCAGCTAAACTATTGTTTTGAGAATTACATGTAATAGAAAAGATTAATAAAAATATTTTTAGATAGATTTTCATTCTTGATATAAGGTAAAATTTTTGACAAATATAAATAAATTTTTAGTCAAGACTAAAAATATTTTTAAGAAAATAAAAAAGTATATATTTGTGAAGTTAATTTTATCATGATGTTTACACTTTCTGAAGAGAATTATTTAAAAGCTATATTTCATTTACAAACAGTTTCTGGAAAAGGAATCAGTACCAATGCTATTGCTAAAAAATTAGAGACAAAAGCTTCCTCAGTTACAGATATGATCAAGAAATTGGCTGATAAGGAAGTTCTGACTTACATAAAATATCAAGGAGTTTCTCTTACAGTTTTAGGAAGAAAAATTGCTTTAGGAGTAATTAGAAAACATCGCCTTTGGGAAGTTTTTTTGGTAGAAAAACTAAATTTCTCTTGGGACGAAGTTCATGATGTTGCAGAACAATTAGAACATATTAAATCTACAAAACTAATAAACGAATTGGATGCATTTTTAGAATTTCCAAAAATGGATCCTCATGGAGATCCAATTCCAGACAAAGAAGGAAAATTTCAAAAGATAGAAAAGAAATTATTATCAACTTTAAAAGAAAATCAATTGGGAGTTTGTGTAGGCGTGAATGATTCTTCCTCTGAATTTTTAAAATACTTAGATCGTTACCAAATCTCTTTAGGTCAAAAGATTCGTGTTGTTTCTAAAGAGTCTTTTGATGGTTCTGTTACAATTCTTATTAATAATAAAGAGATGTCGATCTCACAGAAAATTGCTAACAATATATATATTCAATCCTAATGAGCACATTTGATCAATTAGTAGAATTCGGAAAAGAGCATCCTATTTTATCAGCTTTATACGCCTCTTTATTTACATGGGGTTTAACGGCTTTGGGTGCTGGGTTTGTTTTCTTTTTTAAGAAAATGAATAGAGCTGTTTTAGATGGAATGCTTGGTTTTACTGGAGGTGTAATGGTGGCTGCAAGTTTTTGGAGCTTACTAGCTCCGGCTATAGAAAATAGTCCTGGAGAGGGTTTTCAAAAAGTTTTTCCATCAGTTATTGGTTTTGCCCTAGGAGCTTTGGCCTTGTATGCTATGGATAAAGTTTTACCACACCTACACATTAATTTTAAAGAATCTGAAGCAGAAGGGGTAAAAACAGGCTGGCATAAAACAACATTACTAGTGTTAGCAATAACTCTACACAACATACCTGAGGGTTTAGCCGTAGGAGTTTTATTTGGAGCAGCATCAACCCTTGTAGGAGTAGAGCAAACAGAAATGATTATTGCTGCCATCTCTTTAGCAATAGGAATAGGTATTCAAAACTTTCCAGAAGGATTTGCTGTAGCGATGCCTTTAAGAAGACAAGGAATTAGTAGATTTAAAAGTTTTTGGTACGGACAATTATCAGCAGTGGTTGAACCAGTTGCAGCGGTAATTGGTGCTGTTGCAGTTTCTTTTTTTACTCCTATTTTGCCTTATGCACTAGCATTTGCAGCTGGGGCAATGATTTTTGTTGTTGTGGAGGAGGTTATTCCTGAAACACAAAGAGACAACTATACAGATATTGCTACCCTAGGTTTTATTGGTGGGTTTATTGTTATGATGTCTTTGGATGTTGGATTGGGTTAAAATCAAAAAATTATATTAATGAAAGCCAAACAGATTCTGTTTGGCTTTTTGTATTTTGCAATAAAATTTTTTTGCAGTTAGCATCTACTTTTCAAATTTATAACGCTTCGGCAGGGAGTGGTAAGACATTTACATTAGTTAAGGAGTATCTTAAAATAGTACTAATTAGTGATGATATCTTTATTTTTCAAAAGATCCTGGCTATAACATTTACCAACAAGGCAGCTTCAGAAATGAAGCAACGAATATTAAATAGTTTAAAAGATTTTTCTGAGGCTAAACAACCTCCTCTTTTTATTCTTATTCAGAAAGAAACAGGATTAAAGCCACATACAATTCAAAAGAAAAGTACTGTTGTGTTACAATTAATTTTAGAAAATTATGGAGCTTTTCACATAACAACTATAGATAGTTTTACATTTAAAATAATAAAAAGTTTCTCTTTTGATTTGGGGCTTAGTCAGAATTTTGAGGTAGAAATGAATGCTCAAGAGTTGCTTGATAAAGCAGTAGAGGTTTTAATTTCTAAAGTTGGTGTTGCTAATGAATTAACAAAATTGCTAGTTGAGTATTCAATAGATAAATCTGATGACGATAAATCATGGGATATTTCATTAGATTTATTGGAGTTTTCAAAGATTTTATTAAAAGAAGAGGATGTTTTTCATTTCAGGAAATTAAGTGATAAAACCTTACATGATTTTAAATCATTACAAATAAAATTAGCTAAACATCGTAAAGATCTTCTTGCGAGGATGAAATCTACAGGTGAGCAGGCACTGCAAATTATTTCAAAAGAGCATTTAGAGTTTACTATTTTTAATAGGTCAATGCTACCAAATCATTTTTCATCACTGGTTAATAAAACAGACCGTACAAAGTTTTTTGATCAGAGTGTCCTAAAAAAAAGAATCGATGAAAATGAACTATTATCCAAGACTAAACCAAAAAACACATTACTAACTGCCGAGAAAATTTTACCAGCACTTTTAAAATTGTATTCAGACTCAGAGTTATTGTATCAACAATTAATTCAAACAAAATTAATTCTACAAAGTATCATTCCTTTGGCTGTTTTGAATCATATAAATAAAGAATTGAATACAATTAAAGAAGACAATAATATTCGTTTAAATGCAGAATTTAATCAGTTAATTTCGGATAATATACAAGACCAACCAGCCCCATTTATTTATGAAAGAATTGGTCAAAGTTTCATGCATTATTTTATTGATGAGATGCAAGATACTTCTGTCTTACAATGGAAAAATTTGATTCCATTAATAGACAATTCCCTGTCCCAGGAAAAAACGAGTTTGTTGTTAGTTGGAGATGCTAAACAAGCAATCTATAGATGGCGTGGAGGAAAAGCATCACAATTCTTAAAACTAGGTTCTCAAGGTACAATTTCCCAAAATCCTTTTACAATAGAAAAAAAAGTTCAAGAATTATCTACTAATTACAGGAGTTTTAGCGAACTAATTAAATTTAATAATTCCTTTTTTAAACATTCATCACAGTTTTTGCAAAATTCGTCTTATGCTGATCTTTTTTTAAATAAATCACACCAAGAAGAAAATGAATCAAAAGGAGGATATGTTTCTATTTCTTTTTTAGAGAAAATGGATGATAAAGAAGAGGATCAGCTTAAATATGCAAAAAAAGTACACCAAATAATTACAAATTTAGATAGTAAATGCCATTTAGGATCTGTTTGTGTTTTGGTCAGAAAGCGAAGTGAAGGGGTTACTGTTGCAAATTATTTATCTGAAAACAATATAGATATAGTTTCTTCAGAAACATTGTTATTAAGCAATAGTAAAAAAGTAAACTTCATTATTAATTTTTTAAGGTATTCAGTTCAATCAAACGACAAAGAATGTTTACTTGAATTATTATATTTTTTACACAAACATCTAATGATCACATTAGATAAACATTCTTTTTTTAGAAAATTCATTCATCTAGAGCAAACAGAGGTTCTAGACTTGTTAAAAGAATACAATTGTTCTTTCAATTTAATTTTGTTTCATGAATCTCCATTTTATGAAAAAGTAGAACAAATAATTAGAGCATTTCATCTTCAAGATTCAACAGACGCCTATGTTCAGTTTTTTCTTGATGAAATTTTAATACAGCAACAAAAAGAGTCAAACATTCAAGATTTTCTAAATTTCTGGGATCTCAAAAAAGAATCGTTAAGTATAGTTTCCTCAGAAAATCCTGACGCAGTTAAGATTATGACTATTCACAAAGCTAAAGGGTTAGAGTTTCCAGTAGTAATTTTCCCTTGTGAATTGTATATATATCAAGACATTAAACCAAAAGTTTGGTTAGAAAATACTATTGACGGTTTTTCAAACATAATGGTTCCATTAAACAAGGAAATTAGATATACAGGTGTTAAAGGGGAGGAAATTTACAATACAAGAAAGTCTGAGTTAGAATTAGATAGTTTTAACCTTTTGTATGTTGCTCTAACAAGAGCTGTTGAACAACTATACATCATTACAGAGAAAAAGTTAAACAAAAAAGAAGAGGAAGACCCTAAGTACTTTTCGGGAATTTTTATTTCGTACTTGAAAAAACATCATTTGTGGCATCAAGAAAAAAATGAATACAGTTTTGGAGATTATGATAATTTGAAAACAATACTAGAAACAGAGCTTGCTAGTAAAACACAACATAGATTTATAAGTACTCCTTGGAAAGATCACAAGATTACCATGTTGGCCAATTCATCAACATTTTGGGGTACAAAAAGAGGTGAGGCTAAGAATTATGGAAATCTTATTCATAAAATTCTGTCTGAGGTAATTACTAAAGATGATGTTCATAAAGTAACAGAAAGGTATTTTCAACAAGGAGAAATTGGGTTAGAAGAAAAAGAGCAATTGCAGGAAAGAATTCTTAAAATTGTTAGCCACACAAAACTTAAAGGGTATTACTCTAAAGATGTAGTTATTTACAATGAAAGAGAAATTTTATTTAAAGCCAATACAGTAATTCCAGATAGGTTAGTTTTTGACAATAACAATAATGTAACCATTATAGATTATAAAACAGGCATTTCTAAAAAAGAGCATCACTATCAATTAGAAAATTACGCAAGTGTGTTAGCATCACTAAATTATTTTGTTGCTAAAAAGGTTCTTGTTTATATTAACAAAACAATTTCTGTAGAAGAATTTTAAAGTATTTTTGCATCACAAAACAAATTAAAATTTTACATCAATTATGTACGGTTCAATAAAAAAACATTTGCAAAACGAAATAGAAGAAATAAGAGAAGCTGGGTTGTACAAAACCGAACGAATTATTACATCATCACAAGATGCCGTCATTAAAATTTCTACAGGAGAAGAAGTAATTAATTTTTGCGCAAATAATTACTTAGGCTTGTCCAACCATCCAGAAGTTATTCAAGCTGCAAAAGACACAATGGATACCCACGGATTTGGTGTGTCTTCAGTTCGTTTTATTTGCGGAACTCAAGACATTCATAAAAAATTAGAATCAAAAATTGCTGAATTTTATCAAACAGAAGACACCATTTTATATGCTGCAGCTTTTGATGCTAACGGTGGTGTCTTTGAACCAATCCTTTCAAAAGAAGACGCAATTATTTCCGACAGTTTAAATCACGCCTCCATAATTGATGGTGTTCGTTTATGTAAAGCATCAAGATATCGGTATGATAATAATAACATGGATGCTCTAGAAACACAATTAATTGAGGCTTCAAAGAACAATCATAGATTTAAAATTATTGTTACAGATGGTGTGTTTTCTATGGATGGGATTGTTGCCAAATTAGATAAGATTTGTGATTTAGCAGATAAATATGATGCACTTGTAATGATTGATGAATGCCATGCTGCTGGTTTCATAGGAGCAACAGGTCGAGGAACTTTAGAGCTTAAGAATGTTTTAGGTAGAATAGATATTATCACCGGAACTTTAGGGAAAGCTTTGGGTGGTGCAATGGGGGGGTATACAACAGGAAAAAAAGAAATTATAGAGATTTTAAGACAACGATCTAGACCTTATTTATTCTCAAATTCATTAGCACCTGCAATAGTAGGTGCATCTTTAAAGGTGTTTGATATCATATCAAATGACACCTCATTAAGAGATAAATTGGAATGGAATACAAATTATTTTAGAAAAAAAATGGATGCTGCTGGGTTTGATTTAGTTGGTGCAGATGCGGCAATAGTTCCAGTAATGCTCTATGATGCCAAATTATCTCAGATAATGGCTAATAAACTTCTTGATGAGGGTATTTATGTTATTGGATTCTTTTATCCAGTAGTTCCTAAAGATAAAGCCAGAATTCGTGTTCAGTTATCTGCTGCGCATTCTAAGGAAAACTTAGATAAAGCAATAACCTCATTTATAAAAATAGGGAAAGAACTTAAGGTGATTTAAGTGCTATTTGAAAGTTACTTTGAGTTAAATTATTTGTTTTTATAATTAAAAAAAGTATTTTTGCATCAAACAAAATTAAAAATAAATTAAAATGAAAAAGTTAAAATTAGTAGTGATAGCCTTGTTCGCAACTGCATTTATAGGTAATGTGAACGCTCAAGACTCTAGCCGTCAATGGGCAATTAGCGTAGGATTAAATATTGTGGATGTTAGAGCTGGAGATGATTTTTCTAGCCGATTCAATGATTTTGGTGGGAACGATGACTGGAATTGGTCTAATCATCCACTTACAAGAATTTCAGCAGAAAAATACTTAAATGAATCTTTTTCTTTGCAAATAGCAGGTTCTATGAATAAATTAGACAATGGGTTTGATGATGTTCAACACACCACTTTTGATGCAAATGTAAAATATAGTTTAGATGCAGTAATTGCTAAAATTTTTGGAAAATCTACTAAACTTTTTAGCCCTTTTGCTTATGTAGGTGCTGGTTACACTTCTCTAGACGGAGAAGGTGAAGCAATGTTAAATTATGGTTTTGGAGTTAATTTTTGGGCAACCGATGGTGTAGGATTTGTATACCAGGCAGGTTCAAAAGAACAATTATCGGATGTTGTTCCATCACACTATTATCATTCAATAGGAATTCTTTTTAAACTCTAGGCAACTTAAAAGTTTAAAATATCTCTTGCAATTGCTGTAATTTTCGTCTATTTCCTTTGTTTTTAAAAAGGAACAGACTATTTTTGCAACATAATTTAAGAAATTTAATTTAAATTAATAAAAATGAAAAATATAAAATTAGCTATTATAGCTTTATTTACGTTAGTATCTGTTTACAGCGTAAGCGCTCAAGATTCAAACAATCCGTGGGCTATTAGTGCAGGGTTTAATGTCGTAGATGTACAAGGACCAACTGATTTTCCTAATATATTAAAGGATTATTATGGTACAAGTGATTGGAATTATTTATCAACAATTTCTAGAATTACTGTAGAAAGATATTTAGAAGATGGTTTTACACTTCAGTTAGCAGGATCTTTAAATAGAATTACACACGTTTCTGCAGATGATGACGCTAGTTTACTTCATAAATCTATAGATTTAAATCTTAAGTATAATTTAGATGCATTTGTTGCTGCTATTTTTGGTAATTCCACAAAATATTTCAGTCCTTTTGCATATGCAGGTGGTGGTTATACTGCGTTAGATGGTGATGGAGAAGGAATGCTAAACTATGGTTTAGGTTTCAATGTTTGGTTATCTGAAACAGTAGGTTTGGTATACCAAACAGGAGTTAAAGATGAATTCAAAGGTGTTGTTCCTACTCACTTTCAACACTCTTTAGGTGTAGTTATTAAATTTGGTGGTACAGATACTGATGGCGACGGAATCTATGATAAATATGATTCATGTCCAGAAGTAGCAGGATTAAAAGAATTTAATGGATGTCCAGATTCTGACGGAGATGGTATTATAGATGGTGAAGATGCATGTCCAAGTGTTGCTGGTTTAGCAACTTTAAACGGATGTCCAGATGCAGATGCAGATGGTATTGCAGACAAAGACGATATGTGTCCTAATGCTAAAGGAACGAAAGCTAATAATGGTTGCCCAGATTCAGACGGTGACGGTGTTGTTGATAAAGACGATAAATGTGCTACAGCTGCAGGCCCAAGAGCAAACGGAGGATGTCCTTGGCCAGATACAGACGGTGATGGTGTATTAGATAAAGATGATAACTGTAATTCAGAAGCAGGACCTGCCTCAAATGGAGGATGTCCAGAGCCAATAATTACTGAAGCTGCTGAGAAGAAAGTGGGAGAGTTTGCAAAAACTATTTTATTCAACTCAAGTAGATCTTCTTTCAAATCAGGAATTTCAGATAAATTAGATGCTATTGTTGGTATCATGAAAGAGTTTTCTAAAGCTACTTTTTTAATTGAAGGTCACACAGACAGCACAGGTAGTGTTTCTTTAAATGATAAATTATCTACTAAAAGAGCAAATGCTGTTAAAGATTATTTAGTTCAAAACGGAATAGATGCTTCTAGATTAGAAACTAAAGGTTCAGGAGAATCAAATCCTATCGATTCTAACAAAACTAGAGCAGGTAGAGCAAACAATAGAAGAGTAGAAATTAAAGTTACTAACGAGTAATTTTTATTCTCAAAATATATAAAAGCCTCATCGTAAGATGAGGCTTTTTTTTTGAGTTCTTTTAGAATATTATAATTAAAAAACTTTTCAACTTCAGCTAAATAAATTACCTTTGCAGCCTAAAATAAGAGTGTTTTTTCTCTTTTCTAAGAAATTAATTTAAAGTAAGAATAATGTCTACAATAACAGGTAAAGTATCTCAAATTATAGGTCCAGTAATTGATGTTGAGTTTAATACAGATTCTAATGAACTTCCAAAAATTTATGATTCATTAGAAATTAAAAAATCTGATGGTTCTATCCTAGTTTTAGAAGTTCAACAGCATATTGGAGAAGATACTGTTCGTACAATTTCTATGGATGCAACAGATGGTTTACAAAGAGGACAAGAAGTTGTTGCAACGGGTAATCCAATTCAAATGCCAATTGGTGGAGACATCTATGGTAGATTGTTTAATGTAACCGGAGAAGCTATTGATGGTTTGGGAGATTTAGCCAAAGAAGGTAAAGATGGTTTACCTATTCACAGATCAGCACCAAAATTTGAAGATTTATCTACTTCTACTGAAGTTTTATTCACGGGTATTAAAGTAATCGATCTAATTGAGCCATATTCAAAAGGTGGTAAAATTGGATTATTTGGTGGTGCTGGTGTTGGTAAAACAGTATTGATTCAAGAACTTATTAATAATATTGCCAAAGGACATGGAGGTCTTTCCGTTTTCGCAGGTGTTGGAGAAAGAACTCGTGAAGGAAATGATTTATTAAGAGAGATGTTAGAATCAGGGATTATCAAATATGGAGATGATTTTATGCACTCTATGGAAGAAGGTGGATGGGATTTATCAAAAGTAGATAAAGCAGGAATGAAAG
>ENA-ORDR01000186-ORDR01000186.1-marine-metagenome-genome-assembly--contig:-NODE-186-length-32050-cov-4.321646_pt1 | contig 32050 bp, 27 predicted proteins | sample MGYA00240993_ERZ508538 | MGnify/ENA primary metagenome ERZ508538 (study PRJEB26207, sample SAMN05421999) | marine metagenome | isolation source: Monterey Bay, California, USA | place: USA:Monterey Bay... | reverse complement strand
TATACTGTATCTGATTTAGATGCAGACACCATATTAAGCTATTTAGATCCTGATAGCGATGGAGATGATTGTACCGATGTTATTGAAGCTGGGTATACAGATGCAGATAATGATGATTTTATTGGTTCCTCTCCAGTTACAGTTGATGAACAAGGGATAGTAATAGGTATTACCGATGGTTACACAATACCCAATAGTGACTATAGTATAGGGGCACCAATAGTATTAAATACTCCTTTTGAAGATGTTGTCTTCTGTCAACTATCTACTTCCACGATTACTATTGACTCTACTGCTGACACCTTTCAATGGGAGCTTAGTACTGATAATGGAGCTACCTGGAATTCTATAATTGATGACGCAGTTTATAACGGAAGTACTTCTACAACATTACAAATTACTAATTTACAGCTAGCATTAAATGATAACTTATACAGGGTGTTTTTACAAAGAGCAGGCAATAGTTGTGATGACACATCCAATTCAATAAAGTTAACTGTCGATGCTCTACCTACTCTAATTTCAACTGACTTTGATATTCAACGTTGTGATGAAAACAGATCTGGTTTTGTTGATTTTGATTTAATAACGGATCAAACCCCTCAAATACTAAATAGCTTAGATCCAATTTTAAATCCAGATCTTACAGACTTTGAAGTATTGTATTTTGATACTCTTGCAGACGCAGAGGCAAATACTACTGCTGCGATTATTGCGAACCCGTATCGTGTAAATACCTCTGACAATCCAACCATCTATGCTAGAATTCATAATATTAACAATACTACGTGTTTTACTACTGTTGAATTTAAACTTAAAGTAACTGACACCCCTACGCCTACTCAACCCTCAGTCTATAGAATCTGTGATGATACTGCTAGTGGTTCTGATATTGATCAAAAGTCTTTATTTCTTTTAAATACTAAAGATGCAGAGATTTTAGCAACTGTTACCAATCCTGGTGATTACTTTATTTCTTATCATACTGATCTTGCAGATGCGCAAACTAGTAGTACCTCTAATGCCATTGATAAAAACTCTGATTATGAGGTGACTCTTTCTCAAAGAATATATGTAAGAATTGAAAACATAGACAATGTAGCTTGTAATACAATTTCAGATGACAGTCCTGGGAGTACTTTTACTTCTTTTGAACTCGTTGTAGACCCCTTACCTATTATCACGGATACTGTAGAGCTCAAACAATGTGATGATGATACTGATGGGTTTTCATTGTTTAATTTAAATGAAGCCGCTACTGATATCTCTACAAATTATCTTAATGAAACCTTTGTGTTTTATCCTAGTCTTGTAGATGCTGAGAATGATACCAATGCCTTTACTGCTGCTCAAGCGCTTGTCTTTGAAAACAGAACTGTAACTACTGATGTGGTTTGGGCCAGAGCCATTTCTTCAGAGAACTGTTACAGAATTGCTCAAGTAGATATTATTGTGTCTACCACCGGACTTCCCGCTACTTTTCAACGTAGCTTTTCTGTGTGTGATGACTTTTTAGATATCGATGGAAATGATACGGCCAATAATGATGATAATGATGGAATTAGCGCCTTTGACTTTAGCTCGGTAACTGCCGAAGTTCGTGCCTTATTTCCTGTAAGTCAGCAGTTAACCATTACCTATTATAGAAATCAGGCTGATGCCTTGGCTGAGCTTAATGCCATTGCAGATCCTTCGAACTATCGTAATATCGGATATCCTATTACCCAACAAATTTATATCAGGGTAGATAGTGATCTGGATAATGACTGTCTTGGTTTTGGACCTTATATTACCTTAACGGTTGAACCTGTAACGGCACAAGAAGTTGGAGCTCTTGAACTTTGTGATGATCTAGATGATGGTGATGGGTTTAATGGGATTGTACAAACCTTTAATTTAGAGTCTCAAACTCCTATTATTCTTGGAACTCAAGACCCTGTAGATTTTACAGTAACCTATCATAACAGTGCTGCTGATGCACTCTCTGGGAATGCTCCTATTGCTACCCCAGCGATGTATGAGAATAGTGTACCTAACCTAGAAACCATATTTGTTCGTGTAGAAAATAACCTTTCTGGGTGTTTTACGGCTCAGACTTCTTTTGATATCATTGTAAATCCTTTACCGGTAGCTAACTTTGTGGAAGATCTAGAGATTTGTGATGACAATACGGATGGGTCGGCTCAAAATGGGTTCTCCCAAAGTTTTGATCTTGAACTGCAAACTGCGGGTATTCTTGGCACACAAGATCCTGCTCAGTTTACCGTAACCTATCATGCGAGTTTAGCAGATGCACAAGCTGGAGTCTTACCGCTTGGAAGTCCGTTTTCGAATTCAGTGCCTTTCTCTCAGATTATCTATGCAAGGGTATACAATTCACTTACTGGGTGTGCTAATGGCATCTCTAATTTTAATGCTATTGTAAATCCTGAACCTACTACTGAAAATGCGTCTAACTTATCCTATTGTGATGATGATTTAGATGGGGATGATACCAATGGTTTTGTGCAAAATATAGATCTTGACAGTCAGATTACTGACATCTTAGGACCACTGCAAGATCCTGATGATTTTAATGTGACTTTCCATGAAACGCAAACAGATGCTACCGATGGTACGGATGCTTTATCTAGTCCGTACACCAATACTACGGCGAATCAGCAAACTATATTTGTTCGTGTAGAGAATAAAGATACTCAGTGTGTCAATGATGATTTTACTTTTGATGTTATTGTAAATCCATTACCTGAATTTACCGTAACGTCACCTCAAATTGTTTGTTTGAGTGGGCCAGATCTTACCATATTTGTAGAGAATCCTGCTGCTGTATATGATTATGTATGGACGGATCCTTCTGGAAATGAAATTATAGGGTCTCAAATAACAATTAGCTCTGGAGGGCTTTATACGGTTACTGCAACAACAACCAATGGTACTGGATGTACTAGAACTAGAGAAATACTGGTCAATGAGTCGAGTGTAGCAACCATTACTGATGCGGATGTAACCATTGTGGATGATTCTGATAATAACTCGATAACTATAGATCCTACAAATCTAGGAATTGGAGATTATCAATATGCTCTAATTGATGAGGATGGGGTACTCACTTCTTTTCAAGATCTACCTTTCTTTGACAATTTACAAGGGGGATTCTATACCATTGTGGTACAAGATAAAAATGGATGTAGACCTGATGCTAGATTACTTGTGTCGGTGATTGAATTTCCAAAGTTCTTCACCCCTAACAACGATGGGATTAATGATACATGGGCCATTAAAGGCGCAAATTCAACCTTTTTCCCAAGTGCACAGATAAATATCTTTAACAGGTTTGGTAAAATAGTAGCGCAGATTGATATTGATACTCAAGGATGGGATGGTACTTACAGTGGTAAAATATTGGCCTCTGATGATTACTGGTTCTCAATTATACTGGTCGATAGAAATGGAGCGCTAAGAGAAAGAAAAGGAAACTTCTCGCTGTTGAGAAGGTAAAAATAACATGTAATTTCATACAATAAATCAATTATAAATATGCCATTAGTCACTCCTTTATCTGCCGAACACAATTTAGAAACTAAGAAATTGGCTGAATTTTTTAACGAAACTCTTGGGTTTTGTCCTAACTCAGTATTAACCATGCAGCGAAGACCAGCTATTTCTAAAGCATTCATTAATTTAAATAAAGCAGTTATGGCAAATGAGGGTAGAGTTACCTCTGCGCTAAAAAGAATGATAGCATGGGTTTCCAGTAACGCTACAGGATGTAGGTATTGTCAAGCACACGCAATTAGAGCTGCAGAACGATATGGTGCAGAACAGGAGCAATTAGATAACATATGGGAATATAAAACTCATCCTGCATTTTCAGAAGCAGAAAGAGTAGCGTTGGATTTTTCATTATTAGCAAGTCAAGTTCCCAATGCCGTGGATGCTTCTACCAAGAAACGTTTGTATGAATATTGGGATGAGGGAGAAATTGTAGAAATGTTGGGTGTTATTTCTTTGTTTGGCTATTTAAACCGTTGGAATGATTCTATGGGTACCTCTATAGAAGACGGAGCCGTTGAATCTGGAAATCAGTATTTAGCGAAACATGGTTGGAAAAAAGGAAAACACCAATAGGGGGAAACTATTTTTTGCCTGCAACAACAATAACAATCTCTCCTTTTGGGGGTTTGATTGTATAATAAGACAGCACCTCTGAAATTGTACCTCTTTTTGTTTCTTCAAATAATTTGGTAAGTTCTCTAGATACAGATACCGTTCTATCCTCACCAAAATATTCTGAAAAATGGGCTAAGGTTTTTACTAATTTATGTGGAGATTCATAAAAAATCATGGTACGTGTTTCTTCTGCTAATTTGAGTAAACGTGTTTGTCGACCTTTTTTTATGGGTAAAAAACCCTCAAAAACAAAACGATCATTTGGAAATCCAGAATTTACTAGTGCAGGAACAAAAGCAGTAGCGCCGGGTAAACACTCAACCTCTATATTATTTTCGATACAACTTCTTGTTAATAAAAACCCAGGATCTGAGATGGCAGGGGTTCCGGCATCAGAGATAAGCGCACAAGTTTCTCCATTTTGTATTCGCTGCACTACACCTTTTACAGATTTATGTTCGTTATGCATGTGATGGCTATGCATTTGAGTGTTAATATCAAAATGCTTTAATAATTTCCCACTATTTCTTGTGTCTTCTGCTAAAATAAAATCGACATCTTTTAATACTGCAATTGCCCTAAAAGTCATGTCTTCTAGATTTCCAATAGGTGTGGGAACTAAATATAATTTACTCATGCATTACTTGTATTAATCATCAATTTTTAGATTTCCTCGTAGGTTTCAACCGTAATATCTGCTAGTACATCACCAGTATGTTTTGTGCTCAATGGCTCAAATAACAATAAGTGAGTTTCTTCTTTTGCAATGGGTTTATGAAGAACTCCTTTAGGAACAATAAAAAACTCACCTTTATTTAAAACGATCGTCTTATCTTCAAGAACCAATTCTAATTGCCCTTTCATAACAAGAAATAGTTCATCTTCATCATCGTGTTTATGAAAAACAAATTCGCCCTTAATCTTTGCTAATAATATTTGTTGACCGTTAAGTTTACCTATTCTTTTGGGAGACCATAAGTCTGAAAAAAGTTTAAATTTTTCTTTAAGATTAACAGCTTCATTCATAGTGCAAATTTACAAAAAGTAATTGAGCTTAAATTTTAGAGAGATAATTATGTAATTTAAAATGTTCTTCAAATTTAATTCGTTTAATAATGCAAAGGGTAACCCATTGTTATTGATAGGATTTGATTAAATTTGTGGTCGATTACATTTTATAATTAGAGAAATTATAAATCGTGGTTTTGGTTATTATTATGTAGTAATAAAATAACATTCAACAATATAAAAAATGTATAGAACACATTCTTGTGGAGCTTTAACTGCTTCAGACATTAACAAAGAGGTAACCTTAGCTGGTTGGGTTCAGAAATCCAGAGATAAAGGATTTATGATTTGGATAGATCTTCGTGATCGATATGGTCTTACACAATTAATCTTTGATGAAGAAAGAACTGCAGCAGATTTAATGGAGAAAGCCAAAAATCTAGGGCGGGAGTTTGTGATTCAAATTACAGGTACTGTCATAGAAAGACAGTCTAAGAATCCTAATATGAAAACTGGAGCTATTGAAGTTTTAGTTTCTGAGTTAACCATATTAAATGAAGCTAAAACCCCTCCATTTACAATTGAAGATACTACCGATGGCGGAGAAGATCTTAGAATGAAATACAGGTATTTAGATATTCGAAGAAATCCCGTAAAAGAGAATTTATTATTTCGTCACAAAGTATCTATGGAGGTTCGAAAATACCTCTCTGATGACGGATTTGTAGATGTAGAAACACCATATTTAATAAAATCTACACCGGAGGGAGCACGTGATTTTTTGGTGCCCTCTAGAATGAATCAAGGACAGTTTTATGCCTTGCCACAATCTCCCCAAACCTTCAAACAATTGTTGATGATTGGTGGGTTAGATAAGTATTTTCAGATTGTAAAATGTTTCAGAGATGAAGATTTACGTGCAGATAGACAGCCAGAATTTACACAGATTGACTGTGAAATGGCCTTTGTTGAGCAAGAAGATATTTTAAGCACTTTTGAAGGATTAACTCGTCATTTATTGAAAGAAATTAGAGGAGTAGATGTAGCAGAGTTTCCAAGAATGCAGTATGACGATGCGATGAAATTGTATGGAAATGATAAGCCCGATATTCGTTTTGGCATGCAGTTTGGAGAATTAAACTCAGTAGCTCAGCACAAAGAATTTGGGGTATTTAATACAGCCGAATTAGTTGTAGGGATAGCCATTCCAGGAGGAGCTTCTTATACCAGAAAGGAAATTGATAAATTAGTTGATTGGGTTCGTCGCCCTCAGGTAGGAGCTTTGGGTATGGTCTATGTAAAATGCAATGAAGATGGAAGTTATAAATCTTCAGTAGATAAATTTTACGATCAGAATGATTTAGAAAAATGGGCTGAAGTAACTGGAGCGAAACCAGGTGATTTAATTTGTGTTTTATCTGGAGATACAAACAAAGTAAGAGCTCAGTTGAGTGCTCTTCGTATGGAAATGGCAGAACGTTTAGGGCTCCGAAATCCAGATGAGTTTGCACCATTATGGGTAGTAGATTTTCCTCTGTTAGAATTAGACGAAGAAACGGGTCATTATCATGCCATGCATCACCCATTTACCTCACCAAAACCTGGCCAACTAGAGTTGTTGGATTCCAAACCTGGTGAAGTGAAAGCCAATGCCTATGATTTGGTATTAAATGGAAATGAAATTGGAGGAGGTTCAATTAGAATACATGATAAAGAGATTCAGGCAATTATGTTAAAGAAACTTGGTTTTTCTGACGAAGAGGCAAAAGCACAGTTTGGATTTTTAATGGATGCTTTTGAATATGGCGCTCCACCACATGGAGGTATTGCTTTTGGATTGGATCGATTAGTTTCTATTCTAGGAGGTCAAGAAACCATTCGAGATTTTATTGCTTTTCCAAAAAATAATTCTGGAAGAGATGTGATGATAGATTCACCAGCTACTATAGACGATGAGCAATTAAAAGAATTGAATATTAAATTAGATATTCAAGAATAAAAATTTAATCCCGCAACTGCGGGATTTTTTATACATTAAAAAATGAAAAAAAGTATTTTCCTCTTATTTGTTATTTTTTCAACAAGTCAATTCTTTGGGCAAGAAATGACAGGTTTACAACTTTTAGAAAAAGCCATTGAATATCACGATCCTCATGGAAATTGGTCAACATTTTCAGGAACTTTCAATGTAACGATGAAAACCCCTACTAAATCAGACAGGCATTCTATAATTAGTCTTGATTTACCAAATGAATATTTTCAGTTACATGCATATCAGGACAATATCTCATATGAATACACCTTAGAAACCCAAAAGTGCAATATTAATTTCAATGGTCACATCGCTACAGAAGAAGAAAAAACAGCCAATAAGTTAAGTTGTGAACGCGCAAAGATGTATCAAAATTACTATACCTATTTGTATGGATTGCCAATGAAATTAAAAGATGCTGGAACAATCATTCATGAAAAAGTAGCACTAAAAAAATTTAAAGAGAAGAATTACTTAGTATTAAAAGTTAGCTATGAAAAAGAAGTAGGTGAAGATACTTGGTATTTTTACTTTGATCCTTTTACCTATGCTATGGAGGTTTATCAGTTTTATCATGAAGAAGAGAAAAATGACGGAGAATTTATTTTATTGTCAGGTTTAGAGACAGTAAATGGAATTAAAATGCCAAAAAAGCGTGCCTGGTATTATAATAAAGGAGAAAAATATTTAGGAACAGATATTTTAACTGTTGGACAACGTTATGACTAATGATCATTAAAAATGCCTAATAAAAAACGAACCATTTTTACTAAAATTTTGATATGGAGATATAAGTATATCTCTGAGCGTCAATTTATCTTAGTATTGAGTATTCTTGTTGGGTTTTTAGCGGGTTTAGGAACAGTTCTGTTAAAATACCTTACACTATTTATTCAATCAGTGATAGAAGGTGGTTTCATAAGAAATTACTATTATTCCTTATATTTTATTTTTCCAATTGTAGGTGTTTGGCTTGTTTACTTAATCAAAAAAAACTTTTTAAAAAAAGAAATTGGCCATGGGATTTCTACCACTCTGTATGCTATTTCTAAACGAAGTGGAATCATAGAAAGATATAAAATGTTTGCCTCATTTATGGTGGCGCCAATAACAGTTGGTTTTGGAGGTTCTGTTGGGTTGCAAGGTCCAGCAGTAAGTACTGGTGCAGCCATAGGTTCTAATGTTGCAAGTATGTTTCATATGAACGCCAAAACAAGAATGTTATTAATTGGTTGTGCAACAGCTGGAGCCATGTCTTCTATGTTTAAAGCACCAGTTGCAGCCATAGTTTTTGCTGTAGAAATTTTTAGTTTAGATTTGGTTTTCACCTCTTTAGTGCCTTTACTTTTAGCATCAGTTGCAGCAGTTATTACCTCTTATTTTTTTAGAGGAACAGATGTGTTGTTTAGTTTTGAACTGTTGGATGCATGGCGAGTAAAAGACATTGTTTTTTATGTTTTTTTGGGGGTAGCTACCGGTATTGCTTCGGTTTATTTTTCTAAAATGTATTTTTTAATTACTCGTTTTTTTGCATGGTTTTCAAATGCATACGTCAAGATTGGAATTGCCGCACTTGCAATTGGGCTTATGTTGTACCTATTTCCACCTCTGTATGGAGAGGGTTATGGATTAATAAATAATCTATTAAATGGGGAAACCGAGGCTGCCCTTAATGGTATTCAATACCAAATAGATTTTAACAATATTTGGATAGTAGTTGCCATTTTACTACTTATTGCAGTCTTTAAAGCCATTGCCATGACAACCACTTTTGCTGCAGGTGGTGTTGGAGGAATTTTTATACCTACTCTTTTTATGGGAAGTGCACTAGGGAATTCTGTTGCAAAAGTGATCAATCAGTTTGGTTTTGAGGTCTCAGAATCTAATTTTACCTTAATTGGTATGACAGGTCTAATGGCAGGAGTTTTGCATGCGCCTTTAACTGCAATTTTTTTGATTGCAGAAATCACAGGGGGGTATGATTTATTTGTTCCTTTGATGTTAGTGGCCACTATTTCTTTTGGTTTCACTAAGTATTTTGTGCCAAATTCTATCTATACAGCAGAACTTGCAAAACGAGGGGAACTTATTACTAAAGATAAAGATAAGAATGCATTGATGATGCTAAATATAGATAGAATTATAGAGACAGATTTTATAAAAATTTCATCTGAAATGACTTTAGGAGAACTCCTTAGAAAAGGTGTTTCTAGGTCTAGCAGAAATATTTTTCCAGTCGTAGACGAAACCGAACAATTTTTAGGAATTGTCTTATTAGACGATGTGAGATCTGTAATGTTTGACCAAAGTCTGTACGAGAATACAACAGTTTCACTTTTTATGAAGTCTGCGCCAAATGTTATTTTTTATGATGATTCTATGGAAACTATTATGGAAAAATTCAAAGGGTCTGGAGCCTGGAATTTACCCGTGATTAAAAATAAAAAATATGTAGGCTTTATTTCAAAATCTAAATTACTAACAGCTTATAGAAATAAATTAATTGAGCTGACTAACTCATAATTTTGTTTCTAAAATTTCCTTCATTCTGTCTGGAAAATCCGTAAATCCACCATCAGCTCCTGCTTTATGAATAATAACATCAATCATTTGTTGAAATGAATCAAATTCTTCCAAACTATCTTCTCTAAAGGTGTAAGGATGAACAACCAAGCTTAGTTTGTGAGCCTCTTCAACTAAAGAGGTAAAAGAAAACTCTGAGGTTGTTTTTGAAGAGATTAGGTGTTTATACGAGGGGCCTATACCATCTGCATAACTAGCATAAAACTGCAAAAGATTTTTTTGCTCAGGAAATTCCATTAATTGAACTAAAAACAATTCTGATTTCAATTGATTTCTTATTCGTTCCAATTCTAGTGCATCAAAACATTGTAAAATACATTGATCATCTTTTGTAGAATACCCATATTTAGTTAATATTTCCAAAACTATTTTTGAAATATCTTTTCCGTTTTCTAGATGAAATTTTGGTTTTTTAATTTCAGGATATATTCCAATATTTTCACCAGTACTTTTATTGAGGCCCTGAATTAGTTCTATTTCATCCTGTAAAGAATGTAATCGAAAAGAACTTGCCCCTTTAGGAAATCTAGTGGGATAAATTTGGAGACCTGTTTCAGAATCAAACCGTTCAGTAACCTCCAAGCTTTTAAGTTCTTCAAAAGTGAAATCAATCACATAGTATTTGCCGTCTTCTCTTTTTCTGGCAGGGTATTTTTCTGAAACATTAGTCACTTCATCTAGTAATATATCGTGAATTACAACAGGAATATCATCTTTACTTAATACGATATCTTGTTCAATATAATCTGCTTTCATAGCATGCGCCATTGCTTTAGATGCCAGGGTGTGTTCGGGCAAATATCCAGAAGCTCCTCTATGCGCCACCACTGTAATTTTTTTTGTTGATTTTAGCTCTTTTTCTAGATTGGATTGACACGAGATACTTAATAAAATTATGATGATGAATGGTAGGTTTTTCATATTGAAAAAAGGTTTATTTAAAGATAGAACTTTTTGTAGTTTTGTATTTATGAAATTAGCACTAAAAATACTCTTTATTATTTTTATCTTATGGATGCTTCTAGGAGGCTATTTAGAATATATTAATCATTCTAAAGGTCCCATTGTAATGGGATTAGGAGTGATGTATTTATCATTTATTTTTATGCCTATTTTTATTTATTGGAGATATAAAGATGGGAAGTATAAAAAATACATTATTAATGATAAGACCTTGCTAGGTGAAATGAAAAACGAAGAATAATTTCAGTTCTACCAAAACCCACTTTTTTTAACCCTTTTCAATTAGTTTTCTTAGTACCTTTGTAGTCTATGATTGATCAGAGAGAAGCCATTTCAGAAAAAGTAGTTTTAATAGGAGTAATTACTCAATTACAAGACCAATCTCAATCAAAAGAATACTTAGATGAATTAGAATTTTTAACAAATACGGCAGGAGGAGTTGCTGTTAAGCGTTTTGTTCAAAAATTAGAAAAACCTCATCCAAAAACATTTTTAGGAGCGGGAAAACTCGAAGAGGTTCGATCTTATATTAATAGCAATGCTGTTGGAACAGCAATTTTTGATGATGAATTATCTCCAGCTCAATTAAGGAATATTGAAAAAATACTCGATTGTAAAATTTTAGACAGAACCAATCTTATCCTAGATATTTTTGCTCAAAGAGCACAAACTAGTTCTGCTAAAACTCAAGTTGAATTAGCACAACATCAATATTTATTACCCCGTCTAACAAAGCTATGGACTCACTTAGACAAACAAAAAGGAGGAATTGGAATGCGTGGTCCTGGAGAAACAGAAATAGAAACAGATAGACGAATTATTCGTGATAAAATTTCATTGTTAAAGAAAAAACTTGTCACTATAGATAAGCAAATGGCTGTTCAGCGAAAAAATCGCGGAAAGATGGTTAGAGTTGCCCTAGTTGGATATACCAATGTTGGAAAATCTACCCTTATGAATGTGATTAGTAAAAGTGATGTTTTTGCAGAAAATAAATTATTTGCAACCCTAGATACAACTGTTAGAAAAGTAGTCATTAAAAACATCCCTTTTCTGATGACAGATACTGTAGGTTTTATAAGGAAACTACCCACACAGCTAGTGGAATCCTTTAAATCTACACTAGATGAGGTACGTGAAGCAGATTTACTGCTTCATGTAGTAGATATTTCACATCCTAATTTTGAAGATCATATAGCTTCGGTTAATACTATTTTAGACGAAATTCATTGTGTAGATAAACCAACAGTGATGGTTTTTAATAAAATAGATGCTTATACCCATGAAACAATAGATGAAGATGATTTGGTTACTGAAAAAACATCTGAACATTATTCTCTGGGTGACTGGCAAAAAACTTGGATGAGTAGTGAGAAAAATGCGGCTATTTTTATTTCTGCATTAAATAAAGAAAATTTAGAATCTTTTAAAGAGACTACATATGAAAAAGTAAAAGAAATTCATATACAAAGATTTCCCTACAATGATTTCTTATACTATGAATACAAAGAAGACTAAATTAGTCATCAGTTGTTTGATCTTCAATAATGCCAAGGCGTTTAGCTCTACGTTCCCAACTTTTTCTGGCTAAAAGCTGCATATCTTCGATGGTGTCACTTTCATCCATAATTTCCAAACCGAGAAGAGTTTCAATCATATCTTCCTGAGTTACCAAACCACTAACTGATCCATATTCATCAACTACCAGTGCAATATGCTCTCGCTCATCTATCAATTTATCAAACAAACTTGGAATTGGTAAATTTCTTTCAGTAATTAAAATTGATCGTTTAATATTTTTGAGAGGTTGTTTCCCGTTTCCTCTAATAATGGCTTCCAATAACTGATCTTTTAAAAAATATCCTGAGATATTATCTGATTTTTCGGTGTAGATTGGAATTCTCGAAAAGCGTAACATTTGATTTTCATCAAAAAAATCTTGAATAGTTTGATCTTCATTTGCAGATTTTAAAACAGTTCTGGGTGTCATAATATCTCGTACTCTAACTTCTTTGAAATTTAATAGATTTTTAATGACGTTACTTTCTGACGTTTGAAAAACGCCCTCTTTTTCAGCTATCTCAGTCATAGCAGTGAAGTCTTCTCTACTTAAAACACTACCATGTCCTTTGCCACCAATCAAACTTGTAGTGAGTTGAAGTAGCCAAAGAATCCCAGTATATTTCAAAGGAAAAATTAAGATAAGTAGTGCTTTTGAAGTAAAATGTGCTAATTGTTTCCAGTAAGTAGCGCCTATTGTTTTTGGAATAATCTCTGAGACTATTAATATTAATAAAGTCATAATAGCAGAAACTATACCCACTATATTAATTCCTAAAAATTCAATTTTATATGGAAGTTGCTCAGCCTGAACTCCAACTAAAATTGCACCCACCGTATGGGCTATCGTATTTAGTGTTAAGATTGCAATTAAAGGTTTGTCTACATCTTTTTTTAACTCCTCTAAAATTGAAGCATAAGCAAATCCTTCCTTCTTTTTTAAATTAATATATGTAGAGCTAACACTTAGTAAAACAGCTTCTAGAATAGAACAAAGAAATGAGAAAAATATAGAAACAGTTGCGTAAACAAGTAATAATGTCATTAATTAATTTTAGATAGTAAATATATCAAAAAAGAAAAACTTGAAACTATTTCAATTCTATTGATTGATAAATTTTTAGAAAATATAATTTACACCTAAGCCAAATAATTGCTTAAATTGAATATATCTAGAGGCGTTATCATCAATAATCATATGAAGGTTTAGATTTGTAGATAAGTACTTGTTTATTTGCATAACAAAATTAATTTGATAATTAAGGTCAATATTTTGGGGTTCTTCAAGATAGTTAGCATATGCATTGAAAATATTTTCAACAGTTACATTATCCATCAAAGTTGCTTTATAATATATTGAGGTGTAAAAACCTAATTGATAAAGAGATGTTTCTCCTATCTCTGTTCCATATTGTCCAGAAAAATCTTCACTTACAAAAGTAGCTTTGGTAGTAGCAGGTGCAATGTTAATATTAAAATGATCAGATTTTTTATAAATAATACCAGGTCCAATTGTTATGTATCCTGGCGCAAAAAAGTCTGATGTTGCTTTTTTTTCTGCCGATGAATAATCGTATCCTGTTGTAAATTGACTACGAATATTGGTAAAGAATGAATAGGACCAATTAGTAGAGGCTTTTTTAGAGACTAAAGAATTAAATTCAAACTGATCATCTGTTTTTCTTGAGCCAGTTCCACTAATATTACTAATTCCATATTTGGTAATTATTTTATTGTCCCATGCCCAATCACCCTTCTTGTAATTAAAATCATAATTGATACTTACAGTTCCTGAGACTGCATTTTCTCCACCAGCAATCCAATTAGAAAATGAAGCTTGATTAAACAATAAGGTAAATGTTCCTTTTTTAGTCCAGTTTGATATTGAATCTAAATTATTTTGTTGAGCAAAATTTGAAATGCTAGCCATTAGGAAGCAAAGAGTAGTTATTTTTTTCATCTTATTAGGGGGGTTAAAATAAGATTACATAAATAAGAATTATAATGAAATAATGAGCCCTAGTAACTTATATTTTATGAAAAGTATAATTAACGCCAAGCCCAAAAAGTTGCCTAAATTGTATTTTACTTGAAGCATTTGTATCAGATTTTAAATGCAATGTTAAGTTCACAGATAGGTATTTATTTACATCAACTTCAAAGTTTGCTTGATGATTAATATCTATATTTTGAGGGTTGTCAATGTAGTCTGAGTATAAAGCAATAATGTTCTCTACAGTAACATTATCCATCAATTTAAATTTTAAAAAAGCAGACATATTTAATCCAATACCATAAATAGATCTCTTTCCTTCAGGAACTCCATACATCCCGGAAAATGGTTTTGAAACAAAAATAAATCTTGAAGTTGCAGGAGCTATATTCACTCTTAAATTTTCATTTTTACGCCACAGTATACCTGGCCCAAAACTAAAATATGCAGGAGACATAATAGATGAAACTTCTAATCTAGGATCTTTAGAATAATCAAAACCTCTTGAAAATTGAGATATAAAGTTTGAAAAAAAAGAGATATACCATTCTTCGATAGACTCCAGTGCGATAATAGAATTGTATTCAAATCGATCATCTGTTTTTCTAAAACCTTGTTTATTTGCATGAGTTATGCCAAATGAAGAGATGATTTTATTATCCCATTTCCATTTTTTATTTCTATAATTAAAATCATAATTAACACCAATATTTCCTGCAACATTATTTTCACCACCCGCTAGCCAATTTGAAAAAGATGTTTGGTTAAAAATAAAATTAACTCTACCATTTACGGACCATTCTTCTAAAGCTTCTTTTTTTTCTTTTTGCTCATTTTTTAAAATGGAGTCTAGCTTAAGTTGCAGTGATGCTATATTATTTTTTAATTCAACTTTTTTGATAGAGTCTATTCTTCTGATAGAATCTTTTTTTATTTGAGAAAAACAAGTGGCTGAAAATAAAAAGAAAATGATGAATAGTTTTTTCATAAACCTAGTCAGATAGTGTAAGATTATTTTTTTCTTTTTGATATTGGAACAGTAGAACAAGCTTCTCCGTACATAATAGTTTTTGCTATTGGATGTAATTTTTGAATTAACATTGCAAAAGCTGATGAGGGTATGGGTTTATTCGCGCAGCCTTTAATTATTATAGATTTATCTTGTAACCTTTCAGTATTGTAATTTTGGATAATTTCACTGAATATGATGGTTTCTAAAACTTCTAAATCTCCCACAACAATTTTTTTTGCAAATGGAGCTAGTTTAGCGGAAATTAATAAATAAGCCCACGAGGGTATAATAGCATCTTCAGAACATGTTAATGCAACAAAAGAGTCTTTATAAATAGACCAATCATGATTTCTCACGGAAGTTCTAAAATCTTTCTCCTTCAAAATAATTCCCTCATATAGCCAATCTTTAATGTCTAGAGAAATTCTTCTGCCAGCAGGATATAATTCCTCTAAATCAATATTTATAAGGCTACTATTCGAAACTCTATTAATTATTTCTTTAGACATTTTTATTACTTAATATATAAAATGATTGTTTTTATAACATTCCTAGTTCTAGTTTTGCCTCATCACTCATCATATCCTGTGTCCAGGTAGGGTCAAATGTGATTTCTACCTCAGCAGTATTTATTTCTTTTAAAGATTTAACTTTATCTTCAATTTCTACAGGAAGACTTTCAGCAACTGGGCAATTAGGTGACGTTAAAGTCATCAATATTTTTGCATCATTTTTTTCATTAACAAACACGTCATATATCAATCCAAGCTCATAAATATCTACAGGGATTTCAGGATCATAAATTGTCTTTAAGACACCTACTATTTTATCTCCTATTAATTGTATCTCTTCTTCTGTCATTTTTTTGAAATTTATTTTTCAGATCTATTTAATAGATGTATTAGCTTGTTGTGCAATGGCATAAAGCTTAATCTGTTTTAGCATAGACACAAGACCATTTGCTCTTGTTGGAGACAAATGTTCTTTTAAGCCTATTTTATCAATAAAAATAGTGTCAGCCGCCAAAATATCTTTTGGTGTTTGGTTTGTAAAAACACGTAACAGTAATGCTACCAATCCTTTTGTTAAAATAGCATCGCTGTCTGCAGTAAAATTAATTTTAGAATCATTCATTTTTGAATACAACCAAACTTTAGATTGACATCCCTTAATGATATTTTCTTCAATTTTATATTGATCATCAATTAGAGGAAGGGATTTGCCCAATTCTATCAAGTATTCGTATCGTTCCATCCAATCATCAAAGAGGTTAAACTCATCAATTATTTCTTCTTGTATTTCTCTAATTGTCATTTTTAAAACTTATTTTTGATGCTTCAGAAACTGTAATTTAACATTCACAAAATTACGGTAAAAAAAATTAAAATGAGTAAACTATTAGTAGTTGGAACTGTTGCATTTGATGCCATCGAAACCCCTTTTGGCAAAACTGATAAAATTTTAGGGGGATCTGGAACTTTTGTTGGATTAGCAGCAGCACATTTTGGTGTTCAAACGGGTATTGTGTCAGTTGTTGGTGGTGATTTTCCTCAATCATATTTAAGTATGATGAATGACAAAGGAATTAATACTGATGGAGTTGAGGTTATTCAGGACGGGAAAACATTTTTTTGGAGTGGAAAATATCACAATGACATGAATTCAAGAGACACGCTAATTACTGAATTAAACGTTTTAGCAGATTTCACCCCAGTAGTTCCAGAAACTTTTAGAGATGCAGCAATTGTCGTTTTAGGGAATTTACATCCTTTAACTCAGAGTTCGGTGTTAGATCAGTTGAGTGCACAACCCAAGTTAGTTATCTTAGATACCATGAATTTTTGGATGGATGCAGCTTTAGAAGATCTTCATAGGGTATTAAAAAGAGTTGATGTAATTACGATTAATGATGAAGAAGCTCGTCAATTAAGTGGAGAATATTCATTAGTAAATGCAGCTAAGAAAATACATTTGATGGGTCCTAAATTTGTAGTCATTAAAAAAGGAGAGCATGGAGCATTGTTATTTAATGACGGAAAAATGTTTTATGCGCCTGCACTTCCTCTAGCCGAGGTTTTTGATCCAACTGGTGCAGGAGATACTTTTGCGGGAGGTTTTTCTGGCTATATAGCTAAGAGTGAAGATATTTCTTTTGAAAGCATGAAAAATGCTGTTATTTATGGATCAAATTTGGCATCTTTTTGTGTCGAAAAATTTGGTACTGAAAGAATGGAAGCTCTTCAAAGTGACGAAGTGCATGAGAGATTAAAAGTATTTAAAGAGTTAACACAATTTGATATTAAATTAACATAAATCCGTCTCTATGCGGATTTTTTTCATTTAAAAATAAAATGACCAAACTATGAGCGACGCTATTAAACATGAATGTGGAATTGCCTTAGTAAGATTAAAGAAACCATTACAGTTTTATAAAGATAAATACGGTTCTGCTTTTTATGGAATCAACAAAATGTATTTATTGATGGAGAAACAGCATAATAGAGGACAAGACGGTGCTGGTTTTGCTAGTGTAAAGTTTAATGTTTCACCAGGTACAAGATACATTAGTAGAGTGAGGTCTAATAAATCACAACCCATCCAAGATATATTCGCTCAAATAAATGATCGCTTAAACGGGGTTTTAGAAAAAAATCAAGACAAAATAGATGATGTGTCTTGGCAAGAGGAGAATCTTCCGTATTTAGGCAATTTATTTCTAGGACATGTTCGATATGGAACTTTTGGTAAAAATAGTATCGAGAGTGTTCATCCTTTCTTGCGCCAAAGTAACTGGAAACATCAAAACTTAATCGTAGCTGGAAACTTCAATATGACGAATTCAAAAAAATTACTTGAAGAGTTAGTTGAGTTAGGGCAACACCCAAAAGAGTTTACTGACACTGTTACGGTTTTGGAGAAAATAGGACATTTTTTAGAAGAGGAGGTTTCACAATTATATACACAGGCAAAAGAAAAAGGATTTAATAAAAAGGATGCTTCGCCTTTTATTGAAGAAAATTTAGATTTACAAAATGTTTTAAAAAGATCCTCCAAAAATTGGGACGGTGGTTATGCTATGGCAGGTCTAGTGGGGCATGGTGATGCTTTTGTATTAAGAGATCCAAACGGAATTAGGCCTACGTATTTTTATGAAGATGAAGAAGTAGTTGTAGTAGCCTCAGAAAGACCTGTAATTCAGACAGTATTTAATGTAAATATTAGTGATGTCAAAGAGTTAGAGAGAGGTCATGCGCTTATTATAAAAAAGAATGGTGTTACGTCAATAAAAGAGGTAAACAAACCAAGAGAAAAGAAATCTTGTTCATTTGAGCGCATTTATTTTTCTAGAGGTAGTGATGCAGATATTTATCAAGAACGTAAAAACTTGGGGAAATTTGTTTTTCCACAAATATTAAAGTCAATTGATAATGATATTTCAAACAGTGTTTTTTCATTTATACCTAATACTGCTGAAACCTCTTTTTATGGAATGACAGAAGCAGCTGAAGATATTTTAAATGAACAGAAAACTTCAAAAATATTATCTGGAGGAAAATCTTTGTCAGCTCAAAAAGTAACAGAAATTTTATCAGAAAGACCAAGATTTGAAAAAATAGCAATTAAAGATGCTAAATTGAGAACCTTCATTGCTGATGATAGTAGTAGAGATGATCTAGTTGCCCATGTTTATGATGTTACTTATGGCGTTGTAAAACCAACTGATAATTTGGTAATTATTGATGACAGTATTGTTAGAGGAACTACTTTAAAGAAAAGTATTATTAAAATTTTGGATAGACTAAATCCTAAGAAAATTGTAGTAGTCTCATCTGCACCTCAAATTCGATATCCAGATTGTTATGGAATTGATATGGCTAGAATAGAGGATTTTATTGCTTTTAGAGCGGCCCTAGAATTGCTGAAAGAAACTAATCAATATCAGTTAGTAGATACAGTATATAAAAAAGCAATTGATCAACGGGAAAAAGAAGATGCTGAAATTATTAATTATGTTAAAGAGATCTACAGCCCATTTTCCACTGAACAAGTGTCTCAAAAAATTGCTCAAATGTTAAAAACAAAAGACATTAATGCAGAGGTAGAGGTTATCTACCAAAATGTAGAGGATTTACATAAGGCATGTCCAAACAATTCCGGAGATTGGTATTTTACCGGAAATTACCCAACTGATGGTGGGCATAGAGTAGTAAATGAAGCTTTCATAAACTTTTATGAAGGAAATAATAAGAGGGCTTACTAAAAGAGCATTATATAATAAAAGGCACCCAATTGGGTGCCTTTTATTATATATAAAATCTTACAAAATTATTTATTAGCCTCGTATCTGCTGGCTACCTCATTCCAGTTGATCACATTAAAAAATGCATTGATATAATCTGGACGCCTATTTTGATAATTTAGGTAATAAGCGTGTTCCCAAACATCAAGACCTAAAATAGGAGTTCCTCCGCAGGTAACACCTGGCATTAATGGATTATCCTGGTTTGGAGTAGAACATACCTCTACTTTTCCTCCTGGAAGAACACATAACCATGCCCAGCCAGACCCAAACTGAGTTGCTGCAGCGTTTGAAAAAGTATCTTTAAAAGCATCAAAAGATCCAAACGCTTCCATGATAGCATTCTTTAAATCTCCTGATAGCTCTCCTTTGTTACTAGGATTCATTACTGTCCAAAATAGAGAATGATTGTAAAAGCCTCCTCCATTATTTCTAACAGCTCCATTAGACATGTCAAGAGTATTTAAAATATCTTCAATAGATTTTCCTTCTAAGTCAGTTCCAGCAATAGCGCCATTTAATTTTGTAGTATATCCGTTGTGATGTTTGCTATGGTGTATCTCCATAGTTTTAGCATCTATGTTAGGTTCTAGTGCATCATATGCATATCCTAAATTTGGTAATTCGAAAGCCATAATTTTGAGTTTTAAATTGGTGTTGCAAAAATTTTAACAAATTTAACTATTAATAATGATGCAAACAAGAGGTTAACTTTGTGAAAACTTATAGGAGTATAAAGAAAGATTATTTAGCAGTTTTCATAAACTCCTCTACTTTAATGACCATATTTTTACTTCCACAAATAAAAGGCACACGTTGGTGAAGTTCTGAAGGTTCAATATCCATAATTCTACTAAAACCATCACTAGCCCTTCCATTTGCTTGTTCTGCTAAAAAAGCCATTGGATTACATTCATATAATAATCGAAGCTTTCCATTTGAGTTTTTTGAACTTTTAGGATACATATAAATCCCTCCCTTAATCATATTTCTGTGAAAATCTGAAACTAAAGATCCTATGTACCTACTAGTATAGGGTCTGTTGTCCTCTTCTTTTTCCTCTTGACAATATTTTATGTAGTTTTTAATTCCCTGTGGGAAGTGAATATAATTACCTTCATTAACAGAGTAAATGGTTCCATTTTCAGGAAACTTTATATCTGGATGTGATAAGTAGTAACTTCCAATTGCAGGATTTAATGTAAATCCGTTGACACCGTCTCCTGTTGTATATACAAGCATTGTAGATGTTCCATATACAATATAACCAGCTGCTACTTGTTGGTTTCCTTTTTGTAAAAAATCTTTTAATTGAACAGGGGTTCCGACAGGAGTAACACGTCTGTATATTGAAAAAATTGTTCCAACAGACACATTAACATCAATATTAGACGAACCATCTAGGGGGTCTATTAAAACAATGTATTTATTTTGATGATTTTCATCCTGACTATTTATAGTAATAAAATCATCTTCCTCTTCACTAGCAATTCCGCAAACAATATTTCTGTTTGTAAGTGTTTGTATAAACTTTTCATTGGCGTAAATATCAAGTTTTTGTTGATCCTCTCCTTGTATATTTGTATCACCAGCTGCTCCTATAATGTCAACTAAACCTGCCTTATTTACTTCGTGGTTTACTACTTTAGCTGCCAAACGTATAGAATTTATTAATCTAGAGAGCTCACCTGAAGTATATTTAAATGATGATTGATTTTCAATAATAAATTCGCCAAGGGTTTGGTTTTTAGTAGCCACTTTTAGTCAATTTTTATTATGCAAAGATGCTGATTTTTTATAAAACTACAACGATTTCGTAGTTGATTTTAGAAGCTAAATTTTTTCAGCTGATTTCAAAAAAACTATCTTTGAAAAAAATTTATACAAAATGAATTTTACGGTAAGACTAGCGCAAAAGATAGATATGGAATCAGTACTTAATTTAATTACTGAGCTAGCAGTTTTTGAAAATGAACCACATGCAGTAGATATTACCGTTGAAGACTTAATTAGGGATGGTTTTTCTGAACCACCAAAGTTTAGGGTTTATGTTGCAGAACAAGAAAATACGATTATTGGGATTGCGCTTTTTTATGAACGATTTTCAACATGGAAAGGGAGAACTTTACATCTAGAAGATTTAATTGTTACAAAAAGTAAACAAAAAATAGGTGCAGGGAAAGCCCTTTACACTGCAGTTTTAAAGTATGCTTATGATCATCATTTTAATAGAGTTGCTTGGGAGGTAATAGACTGGAATAAAAATGCTATTGATTTTTACAAAAGTACAGGGGCTACTTATTTAAATGATTGGTCTGTGGTTCAAATGAATAAAGAAAATTTAGAAAAATTTATTCAAGATAATTAATATGAAGGTTTTTAAATTTGGTGGAGCTTCCATAAAAAGTGCTAATGCAATTAAAAACGTAGCTAAAATTCTTAATTCTCAAGATTTAAGTAATTGTTTATTGGTTATCTCTGCTATGGGAAAAATGACCAATGCTTTTGAAAAAATTACTGATGCATATTTTAATAATGATCAAGAAAAACTCACAGAATCTATAGATTTTACCTCTAATTTTCATTTAAAAATAATCAATAATCTTTTTGCAGAAAATCATGTAATACACCAAAAAATCACTGTTTTATTTGGACAATTAGTCCGTTTTTTAACTCAAAATAAATCAAGAAACTATGATTATTTATACGATCAAATAGTTTCTTATGGTGAACTGTTATCTACAACAATTGTTAGTGATTACTTAAATGAAATAAAAATTTATAATAATTGGGTAGATGTAAGAGAAATCATAATTACTGATGCTGTTTTCAGAGATGCCACAGTTAATTGGCAAGAAACAGAAAAACGTATTAAGACCAAGGTAGATTTTTCAAAATTAACGATAGTTCAAGGATTTATTGGAGGTGATTTAAATGGAAATACAACTACTTTGGGAAGAGAAGGCTCTGATTTTACTGCAGGAATTTTTGCCTATTGCTTAGATGCTGAAAGCCTCACTATATGGAAAGATGTTTTAGGAGTATTAAATGCTGATCCCAGAGAATTTAAAGAGGTTCAATTACTGGAGCATATTTCTTACGAAGAAACTATAGAAATGGCTTTTTATGGAGCTTCAGTAATTCATCCAAAAACTATAAAACCAATTCAAAATAAAAAAATACCCTTAATTGTAAGATCTTTTAAAAATCTTAATTCTCCGGGAACTAAAGTAAGTGAGGGAGTTACTCTAGAACCTACTATCCCATGTTTTATAGTTAAAAAAAATCAAGTATTAGTTTCAATTTCCTCATTAGATTTTTCATTTATAGTAGAGGAAAATATCAGTGATATTTTTAAGCTTTTCCACAAATACCAACTAAAAGTAAATTTAATACAAAATTCCGCGATCAGTTTCTCGGTGTGTGTTGATAACAATCTTAATCACTTTGATTTATTTTACAATGAAATAAAAAACATGTACAAAGTATCTTTTGTTAAAAATGTTGATTTATTCACTGTTAGACATTTTACAGAAAACTCACTTGAGGGAATTTATAAACTAGGAACTTCTCTAGTGACTCAAATCAATAAAAATACTGCTCAAATAATAATTCAAAAAAAATAATTGAGTTGATTTTTTGTTTTTTTGGTTATGTTTGTATTTAGTTGAAATTTATCTATGGAGTTAGTAACATCAAAAGAAATTGCCAAAGTAATAGGGACTAATAAATTTGGTTTTGTTGGCACTTTTATTGGATGGATTTTACTGAGATTACTTAGAATATCTGAAGTCAACAAAATATATCAAAAGCACAAAGACAAAAAAGATCTCCTTTTTTTAAATGGAATTTTAGATGAATTTCAAATCGAGTTTGAGATTCCTGATGAAGACTTAAAAAGAATACCTAAAAATGGCTCTTTTATTACAGTTTCAAATCATCCTTTAGGAGGAATCGATGGAATTCTTTTATTGAAATTATTAATTGAACACAGACCGGACTATAAAATAATTGCAAATTTTTTATTACACAGAATTCAACCCCTAAAACCCTATGTAATGCCAGTAAATCCTTTTGAGAATCATAAGGATGCCAAATCTAGTTTACTGGGTTTAAAAAGTTCACTTAATCACTTAAAGAATGGTAGTCCTTTAGGGATTTTTCCAGCAGGAGAAGTATCTACATATAGGGATGGGAAATTAATGGTTGATAAGCCATGGGAATTAGGAGCTGTTAAGTTGATAAAAAAAGCTGAAGTGCCAGTTATTCCAATATATTTCCATGCAAAAAACAGTAAGTTATTTTATATATTATCAAAAATTAGCGATACGTTTAGAACTGCTAAATTACCTTCAGAGTTATTATCTCAAAAAAATAGAGTCATTAAGGTTAGAATAGGAAAACCTATATCTGTCAAAGATCAGTTGGAGTACAAAGACATCAATTCTTTTTACGAATACTTAAGAAAGAAAACTTACATGTTGGCAAACCCTTTTGTTAAAAATCCACAAAATATTCTTTCGACTCAAAATTTAAAAATTCCAATACCTCCAAAAAAAATAAGTTCTCAAAAAAATACTCATGGTTTTATCAAAGAAGTTGTTTTATTAAGAAAAAAAGGTAAGAGACTTTTAGAAAGTAAAAACTATGAAGTGTTTTTTGCATCAGCAACGGAAATACCAAATCTATTACATGAAATAGGGAGGCTAAGAGAAATTACTTTTAGAGATATTGGAGAAGGAACAAATAAGTCAATAGATATAGACAAATTTGATAAGTATTACCATCATTTATTCCTATGGGACAGACAGTCGATGGCTCTGGTTGGGGCCTATAGAATGGGTCTTGGAAAAGACATTTATAAAAAATATGGGATTTCTGGTTTTTACATTCAAACCTTATTTCGTTTAGAGCCAGAATTATATGGTATGATGGAGCGTACGATTGAGATGGGTAGAGCTTTTATTATAAAAGAATACCAACAAAAGCCGATGCCACTTTTCTTACTATGGAAAGGTATTGTACACATAACCCTCAGGTATCCTGAGTATAAGTATTTGATGGGTGGTGTTAGTATTAGCAATCAATTTTCTGATTTTTCAAAATCATTAATGATAGAATTTATGAAATCTCATTATTATGATCCATACATAGCTCAGTATATTCAACCTAAAAAAGAATTTAAAGTTAAATTAAAAGATGCAGATAAAGATTTTGTTTTTGATGCTGCTAAAGCAGATATGCAAAAATTTGACAAAGTAATAGATGAAATAGAACCTGGAGCTCTTAGAATTCCCGTACTGATAAAAAAATATGTGAAACAAAATGCGAGATTGGTTGCTTTTAATGTAGATCCAAAATTTAATAATGCTGTTGATGGGCTTATGTATATTAAAGTTTCAGACATTCCAGAAAGTACAGTTAATCCAGTTATGGAAGAATTTCAGGCCGAATTGGAAAGAAAAGCAACTGAAGAAAATGAAAAGTAGCTAGCCATTATTCACCTCAATAAGAGTCACCTGAAATTCAAGTATTTAAACATTGTAAGAATTAAGAAAAAGATGTAATTTTGCACTCAATTTTTTAAGAAGAATACACGAAAATGGATATTACAAGAGAGAATACTGACGCATTAAATGCAGTTGTGAAAGTAGATATAATCGCAGACGATTATCAGCCAAAAGTTGATAAGATTTTAGTTGATTATAGAAAAAAAGCAGATATTCCTGGTTTTAGAAAAGGTCATGTGCCTATGGGAATGATAAAAAAGCAATACGAAAAATCAGTTATGATTGATGAAGTAAATAAGCTTTTACAAGATTCTTTAAACAAATATCTTACTGAAGAAAAAATAGAAATTTTAGGAAATCCAATTCCTAGAAGTCAAGAAAACTTTACTTGGGATACCAAGAATTTTTCTTTTGAGTTTGAACTAGGTTTAGTTCCTCAGTTCGAAGTTAATTTAACTTCAAAAAAGAAAATAACTCAATATGTTATTAATGCAGATGACTCTTTAATAGATAAAGAAGTAGAAAATCTACAATCACGTTATGGGAAAATGTCTGCTGTAGACATCATCAATGAAAATACAAATGTTACAGGAACTTTTGTTAATGAAGAAAAAGAGATTGAGAATAAGTCTACCATTAACCTTTCTGACATAAAAGGAAAAACAAATTTAAAAAAGTTTGTAGGTTCTAAAGTGGGGGATGTTATTGAGTTAAAAACTAAAAGTTTGTTTTCTGATGATTCTAAATTAATGGGAGCTCTTGGTCTTTCAAATGAAGAAATAGAAGGCCTGAATATAAAGGTTTTATTTACAATTGAGGAAACTACTGAAATAGAATTAGCTGACTTAGATCAAGAGTTATTTGATAAATTATTTACTGACGGAAGTGTAAAATCAGTAACTGAGTTAAGAAATAAGATTAAAGAGGATGCAGAAAAACAATTTTTACAACAAGCAGACCAACAATTATTAAATTCAGTTACAGAATTTTTAATTGATAATACAAGTTTTGACTTACCCTCAGAATTTTTACAAAAGTGGTTAGCTACTGCAGGAGAAAAACAATTAACACCTGAAGAAGCGGCTGAAGAATATAATAAGTCAGAAAAAGGGTTACGTTATCAACTAATTCAAGAGAAAATATTAAAAGAAAATGATATTAAATTGGATTACGAGGAGTTAAAAGAGTATGCCAAAGGATTTATAAGAACTCAAATGGCACAATTTGGGAATATGAATCCAGAAGATGCTGAACTAGATGATATTGCCAATAGAATTCTTGGTAATCAAGAAGAGGCAAAAAAACTTCAAGATCAATTGATGAGTCAAAAGTTAATGACCTTTTATAAAGAGAAAATGACTTTTAAAACAAAAAAAGTTACTTATGAAGGCTTCATAAAAGAAGTCTACAAATAACAGTTAATCCAATAATAAAAAACTTCTCTTAAATTTAAGAGAAGTTTTTTTTTGCTTCCTACAGGCTTAAAATTATTCACTAATAGTTACTATATTTACAAGTATAATTTTTTTAAAAATAAATCAATGGATTACGGAAGAGAATTCGAGAAATACGCAACTAAACATCGTGGAATTAGTAGCACCTACTACAATCAGTTAATCACAAATATGACTCCAAATATTATAGAAGAGCGTCAATTAAATGCTGTGGCTATGGATGTTTTTTCTCGTTTAATGATGGATAGAATTATCTTTTTAGGAACTGGAATTAATGACCAAGTAGCTAATATCATCCAGGCACAATTATTATTCTTAGAAAGTGTAGATTCTTCAAAAGATATTTCCATATACATTAATTCACCAGGTGGAGGAGTATATGCGGGATTAGGTATTTATGACACCATGCAATTTATAAAACCAGATGTAGCAACGATTTGCACAGGTATGGCAGCTTCAATGGGAGCAGTTTTGATGTGTGCTGGAGAAAAAGGAAAGCGTTCAGCACTTCCTCATTCTAGAGTAATGATTCATCAACCATTAGGAGGGGCTCAAGGACAGGCATCTGACATCGAGATAACTGCACGTGAAATCATGAAACTGAAAGATGAATTGTATCAAATTATAGCGAAACATTCTGGGCAAACTGTAAAAAAAGTACACGATGATTCAGATAGAGATTATTGGATGAAAGCCGAAGAGGCAAAAGCGTACGGTATGATTGATGAAGTATTGATAAGAAAATAACTACTATAAACTTAATAGTAATTAGTAATGGCAAAAGAAGAAAATTTAGAATGTTCATTTTGTGGTCGGAAAAAATCTGATACAGATCTATTGATTGCAGGGATGGACGCACATATTTGTGATAAATGTATAGAGCAAGCTCATGGTATTGTAGAAGAAGAGATATCTGAAGCTTCCTCAGGGAGTCATTCAAAAGAAATTATTCTTAAAAAACCTTTAGAGATAAAAACGTTTTTAGACCAATATGTTATTGGTCAGGATGAAACAAAAAAAGCAATGTCAGTAGCAGTGTATAACCACTACAAAAGATTAATGCAGGTTCATGACGAAAACGAGGTTGAAATTGAAAAAAGTAATATTGTCTTAGTAGGAGAAACTGGAACTGGAAAAACATTAATAGCAAGAAGTATTGCAAAAATGCTAAATGTTCCTTTTTCTATTGTAGATGCAACTGTGTTAACACAAGCGGGATACGTTGGTGAAGATGTAGAAAGTATTTTAAGTAGATTGTTGCAAGCAGCAGATTATGATGTAGCTAAAGCCCAAAAAGGAATTGTTTTTATTGATGAAATTGATAAAATTGCTCGTAAAGGAGATAATCCTTCAATCACAAGAGATGTTTCTGGAGAAGGTGTACAACAAGCACTATTAAAGTTACTAGAGGGGTCTGTTGTAAATGTAGCCCCTAAAGGAGGTAGAAAGCATCCTGAACAAAAATTTATAGAAATCAATACAAAAGATATTTTATTTATTGCAGGAGGTGCTTTTTCCGGGATTGATAAAATGATCAGTAAACGCTTAAATATGCAAGCTGTTGGCTATAGTGCCTCTGTTGAAGAAGATAAAATTGATGAGGAAAATCTATTGCAATATATCATTCCCTCTGACCTTAAATCATTTGGATTAATACCTGAAATAATAGGTCGTCTTCCAGTTTTAAGTTATATGAATCCTTTGGATGAAAAAATATTGAGGTCAATTTTAACAGAACCTAAGAATTCAATTATTAAACAATATGAAAAGCTTTTCTCTATGGATGACGTAGATTTTACTGTAGAAGAAGGTGCGTTAAATTATATTGTAGGAAAAGCAGTTGAATATAAATTGGGGGCAAGAGGACTCCGCTCACTTTGTGAGGCTATTCTTACAGACGCCATGTTTGAATTGCCAAGTTCTGATGAAAAACAACTGATAGTTACAAGAGATTATGCAGAAGAGAAAATGACAAAAACTACCCTAAAAAAATTAAGAGCAGCCTCTTAATCATATGAATTAAACAACATACTTACCTCACTAATTTAATTAGTGAGGTTTTTTAATTTTCAAATCATTCAAAATTTCTAATTACTATATTTGTTTTAACTTTTCCAAGTCTATTTTAAATGATATCAAGAAGTACCATCGATCGAGTTTTTGAAACTGCCCGTGTAGAGGAGGTAATCGGTGAGTTTGTTCAATTAAAAAAAGCGGGAAGTAACTTCAAAGGGTTAAGTCCTTTTACTGATGAAAAGTCTCCGTCCTTTATGGTTTCTCCTGTAAAACAAATTTGGAAAGATTTTAGTACTGGTAAAGGAGGAAATGCAGTTTCTTTCTTAATGGAACACGAACATTATTCTTACCCTGAGGCTATAAAATTTCTTGCAAAGAAATATAATATAGAAATTGAGGAGACAGTTCAATCTAATGAGGAGAAAGAGCAAATGAATGAACGAGAGAGTATGTTCTTAGTTTCAAATTTTGCTAAAGAATATTTTCAGGAAGTTTTATTAAAGTCCAATCAAGGAAAAGCGATAGGCTTATCTTATTTCAAAGAAAGAGGTTTTGAAGACGAAATCATAAAAAAGTTTGAATTAGGTTATTGTTTAGATAGTTGGGATTCTTTTACCAATGAAGCACTAAAAAAAGGCTATGATAAAAAATACTTGGCTAGTACAGGATTAACTATAGTCAGAGAAAACAAACAATTTGATCGTTTTAAAGGACGTGTATTATTCCCTATACATAGCATGTCTGGCCGCGTTTTAGGTTTTGGAGGTAGAACTCTATCAACAGATAAGAAGACCGCTAAATATGTAAATTCTCCAGAGAGCGATATCTACCATAAAAGTAAAATTTTATATGGGATCTATCAGGCTAAAAAAGAAATAGCCAAACAAGATAATTGCTATTTAGTGGAAGGATATACAGATGTTATTTCTTTTTACCAATCAGGGATAGAAAATGTTGTTGCTTCCTCTGGAACTGCATTAACTTCAGATCAAATTAGACTGGTTAACAGACTCACAAAAAATATAACTGTACTATTTGATGGAGATGCTGCCGGAATAAGAGCCTCTATAAGAGGAATAGATTTAATTCTTGAACAAGGAATGAATGTTAAGGTAGTTGCTTTTCCAGATGGAGAAGACCCTGACAGTTTTGCAAAAAAGCATTCTGAGACAGCGCTAAAAGAATATTTAGAGAACTCATCACAAGACTTTATTAACTTTAAGGTTTCATTATTGATGAGAGAGGCCAGTAATGATCCTGTAAAAAAAGCTGGACTAATTCGAGATATTGTCACTAGTATTTCTAAGATTCCAGATAGCATTCAAAGAGAAGTTTATGTGCAAGAATGTTCTCGAATTATGGAAATTTCAGAAAGAGTATTATTTAGTGAATTAGCACAATTAATATCAAAAAACTCTAAAGAATTTTCCAAAAACCTTCAAAAGGAAAAACAGACTTTTGAGGTTGTAAAAAAACAAACTGAACAACTAAAAGAAATAGATTCTTTATTTATTTTGGAAAAAGAAATTATTAGAATTTTATTACTTTTTGGAAATCAAGAAGCAGATTTTGTTGATTTTGTTGAGGTTGAGAATGAAGATGGAACGATACACATAGAAAAAGAACAATACACAAATCAGGTTTCAAAAGAATTATATCTAAACTTACAGGACGATGAAATAGAATTTTCAAATGAAATTTTCAAGAAAATATATTACGAAATGATTCATCAATTGAGTCAAGAAGATAAAATTGAAATAGATAATTTTATTAATCATTCTAATACAAATATTTCTAAAGTAGTAACCTCCATCCTTATGGATGATGAGAAATATGCTTTGAGTGATTGGAAACGTAAAAATATTTTTGTTACTGAACCTCAAAAAATTTTATCAAAATTGGTAACAGATGCTATTTTAAACCTAAGAAGAATTCTTATAGATAAAAAAATTAAACAACTTATTGACCCATCAGAATCAAGCTCTTCCGAAAATAACGATTTAGAAATGATTAAAAACTATATCGAACTAAAAAAAAGATTGTATAATAAATTGATGAGGGTTGTTTAAAAAAAACAGATTTATTGTGAAGCCTAAGTTTTAATAAAATAAATCTCCAAAAAAATCATTTACTTTAATTTTTCTGGGATTAAACATACAGGTATTGGATCCATTTTGTGTTTATTCGCCTTATTTAATTTTAGATAAATTTCATATACTTCTTTTTTTCTTCCGCTAAATACATCTGAGTGTACCCCTTCTTTTTGTTTTATCATCGCCCATTCTAATTCATCATAACTAGCTCCAAGTTGATCTTCATCTGTTCTGTCATCTCCCCATAAACCATCTGTCGGAGGAGCTTGTTGAATTTCTTTATTTATTTCTAAAAAACTAGCAATAGCATACACTTCAGATTTCATTAAATCTGCTATTGGGCTTAAATCTACACCGCCATCACCATACTTTGTATAAAACCCTACACCAAAATCTTCGACCTTATTTCCAGTTCCCGCAACCAACAAATTATCCAAACCAGCAAAATAATACAAGCTAGTCATCCGTAATCTAGCCCTAGTATTAGCTAAACTCATAAAGCGGTCATCTTCGTTATCTACTTTTGGCATAGCTTCTACTAAACTATTAAAAACAGGGGTCAAATTCACACAGGTTGAGCTAACATTCTCGAATTGATCTTTAAGGGAAGAAATATGTTGAGTTGCTCTATTCACTTGATTTTTTTCTTGATGAATAGGCATCTCTAAACATAATGTAGGAAAACCAGTTTTAGCACATAATGTGGAAGTGACGGCAGAATCTATACCTCCCGAAACACCAATTACAAAACCTTTAACTCCCGCATTAGATGCATACTCTTTTAACCATGAAATAATATATTGAGTAACTTTTTCAACTTGCATAGAAAACTATTTTAGTATTTTTGACGTTCTTAACACGTAGCTAAGATACAAAGCATATGCGAAATTATTTCTTATTTTTCTTTCTTCTACTATTTTTCAATTCTTGTCAAAAAGAAGTCAAAAATAATATTGATACTTCAACTATTGAGGTGAAATTTATGATTAATCGATTTGAACAAGATTTTTATAGTCATAAAGGAGAAGATCTTGAAGAGCTTAAAAAGAAATATCCGATACTCTTCCCTGAAAACACCCCCGATAGTATTTGGATGGCTAAAATTAAAGATAAAGATGAACAAGAATTATATACTGAAACTCAAAAATTATATTCTTCATTTTCTGACATTGAAACAGAATTAAGATCATTATTTAAATACATCACCCATTATAACCCTATGTTTAACACTCCAAATATAATTACTGGACTAAGTAATATAGATTACAATTACAGGGTTATTTATAATCAACGTTTAGTCTTTATCTCTCTTGATGTATATCTTGGTAGTAAGCATCCATTTTACGGTGATTATCC
>ENA-ORDR01000184-ORDR01000184.1-marine-metagenome-genome-assembly--contig:-NODE-184-length-32155-cov-6.454330_pt1 | contig 32155 bp, 31 predicted proteins | sample MGYA00240993_ERZ508538 | MGnify/ENA primary metagenome ERZ508538 (study PRJEB26207, sample SAMN05421999) | marine metagenome | isolation source: Monterey Bay, California, USA | place: USA:Monterey Bay... | reverse complement strand
GATTTTGCTAAATCACATCCTGCAGGTCAGCTTGGAAAAAAATTAACTACTTTGGTAAAAGATATAGCTATTATGGATAATAGCACTCCTGTTGTTTCAAAAGATGCGACCCTCAAAGACGCCTTAATTGAGATCACTGAAAAAAAACTTGGTATCACCTTAGTAACAGATGGTAAAAAAATAATTGGTATTTTTACTGATGGAGATTTGCGAAGATGCTTAAACCAAGAAAAAGATCTTTTGAAGACTTCTATTGGAACAGTAATGACAGGTAATTTTAAAAGTATTGCTCATGATGCTTTGGCCATAGATGCTGCAGAGATAATGGAAAAAAATAAAATTTTTACATTAGTCGTGACTCAAACTGAAGATAGCCCCAGCGGAATTATTACAATGCATCAACTGCTTGAGTCTGGAATTATTTAGACTCTAATGATTAGCAATTTAAAATTTTTCTCATTTTTTTTAATTTGTTTGTTAGCTATTACAAATATCTCTGCTAAAGAAACCCTTGATTATAGAGATATCTCCATTAAGGCAGAGCATGTGACGCTAAATAAATTTACAAATAAACTACTACTAAAAACAAACATACAAATTAACTTTAATAATTTTATCCTGTCTGGAGATAGTGCGATTCTAAGTTATGATGAAGAAAAATTAGTTATCGATGGCTCCCCAGCATCAATGTTATCTAAAAATGGGAGTATTAATGGGGCGGCAAATCAATTTATCATCTATCCCAATCTCTCAATGGAAATGCTTGGAGATGCTAGACTAGTTCAGAAGGATCAATCAATTTACGCAGAACAAATTACATATCAAATTTCCTCCCAATGAGTAACGTTAGGCTCAGCTTAGATGGGATTCATAAGACAATTGCTGGCAAGGATATTCTTTCAGATATAGCTTTTTCAATTGGAGCAAAAGAAATCATTGGTTTACTTGGCCCAAATGGTGCTGGAAAAACTACTGCATTTTATATTGCAGCAGGATTACTTAGTCCTGATAAGGGAACTGTTGAAATTAATGGTCGGAATGTCTCAAATTTACCAATGCATCTTAGATCAAGAGCTGGTTTAACTTACCTGCCTCAAGAATCTTCTATTTTTCAAGACTTAACAGTAAAAGAAAATCTCAGCGGAATTGCTGAATTAACCATGATCACAAATCATGATAGGCAAAAATTTCTTGATAGGACCATTAGTGAATTCAACTTAACTAAGATTTTAAATCATAAGGGGCGCATGCTATCTGGCGGACAAAGAAGAAAAGTTGAAATCGCCAGAGCGTTAGCATGCAATCCATCTATTCTATTGCTTGATGAACCTTTTGCAGGGATTGATCCAATCGCTATAGAGGAAATAAAAGATTTACTCCATAGGATTGTTAAAACAGATATTTCCATCTTAATTACCGATCATAATGTTAGGGAGACACTGAGTTTATGCAATCGAGCAATTATTATGGATTCGGGCAAGGTGATTGCTGAGGGAAATAAGGAGCAATTAATTGCAAATGATTTGGTAAAGAAAACCTATCTAGGAAATATGTACAGCTAGAAAATGGCCATTAAGCTAGTAAGAGAGTTTCAGCAAAAACAACATGTTGCAATTACCCCGCAACTTAAAAAATCTATTGATCTACTTCAGCTATCAAGAGTTGAAATTATTAATAAAATACACGCTGAAGCTGAAGATAATCCATTCTTAATTAAAGAGTTAAAAGAAGATGTCTCTTTCGATCACTATAATAGTGATGATGATGGGCTGCTATCAAATTTAACAGAAATTGTGACCCTGCAAAATTCGCTTGAATCTCAATTAAATGATTTAAATCTCGTGAAATCTCAGCAAGAGATTGCTATGACTCTTATTCAATCCCTAGATGAAAGCGGCCTTTTGCCACTGAACAATGAGGAGCTAGAGGGGTTATTCAACCATAGAATTCAAGTGGATAAAATTCTGAATGTTTTGATTGGTATTATTCACAATTTAGAACCTGCTGGTATAGGGGCAAGAGATTTTAAAGAGCTAATTTTACTTCAATTAAAAAGAAAAAATCTGGTACAAAGTCAACTAAAGCTCATTAAAGAAATTTTATATAATCCTAATTTCAACGACTTCAAGGAAGCTCAAAATGAACTCCAAAAAACATTTCCTCCAGAAGACATAAATATTGCGTTGGATTTAATTAAAAGCTGTGACTTATCTCCCGGTCTTGATTTTGAATCAACTCAATATATACAAGCGGATATTGAAATAATTCCATCAGCGGGCAATCTAACAATTGGTTTTGTTGAAGACAATTTTCCTAAATTAAGCTTTGATAAAGAATTAGAGAATTTGACCAAGGCAAGTGAGAGCAGCATAAAACTTAAAGAGAAAATTTTAGATGCTAAATGGCTCATTAGGTCTATAAACAAAAGGAATGAAACTGTCCAGAAAGTTGGTACTTTGATATGCCAAAAACAGAGTAAATTTTTATTAAATGATTCTATTCAACTCAACCCAATTAGTAATGTTGAGCTAGCAAAAGAATTACGCGTTAGCCCATCTACAATTTCTAGGATTCTGAGATCAAAGTATATTCAAACTCCTAATGGGATAGTATTAATGAAGTCTTTGTTATCAGCCTCTGTCTCCAAAACTAAAAAAGTAACTCCTATGCAGCTCATGGAGGAAATTAAAGAAATTATATTAAATAACCCTAATAAGCTCAGTGATCAGAAAATTACTGAATTGCTTAATAGGCGAGGCTTTGGCTTGGCTCGAAGAACGATTGCTAAATACAGAGCGATGCTTCTTATTCCGAATTCAAGAAAAAGGTAGTTTCTCATCGCCCTGGGTTAGAATTAATTTTATGGTCAGCAATACTTCACATCCATTCCCTTCTGATGAGCTTCTTGAGAGCATTCAAAGAAAAAATGTAAGCTCTTCTCTTAACCAAATTAAGAGAATGCTGGGAAATATGCCCTCCTCTGAAATTGCCCATAGTCTTGAGTCGCTTCCACCCAAGGAAAGAAAATTACTGTGGTCCATGATTGAGATAGAAGATGAAGGCGAAATTATTGCTGAACTAAATGATGAAATTCAGCAAGAGTTAATGGCTGAAATTTCTACTGAAGAGCTCATCAAAATAATTGAGGATTTAGAGCTAGATGAAATCGTAGATATTTTACAAGCACTGCCAGAAAGTAGAACTCAAAATATTTTATCTGCAATGTCAGAGAGAGATCAAAAGAGAATTAAAGAGGCTCTTGAATACCCAGAAGACTCTGCCGGTGGGCTGATGAATACAGACATCATTAGTGTCAGACCCAAACATAGTATTGAGGTGGTAATGCGTTATCTTAGGGCGCAAAAAAAGTTGCCACAAAATACTGATCAAATTTTTGTAGTTTCTAGGGAGAATAAATACATAGGATCACTTCCAGTTTCCAGCATTCTTGTTTCTGAGCCTTCTTTGAATACGAGAGAATTAATGGAAACAGAAATGCAGCCCTTAGATGCTAATTTGGGGGACAAAGATGTTGCAAGATTATTTGAGCAAAATGATTGGGTATCAGCTCCCGTGGTTGATGAAAACTTAAACTTAATTGGGAGAATTACCATTGATGATGTGGTGGATGTAATTCTTGAGGATGCTGATCAAAATTTTCTTGGCATGGCGGGCATAGCTGAGGATACATTTGCTGCTCCTGCAAGAGCTGCTCGTGGAAGAGTATTATGGCTTTCAATTAATTTAATGACTGCATTTATTGCATCAATGACAATTAGTTTATTCCAAGCAACGATTGATCAAATTGTATACTTAGCTATATTGATGCCAATAGTAGCAAGCATGGGCGGTGTCGCTGGGACCCAGACATTAACGATAGTGATTCGAGGACTTACATTGCAGCAAATTAACTCTACAAATCTCAACTGGTTATTTAAACGAGAGATTGCTGTGTCAATTATAACTGGGCTTGTGTTATCAGTATTAGTTGGTGGAATTACCTATTTTTGGTTTAATAACATCGTTATATCTTTGCTTATTTCGATAGCAATGGTCATAAATCTTATCTGCTCTGCTATAGCTGGAATTTTAATACCAATAGTCTTAAGGAAATTTAATCAGGATCCTGCTATCGCAGGCAGCGTCGTCGTTACAACAGTTACAGATGTTATTGGATTCTTTTCATTCTTAGGCTTGGCAGCTATTTTTCTGGCTTAGTTTATTCTTTGTATTTTTGGAGCCTCGATACTTCCCAGCACTTCGTATTGATAATTTGATAGCTCATTGATATTAGATTCAAATACTTCGCTGATTATTGCTGAGCCTGCTACAGCAGGTATTCCACCAAGAATAGCGGCGTACCAAGGTATATTTTCGCCAATTCTCACCCTAAGATCTAAATTTAGATCCAATGCACTTAGCTCTCCTGAAGAATTTTTATTAATTTGGCCAATCCACTTCATTTTTGCAGCATTGGTATCAATAAATAGAGGTGAAGCTAGCCTAGCTCTTGATTGACCGAACACTAAATCACCCTGAACGCGATTCAACTGCGTTGAAGTAAACTCATTTATAGAAAGATCTAGGTTAGCTACCTTTCCAAGAATATTTTTAAGATTTAATACTCCCAGTAAATTCAAAGCAGTAGAATTAGTTGCTTGATTTGTTACAACAAGATCTTTAAGAATAAAATTTAATGTGCCCTCAATATCTTGCAATCTTTTTAAATTTTGCCATTGCAAATTAATATCTCCATTAAAGTAAGAAAATTTAGCAAAGCTTTGGAGTATCGGTATTTTTAAAGAGTCTTTCACTAAATAGCTTCCTCTAAGCTTATAAATATCATTTTTACTGTCGACAGAAAAATATGCTTTAGAATTTTTTGAAAGAGGAGAGATCGAAATAAGATTTGAACTAAGGCTTATGTTATTGATTGTGAATAAATTCTTATTTTTTTGCAGGTAGACATCCAAAGAATTTATCTCAAGCTGCTGAATGGAAGAATTTTTAATTTTCACTCTTGCGTTAATAGTTTCTATCTGCGAGGAGCTTGTTGAGGATTTTAAAAAATTTATATCTTGAAGATGAGTATCTTCAAGCTCAATTCTAATGAAGCCAGAGGTATCTTGTACAAATGTCCCATTAAGCTTGTCTGCATTAATGGCTCCCTTCAGTGCACTATTTTTTTTTGAGAAAGAGCCATTGATATCGCTAAATTGATTATTAAATATCTCTAAGGAGCCAATATCAAAGAAGAAGTTATTGATATTAAAAGTCTTATTCAGGGTTTTTGACTGAGGTAGGTTGTTTAAAATATCTGGCGCTATCCTATCCAAGCCCAGGTAAAAGTTAAGACCTTGAGCTTTCTTGATAAAATTATATTTTTTTGGCATCTCTTTACCAATAGCAATATAGCCCTCAGGGATCTGAAAAGAATTTATTTTCAATTCCATCAATGAATTCTTGATGAAGATTTGAGGATCTAGAAGATTGGTGATAATAATATCTGTTGGTAAAAGGCTTAATTTTGATTTTTGTAAAAATGGTAGCTCTGAATTAAATTCTACCCCCTTAAGTTCTGAGAAAATCCTTAAGACTGGTGATGAATTTTTAGTAATAGACAAAATAGCAGAGAAAACATCCTCTCCAGAAACTGTAAAAATTGACATATCAGGAATAAATTTTATAGGTTGCAGGGGCGCCTCTAGTGAGAAGTTTAATTCATAATTATCCAGTAAATTTTTGCCCCGAAGAAAAATAATGGAATCTTCATTTAAAAATTGTGAGGGCAGTCTTCCATAAACCTTGTCAAAGTCTAAAGCAAAAATCTGCCCTGCTTTAAGATTAAGTAAATTGGATTGAGAAACCGGAATAGAGAAGCTTTTTGTATTAATGGATAAAGAATTAAATTGTTTTTGCGAGATTAGATTAAAAAATCCCCTGCTTGAAGCAGTTGCATGCATAGTATCAGTCAATAATGAGCTATCTTTTAGCAATGTGGATATTTCATTTCCCAGGAAGTCATGTTGTGAAGAATATTGCAGATGTTGGCTAGAAAATTGTAACTTTGCATGCAATTCTCTGAATGGAACCTGGCTCACAAACCCAGGCAAGAAATGAAGGTATAAGTTATCTTTGTTCATTTCAATAAGACCCCTTTCAATGGAAATATCAAGCCCCTCACTTATACTGATACTGGAACTATCAAAAGATAATTTAAGTAGTACGCTTGACTTTGTATCAGATGCGGAACCCTTGTAATCAAGAAAGATATTGTTACGAAAACCTAATTCGGTATTGCTCTCTAAAAACTTAGAGACGGTATCAAAATTTTGAGGCAATGAAGCTAAAATCATCTTTTTTGAAATATTCTGACCAGATAGTTTAATGGTTAGAGGCTCGCTTTGATTTATTGGCAAATGCAGTTTGAGATTAATGGAGCCTGCAAGCTCAGCAACCCTGCTTTCCAAATACAAGCTAGAATTGGTGTAGTCGCCCTTTCCACTAATTTGAATAGGGTGGAGGTCGCTATCTTTGTTTTTAATAAATGATTGGCTAGGAGTAATAGTAAATTGAACCTTGTCATTTGTACCAAAAAAAGATCCCTGGATATTTAAAAGTTCATCAAAATATACGTTTAAAAGATCTAGATCAATAATTTTCCCAGAATACTTAATTACTCCATTTTTAAAGGTAACAAAAATATCTTTTACAGCGACATTAGAAAATCGAGAGTCATCAAACTCCAGCACTGCTTTTGATAGAAAAAGATTTGGAATCGAAGTAGTATTATTTCTAAAATTAAATTTAACGGGGAATTGATCATCAACAAATGGGTGTAGAAAATTTTTTAATGACAAGGTGGAGAGCCCATCTAGTGATTTGTAAGAAAAAGAACCGTAGTTCTTTTTAAGAGTGAGGTTGCTGAAGCTACTTTCCTCTATATTTAGTGACCCTTTGACTGAACTACCTTTAGGAGTCAAAGAGCCTATTGCATTGATGCCAAAATGAATGATTTTTGAGGAAGATGGGTAGTCATTAGGAAAAAATTTTAGCCAATTAAGAGTATTGAAATTTATAAGAAAATTAGAGTCTTTACCATCAGAGTCTATGGATAAATTACTAATTTTTCCATGATGATTAATGTTAATCTGACCATTTGCTAGACCAGGGATCAGGCTATCTAATTGGCCATTAATCAGCATCTCTGATCCCAGGTATGAAAGAGAGGTGTCATAAAAACTAATCGAGATATGTTTATCCAAATTAATTTTTAATTTAGGAGTCTTTTGTGCAGAATAATCTGTCAAAAGAATATTTGCCCCTTCAAGATGAATATGACTCATAGTTATCTCCCCAATCATCAAAGTGGGAGAAAGAAGGAATCCATAATGTGATTTGTTTGCAGAATAAATCTGGGCATTATTTGTTTGTATTGAGATGTTTGAAAATTCAAGAATGGGATTTAGAAACGAGCCCTTATTAACTACTTCAGAATATTGAAGATCGTAAGAAGAAGGCAGAAAATTATTAAAAACCTGCAAGGTTTGATTGGGGGAAAAAAGTATAAAACTAAGAATAAAGAATAGAACCCAACTAAGGCATGAGGCTAAAAATAAAAAATGAATAATGATTTTTTTCATCTTAATAAAATTAAATCAGTCTTCTTCTTATATAGCGCATTCCAAAATATATTGGCAACCATGCCAAAGCATTAATACAAAAGCTAAAAATCAATAATAAATATGAGTAATTACTTGGTGAAAAGATTAAGTACTTACAAGCTAAATAAAAAACTGCTGCACCAGCAAAAAAAATAATTAGCTGGAAATATGAAAATAATCTAAAACGCAATGCATAAACATGAATTACATATGAGGTTGCAATAAAAAATAACATATGAAAGCCGATTGCATCACCAAAACAAAGGTCAATTAAAAGTCCATATAATAACGCTGAAGAGCTTTGAAGCTTTTCTGGAATTGCATATATCCAATAACAAAAGATTAGAAACCCAATACATGTCTCCATGAGATAAGGCGCGCGCTCTAGAATTAATATATGAGTCCTCACATCAAATGAAGAGATTATGGTATCAAGCCAAAATCCAAGAAAGATACTTGCAAATATAATGATGTGTCCATTGAATTTCATAAGCGCAGAGGTATTCCAAAATAATTTTGTTGCAATGGATCCCCGTTTAACCTAATAAGGATCTCTGTCTCATCAAGATTATTATCAATAATATTGCTGATTTTGCCTATCACAATATTGTTAGGGAAGACTCCTCCAAGCCCAGATGATAATACAAAATCATTGACTTTAAGATTAGATAATTCATTGTTTCTAGGCACTACGCATTTAATCTCTAGAGGTCTTCCAGCACCCTCTGCATTACAATAAAAATCTTTAATTTTAATTGGCAAAATATGTGACGCATCAGACAAAAGAATAACTTTGACAAGGTTTAAGTCTCTTCCAGAAGTTTGGCCAATAAAAGTGTGTCCATTGGATACTGGAAGATTGTCAGCAATATCAAGTTTATTTGGATTGAGTAGACGTAGAGTATGCGAAGAGCAACATAGGTAATTTTTTAAATCAAAGGACGCGATTTTAAATGATTGCATCGACTCTTGCTCAAGGTTACCTTTAAGTGGTTCCTGAGCATCTAAAATATTTTTAGAGGTAAGCTCTAATTGTTTGGCTAGAAAAATTTTGTTCTGCATATGCAATAACTTATCTCTAAGTTTTTGATTTGTTTCTAGTAAATCTTTTTTATCTTCGAAGATAATTGTAATTTTAGTGGTATATCCAACAATATTTTCTAAAATTAATTGATTGTATATTCCGGAAGCTTGAGTGAAGCCTCTTGCAGCGGAAAAGGCTTGGTAATTTAAATCCGAAATCAGCAATGCTGCTGAGATAATTCCGCCAAGGACATATTTGCCAGCGGGAGTATATGTAGGCGTAGATCTCGCCATATTTAATTACTTACTCAGTTGATAGTAGATCAATATTGTACTTATCAATAATCTCAAGGGCTTTGCCGCCACCCCGAGCAACACAAGTTAATGGATCTTCAGCGCAAATGACTGGGATTCCAGTGGATGCTGAAATTAGCTTATCTAAATCTCGCATTAAGGCACCTCCTCCGGTCAATACAATTCCTCTTTCAGCAATATCAGCTGCTAATTCTGGAGGTGATAATTCTAATGCATTTCTAATTGCACGAACCATTCCTGAAAGTGGATCTTTCATAGCCTCATATATTTGAGAGCTTTTGAGAACAAAAGTTTCTGGAATACCTTCAGCTAAGTTTCGACCAGTCACATTCATTTCTAAATCCTCTGAATCTGGCGAAGCACACCCTATAGTATGCTTAATTTTTTCAGCGGTAGATTCTCCTATTACACATCCATAATTTCTTCTAACCCAAGATGTGATAGAGCTATCCATAAGATCTCCACCAATCTTTACAGACTCTGCATAAACAACTCCGTTCAAGGAAAGGATGGCAATCTCAGATGTTCCCCCTCCAATGTCTACAACCATGTTGCCATTTGCCTCCTCAACAGGAAGGCCTGCTCCAATTGCTGCTGCCATAGGCTCTTCAATCAACTTCACATCTCTAGCACCAGCCCCTAAAACTGATTCTCTAATAGCCCTTCTTTCAACTTGAGTAGAACGACATGGCACACAAACTAGAACTCTTGGGCTAGGTTTAATAAAGCGTTGCTCATGAACCTTTGCTATAAAATGCTGAAGCATTTTTTCAGTTACTTGAAAGTCTGCAATGACTCCTTCTGATAATGGGCGAATAGCTTTAATATTACCTGGGGTCCTACCCAGCATTTTCTTAGCTTCATGCCCAACAGCTACGACTGTTTTTTGGCCTCTGCTTTCACGAATTGCCACAACAGATGGCTCATTGAGAACAATACCAACGTCTTTGGTATATATGAGGGTATTTGCCGTACCAAGATCTATTGATAAATCATTGGAAAATAAGCCTCGAACAGTTTTAAATAGATTGAAATCCACTATGATATTCCTTGTAAATTCATTTTAAGATGCTTTTAGTTTAACATTGCGCATCGTAAAGAAATAATATCATATGGACCAAGAAACAGTCAGAACTATTTGCTATCTTGCCAGGCTACAAATAGATGAGGATAAAGCTCAAAAAATTGAAAGTGATTTAGAAACTATCATTGAGATGATTGGAGGTTTGCAAGCATTTGATACTGAAAATATTCAGCCTCTTTATAGTCCATTAGAAAAAACTGCTTTTATGCATGAAGATATTGAGAACTCTGATAATCAAAAAGAAAAATTTCTTCAAAATGCTGCGGCCTCGAATGAAGACTACTTTTTAGTCCCTAGGGTTGTTGAATGAGCATTCAATTTAAAACAATTCGAGAATTAAGAGATATGCTTGATACAAAAGCAATCTCATGTGAAGAATTAGCTAACGAAACTCATAAGCTAGCAGAAGACCTTAAAGAGCTGAACTGCTTTGTGACCATGAACAAGGATGCGAGCATAGAAAAATCAAAGATAATTGATCAAGCTGATAAGGCTGATTCTGTTTTATCAGGAATTCCTCTAGCGCAAAAAGATTTATTTTGCACCGAGGGGCTTAGAACAACTTGCTCCTCAAAAATTCTATCTAATTTCATACCTCCTTATACTGCAACTGCTGTTATGAAACTCGAAAGTGCGGGCTCAATTACTATTGGAAAGACAAATATGGATGAGTTTGCGATGGGCTCTTCAAATGAAACCAGTTATTTTGGTAATGTTCATAACCCTTGGAAAAAAGGGTATGTGCCTGGTGGTAGTTCAGGGGGCTCAGCTGCAGCAGTTGCAGCCGGAATTGTTCCAGCAGCAACGGGAACAGATACTGGTGGCTCTATTCGTCAACCAGCAGCTCATTGCGGAATCACAGGCATAAAGCCAACATATGGAAGAGTGTCTCGATGGGGAATGATTGCTTTTGCCTCTAGTCTTGACCAAGCTGGTCCGCTAGCAAGGTCAGCTGAAGACTGTGCAATATTACTCAATGAAATGTCAGGCCATGATTCGAAAGATACCACTTCTTTAGACATAGAAAGCACTGATTTGCTGCATACAATCAATCAACCCATCAAAGGTTTAAAAATTGGAATAGTCAAAGAGTTTAGTTTGGGCGACCTAGATTCTGAAGTGCAAAATCGCTTTGAGGATTCAAAGAAGCTTTATGAGTTGCTGGGAGCTGAGTTTGTAGAAATTTCACTGCCAAATATATCGGCGTCAGTTCCAACATATTACTCTATTGCTCCAGCAGAATGCTCGTCGAATTTATCAAGGTTTGATGGGGTTCGTTTTGGGCACAGAGCAGAGAACACTGGTGATCTTAATGATCTTTATATTAAATCTAGAAGTGAAGGTTTTGGAGATGAAGTCAAACGAAGAATTTTAATTGGAACATATGCTCTTTCGGCTGGTTACTATGATGCTTATTACAAAAAAGCACAGCAAGTTCGAAGATTAATAAAGAATGATTTTGAATTAGCTTTTGAATCTATTGATTTGATAATGACGCCAACGTCACCGGGAACTGCTTTTGCTTTTGGGAGCAAAGGAGCACAAAATCCTATTGAACTATACTTAGAAGATCTTTTTACTATTTCTTCAAATTTAGCTGGATTGCCAGCAATATCTATACCTCATGGAAAGGTAAATTCTATGCCAGCAGGATTGCAGTTGATTGGTAATTTTTTAAGAGAAGATCAAATTCTAAATGCGGCTCATATTTTTCAACAGAATTCTTCGTTCCATCTCGATAAACCTAGCATGGAGGAGTTCTAATGGTCTGGGAAACAGTCATAGGCATTGAGACTCATGTTCAATTATCAACAAAAACAAAGCTTTTTTCTAGGGCCTCTACTGAATTTGGAAAAAGTCCTAACACTAATGTGAATTTAATTGATTGTGGTCTTCCAGGAGTATTGCCATCCGTTAATAAGGAAGCGTTTTATAAAGCTATCCGTTTTGGCTTAGCTGTTGGGGCAAAAATTAATCAAACCTCTATCTTTGATCGTAAGAATTATTTTTATGCAGACTTGCCAAAAGGCTACCAAATTACTCAAATGGATCTGCCAATTGTCTTGGGTGGAACATTAGATATTGAAACTGAGGAAGGAATTAAGACTGTAAATATCACAAGAGCTCATTTAGAAGAAGATGCAGGCAAGTCTATTCATGATCAATTTGATGGTTATTCTGCGATTGATCTTAATAGAGCAGGAACACCTCTTCTAGAAATTGTCTCGGAACCAGAAATTTCCAGTGCTAAAGAGGCTGTTGCATACATGAAAGCAATGCATCAACTAGTGACATATTTAGATGTATCTGATGGAAATATGTCTCAAGGGTCGCTTCGATGCGATGCAAATGTCTCTGTTAGAAAAGTAGGTGATACTGAACTAGGAACCAGAACAGAAATAAAGAATATTAACTCTTTTCGTTTTGTTGAAAAAGCTATTAATTTTGAGGTGAAAAGACAAATTAAACAATTAGAAAATGGAGAAACGGTTACGCAAGAAACTAGACTCTATGACAGCATCAAAGATGAAACAAGGCCCATGAGATCTAAAGAATTTGCTAATGACTATAGGTATTTTCCTGAGCCAGATCTCCTGCCAGTGGTTATTTCTGATAAAGAAATGCAAGATATTAAAGATAGTTTTCCTGAATTGGCGAAAGAGAAAGAAAAACGTTTTGCAAAAGATTTTGGTCTTTCTGAATATGATGCACAAATTTTAGCATCATCAAAAATTATGGCTGATTTCTTTGAGCAGTCTTCGAAAGAAACTAAAAATTATGGTTTATTAGCAAATTGGTTGATTGGTGAGATTGGTGCATTTCTCAATAAAGATGCTATTGAGATTAATCAGTCTAAATTAACTCCAGCTAATCTTGCAATGCTGATTAATAGGATTGACGACCAGACGATATCTGGAAAAATTGGAAAATCTATTTTTGAAGAAATGTATTCAAGCGGGGCCTCTCCAGACGAAATTATTGAATCTCAAGGGTTGAGGCAAATTTCTGATGATGGAGCAATTGAAGAAATTATCAGCACAGTCATAAAAGAGAATCCATCTCAGGTAGAGGCATATCTTGGAGGCAAAGAAAAGCTTTTTGGTTTTTTTGTAGGCCAAGTAATGAAGCTAACAGAAGGAAAGGCGAACCCAAAGTCTGTTAACGCTATCCTAAAAGAAAAACTTAAGTAATAAATAAGCTAAGAGTTTCTGCAATGTATGCAGGCTTATCAACACCCTTTATTTCCATTTTTACTTCATTTTTAACTAGAAACTGTCCAGGATTTTTCTCAGAAACATCAACACATTTAGTTAATATACGGACTTCTGAATTTACTGGAACGGGGCTTAAGAATCTCACTTTATCCAGGCCATAATTTAGCCCCATCTTTGTTCCCTCAATCACCATACCAATCTCTTGCTCGAAAGATATGCCCGCAACAAGAGATAAAGAGAGAAAACCATGTGCAATAGTTGAACCAAAAATAGGTTCTGCCTGCTTTGGATCTACGTGAATAAATTGATGATCCATCGTTGCATCCGCAAATTTATCAATCCTATCCTGGTCAATGATCATCCACTCCGATGCCCCTAAATCCTTTCCTATTACTGACTCGATTTCATCTGGTTTTACAATGTGTAACATGCTACTTCTCCATTAAATGTTCTTTGTATTCTTCTCTTAAATCCACTTTTAATAATTTGCCTGTTGCGCCATGTGGAAGTTCTTTCACAAATATAATATCGTCTGGAAGCCACCACTTTACAACCTTTTCTAAAAGAAAATCGTTAATTTCTTGTTTGTCTATTTGATTTCCATCTTTTGTGATTAAAAATAGTAAGGGTCTTTCATCCCATTTTGGATGAGGTACTCCGACAACACATGCTTCTAATATATTTTCATGAGTAAGGGCAGCATTTTCTAAATCTATAGAGCTAATCCACTCCCCTCCTGTTTTAATTACATCTTTGGCCCGATCAACAATCTGCATGCATCCATCTGGATGAATTGTTGCAACATCACCGGTATCAAACCAGCCTTGGTCGTCTACAGCCGGCCCCTCTGCTTTAAAATAAGTATGCATAATCCATGGACCTTTAACTTTTAGTGCACCACTAGCCTCACCATCTCTAGGTAATTCTTTGCCATCATCATCAACAGTCTTGATCTCCACACCAAACATTGGGTAGCCTTGCTTTGTTTGAAGTTGATATCTCTCTTCTATTGGCAGGCTCATTGCTTTTTTGGTTTGAGTGTTAATAGTGCCCAGGGGACTCATCTCTGTCATTCCCCATCCGTGTGTAAGAAATGCATCATGCTGCTCATCAAAAGCTTTGATCATTGCGTAAGGGGCAGCAGAGCCACCTACAAGGACTTGATCAACAGATTCCATTTTTAATCCTTTGCCTTCTAAGTATTGCAACAACCCCAACCAAACCGTTGGAACTCCCAGAAGACAATCTACAGATTCTTGTTGCACTAGCTCATATAAAGACTCTCCGTCAAGCGCATGCCCTGGCAGCACTAATGTAAAACCATTGATTAGAGCGGAATATGGAACGCCCCAAGCATTCACATGAAACATAGGAACAACTGGCAACACCGCGCTGGAAGAATGAAATCCCATGGTTCCAGCAATGGAAATTGCATGAAGGATAGTTGATCGATGTGAGTAGAGAACACCCTTTGGATTACCAGTAGTCCCAGAGGTATAACATAAAGCAGATGATGTATCTTCATTTAACTCCGGCCATTGATATTCACTCGATTCTTGCTCCAGTAAATCATCATAGCTACAAGCGTTATTTAAATTATTCTCAGGAATAGCAGATTTTTCTGCAGCAATAATAATTGTTTCTACGAAGTTCAGCTGGTCTTGGACTCCCTCTACAAGAGGAATAAACGTTGGATCAATTATTAGAACTTTATCTTCTGCATGATTAAGGATATAAACCAATTGGGCTGGTGAATACCTTGGATTTAAAGTATGCAAAATAGCACCCATCCCTGAAACACCAAAATATGTTTCAAAATGACGGCTGTTATTCCACGCAATGGTTGCGACAGTGTCATGAAGAGTGATGCCTAATTTATTGAGAGCATTGGCAAGTTTTTTAGACCGCTGTATTGACTGGCCATATGTTGATTTTTTGATAGAGCCATCCAGCTCTCTTGAAATTAATTGACCATCAAAATTATATTTCTCAGCATGAGAAATTGCTTGTGGGATTGTGAGACCCCATTCCATCATATTGCCCTTCATTGCGCTCTCCCCTTTTACATATCTTAATTATAATGACTTGAATCGATACTTTTAAAACATAAATCTTATCATACGAATCCTTGAAAAAAGATCATCTTTTGCAGCTCAATAATAAAAAATTTTATAATTTCTGCGCATAAATAAACCTATCTAAACCCTGCAAGTCTGGCTCTGAAATAATATTTTTGAATCCGCAATCATCTAAGATTCTAGTTACCGCTGGTCTTTGAGAGTAGCCATGCTCAAAGATAATCCGGCCACCATGTTTAAGTGCAAGAAAAGCTTGATGGGAAATTTCAAGAAAACTTTTTATTCCTTTTGGAGAAATTAAAGCAGCTTGTGGTTCGTGAGTTAAATTTTCTAAGTGAATATCATCTGGTTTTAAATAAGGTGGGTTAGAGATCACTAAATCTAATGATTCGGTTTTTGCATACGCTAGCCAATTAGATTGAATCAAAAGCACATTTTTAACTTGATAATTTTGCAGATTAATTGTTGCAACATTAAGAGCATCTAAAGAAATATCTGATGCAAGTATTTTTAGGTCAGGCCGAAGCATTGCAAGGGAAATAGATATGCAACCAGAGCCAGTACCTACATCTATAACATTAGCATTTTTATTTAAGGCAAAATCTGTAATTTTTTCAACGATTAACTCTGTTTCAGGTCTAGGAATAAGCACTCTAGAATCAACATAAAATGTAAAGTCTAAAAATGATGATTCATTTAAAATATAATCAAGGGGAATGCCCTCGACATAACTGGTAAAAAAATTATCTACTGATGCAATCTGCTGCTCAGAAATCTCAAGATCATCCTTTAAGGCTATGGCAGTGCTGGTAAAACCAATTGCGCTCAAAAAATAATCAAAGTCTCTGACTATCTCCTTATGCTCATAACTGAGCTTTTTGGCTTGGTCAAAGTAAAATTTTAGACTTAGATTCAATTAGGTATTATCTTCAAGGTTTGAAAGCTGCGCCAGCTGATTCTCAGTGAGAAGAGCCTGGCAAATAGAGATCATGTCGCCATCCATGACTTGATCTAGATTATGCTGAGTAAGCTTGATGCGATGATCGGTAATGCGTCCTTGGGGGAAGTTATAAGTCCTAATTTTTTCACTTCTATCACCTGTCCCAACTAATATTTTTCTTTCACTTGCAATTGAACTTTGCTGTTCGTCAATTTCATTTTGTTTTAGCTTTGCAAGCAATAAAGCCATGGCTTTTGCTTTATTTTTATGTTGAGACGGCAAGTCTTGACACTCTACAACAACGCCCGTTGGAACATGCGTTAAACGAACAGCAGAGTCTGTTTTATTGACGTGTTGTCCACCCGCTCCAGATGCGCGATATGTATCGACCCTTAAATCACTTTTATCTATTTCAACATCCTGAACTTCATCTACCTCAGGAAGAATTGCCACAGTAACGGTTGAAGTATGAATTCTCCCTTGAGATTCAGTCTCTGGAACTCGTTGAACTCTATGTACCCCAGATTCAAATTTTAAAAATTTAAAAACACCTTGGCCATTAATTTTTACAACAACTTCTTTTAATCCGCTTGGTTCAGAAGTTTTAGTATTTACCATTTCTATCTTCCAGCCTTGACGCTCAGAAAGCCTGCTATACATTCTAAATAAATCTGCAGCAAAAATTGCAGCTTCATCTCCACCAGCGCCAGCCCTAATTTCTAGATATGCTGAGCCATCATCAGCATCGTCTTTCGGAAGTAACATAAACTTTAAATCTTTTTCAAGTTGAGCTATCTTGTCTTCGCTAATTGAGATGTCACTTTTTGCAAGCTCAATCAGCTCCGCATCACCAGAATCTAATAACTCTTTTGCTCCTGATAATTCTTCCTCAAAATCTTGGAGTGATTTAAATAAATTTACTACAGGGGTAATCTCAGAAAATTCTTTATTCAGTTGAGTGAATTTAGCCATGTTATCAGTCGCCCCTTCTGCTGAGAGGTCAACCTTAATCTCTTCTGATCTAGCGCAAAGACTTTCTAATTTTAAAATAATAGAATTATCGAGCACTGTTAATCTCCTTCAGCATAGACAGAATTTCGTGAGAATTTAATTTGGATAGATATTGTAGCTGATCATCTGTTTGATCAAGCATATGTTGGATTTTTCTTAACGGATCATCTGCTTTCAAAATAGTCTGAATCTCATTTTGATCAAGATTGCTGCACATCTGTTGCAAATCTAGATACATATTATTCTTTTTCTTTTTAAACTCTAAACGACTATCAATCTGAACAACCTTATTTTTAATCAAAGCAATAGCTTTTTGAGCTTCTTCAGTCCTTTCTTCTAAGTTTTCTTGTGTGACCTGCTCCATATCTTCAATACTAAAAAGATAGGCATTTTCTAAATCTCTTACTTGATCTTCTATGTTTCTCGGCACACCCAAATCAATTAATAGCATTGGTTTATTTTGTCTATTGCGAAAAGCATCTTCAATAAGGCCCTTCCCGATTATTGGTAATGGAGTGCTAATAGATGCAATCAGTATGTCTGTTGATTGAATGATAGAAGCTAGCTGACTTAAGTTAGAGGTCTCAAAGCTTATAGAATCAGAAATGTCTAGGGTCTTTTTGGTTCTATTAACAGCATGAATATTTCTAATACCATTATCATAAAAATGTTCTATAACACCCAAAGCCATTTGCCCTGCCCCAACAACAGTTACTTGTTGCTGCTCAGGATCCTCAAATATCTCTTTTACAATCTTCAAAGATAAGCCAGAAATTGACAGTGGGTTCACTCCAATATTTGTTTCAGTTCTTGCTGCTTTTGCGATGGAAATTACTTCATCTGTTATTTGCTGCAATCTGCCATGAAGAGTTTTAATGTTTGCAAATGACTGAATGGCTTTTTTAAACTGCCCAAAGATCTCTTGCTCTCCTAAAACCTGAGAATCTAAACCGCTTGCAACACAACACATATGCTCTAAGGCCTTATTATTATCCAAAATATATGAATCCTGGGCTATGAAATCACTGCAGCCAAGAAATTCTGCTGTTTTATGCATGACTGACGAAGCAATATATTTATTAGCGAAAAGATACACTTCTGTTCTATTACAAGTAGAAAGAGCAACAAAGGACTCTACTTGATCTCCAAAGCTCAATTCCATAAAGTTTTTGAACTCTTCTTGATTGGACTCATTTATAATAAAAAGCTCTCTTTCTGAAAGCTTTGTAGTTTTATGATTTATGCCAAACAGTTGTAATTCCATAACAAAAAATCTTTGTATTGCCCTATTAGTTAGCTCTTGTGCATCAACCCAAAACTATCAAGCTGGCATAAGTTTAAATGGTAAATTCTTAGCCAGTAACGGAAGTAATACTTTTCCCTTTAATGTTTCACTTCAAAGCAACTCAGATGTAGATATTATACAGATTAAAAAACCCTTTTATGGCAATGTATTAAGAGCTGAAGTAGATAAAAATACAGCTGAAATTTTAACTATAAGAACAATTGATGATTTGCAACAATTTGAGATGGGCGATATGAAAATACTTTCTTCTAAAATAATTAAAATATTCTATCGATGCTTTACTGCTATAAGTAAAACTCAAAATTGGAACGATGGATCTTTTAAAATGCAGTGCAACAACTCTGAAGAAAAAATTTTATTAAAAATGGAAACAGATATATGGACAATATCAGGATTTTTTAAGCTATGAGTGAAGGCTTGATTCTTCGTTGCCCCTCTAAACTCAACCTTACTCTCGAGGTTCTTAAAAAGAAAGATAATGGTATGCATGAAATTAAAAGCCATTTTCAACTAATAGACCTTTGTGATGTGATGCATATTGAGAAAAGTAATGCGCAACAAAGTTCAATTCGTACAAATGCAAGCATTGACATAGATAGTAAAAAAAATCTTGCATATCAAGCCATAGAAACCCTTAGTAAGCATGTTTCACAAGAACTTCATTGCAATATTATTATTGAAAAAAATATTCCCATTGGGGGAGGTTTAGGTGGGGGGAGCTCTAATGCGGCTGCAGCACTTATTGGAATTAACAAACTTTTTTCTCTTCAGCTTGATATTTCTGAGCTCATGAAAATAGGATTAACACTTGGTGCAGATGTTCCTTTCTTTGTTTTAGGCAAAAATGCAATTGCATCAGGTATTGGAGAGCAACTCTCTGAAATAAACAGTGAAACTAATAAATTTTTAGTTGTTTCTCCCCAAATACATAGCTCTACCCAAGAGATGTTCCAAATATGGGATGAATGGCATGAGCAGAATATGCTTCAATTATCCGCAGAAGATAAAAATCCTTTTCTACAAATTTTTCTTCAAAAGCATCCAGAGGTAAGAGCAATTTTTAAAGAATTAGCAGTCGATGCACCCTTTAAGTTGTCAGGAACTGGTTCAACAATATTTTGCACTGTTGAAAATGATGAAAGTATAAAAAAAACTTTAAAAAAAATTCCAACTAAATGGAGACACTTTTTTTGCGAACCATTACAATGTTCTCCATTATTGAAATACTTAACATAATGGGGTGTAGCCAAGCGGTAAGGCAACGGGTTTTGATCCCGTCATGCGCTGGTTCGAATCCAGCCACCCCAGCCATTTTGAACAACTATGATAAATAAGCCAACAGTTGGAATATTTGCGGGCTCAGCTTCTCAGCAACTAACAACAGAGATAGTCGAAATTCTTGGAGCCAAGCTTGGCAAGATTGAATTGGGTAAATTTTCTGATGGTGAAATTAAGGTTGAAATTTTAGAAAATGTTCGCGGACATGAAACCTATATTGTTCAGTCTACCTGCGCTCCTTCAAACGCTAATTTAATGGAGTTGATGTTGATTACAGACGCTCTCAAACGATCATCAGCCTCCAAGATTACTGCAATCATTCCTTATTATGGATATGCACGACAAGATCGAAGAGTTAGGTCTGCCCGAGTCCCTATTAGCGCAAAAGTAATTGCAGATATGATGAATACAGTTGGTGTAGATAGAGTTCTGACTGTAGATCTTCATTCTGAATCAATTCAAGGTTTTTTTGATATGCCAGCTGATAATGTTTATGCAACTAAAATAATGCACGATGACATCAAATCCAGGTCATCAAATGATGAGCCAATTCTAGTTGTGTCTCCAGATGCCGGTGGCGTAGTAAGAGCAAGAGCATTGGCAAAATTCTTAGGCCAGTCTGATCTGGCAATTATTGATAAAAGAAGAGCAACAGCAAACGAATCGGAAGTGATGAATATAATTGGTGATGTTGCAGGAAAATGCTGCATTGTTCCTGATGATATGATTGATACAGCTGGGACACTTTGCAATGCAGCTCAAGCCTTAAAGGATGCTGGAGCCGCTAAAGTGAAAGCATACATCACTCATCCAGTCTTATCAGGACCAGCAATTGAAAGAATTTCAAATTCTTCCATTGATGAGTTAGTTGTAACGAATTCGATTCCATTGTCCCCAGAAGCAGAAAAATGCAGTAAAATACGCGTCATTTCTCTGGCACCTACAATTGCTGAATGTGTTAGAAGATTAAACAATGAAGAGTCGCTTAGTGCGCTTTTCTTGTAACAATTTAATAAGGTAAGAACTATGTCAAATGAAATTATATTAAATGCTGATCTAAGGATTAGAACTGGCACAAATAAAACTCGTGAAATTAGGCGAGAGGATTCTATGGTCCCAGCAATAATCTATGGAAATGAGGAAGAATCTAAAAATATAAAGCTTAGACTCAATGAGCTGACCAAGGCTTCTGAAAGTGAGTTATTTTATACACAGGTGTTAAAAATTCTTCTTGAAGGACAAGAGGAGAAAGTTGTATTGAAGGAGCTTCAAAGAGAACCTGTTAAAGGAAAATTTTTACATGCAGATTTTCAAAGGGTTTCTAGAAAAACAAAACTAAAAGTTGTTGTGCCATTTAGATTTCTTGGTGAAGAAGAGTGCGAAGGTGTTAAAACAGATGGTGGCGTGATCGCTAAGATAATCTCAGAAATTGAAATAGCATGTTTGGCAGGAAATATTCCAGAAGCAATTGAGATTGATATTACTAATTTAATGCTTAATGAAGCAATTCGCCTCTCAGAGCTTACACTTCCTGAGGGAGCTGAGATACCTGGGTTTGATGAAGAAAACGATCAGATGGTTGTTTCAGTGAACGCGCCAAGAGCTGAAGAAGAAGAAGTTGAAATTGAAGCGGAAGAAGCTGATGGCGAAACATCTAGTGAAGGTGATGCAGAAGTGCCTGATGATTCTGAAGGCTCAGATGAGTCTGATGAAAATAGCTAAAGTGCTCAGATCCTGTGCCTAAAATATGTATTCTTGGCCTAGGTAATCCTGGTCAAAAATATAATGGAACTAGGCACAATATTGGTAAAGATTGGGTCATTCAGTATTGTCTAGAAAATCAAATAGACCTTACAATCAAAAATAAATTAGATGCATCAATCGCAATGTCTGTTGATGAAAAAGTATTGTGGGGGTTCCCAAATTTATATGTCAATGAATCTGGTCAATCTGTAAAAAAAATTATTAGAAATAATTCTCTAGAGCTCCCTAATACAATTGTTATCCATGATGACCTAGATCTTCCGGCTGGAACACTGAGACTAAAGGTTGAGGGTGGTCACGGAGGCCACAATGGCCTGAGAAGCATTATTAGCTTAGTTGGTAACAACTTTATTAGATTAAGAGTTGGTATAGGTCACCCAGGCGATAAAGCAGATGTAACAAATTGGGTTTTAGGGAAATTTAAGCCCAATGAAAAAGTATTGTTAGATAACAGCTATATAGAATTTTTGAATATTATAGATTTTTTAGCAGATCTTCAGATTGAAAAAGCGCAACTGAGACTACATACGGAGTAAATATGGGTTTTAAATGTGGGATTCTTGGCTTACCCAATGTTGGTAAATCTACGCTGTTTAATGCGATTACCAAATCTGCCATACCTGCTGAAAATTTTCCATTTTGTACTATTGAGCCTAATCTTGGGATTGTGAATGTCCCAGATAATAGACTTCAAATGATCGATAAAATTGCTCAGTCCAAAAAAGTTATACCAACCACAATGAGTTTTGTTGATATTGCTGGATTAGTTAAGGGAGCATCTCAGGGAGAGGGTCTTGGAAATGCGTTCTTGTCTAATATCAGGGAAATGAATGCCCTACTTCATGTGATTAGATGTTTTGATGATGAGAATGTGATTCATGTAGACGGAAAAGTAGAGCCGCTCAGCGATCTAGAAACAATAAATTTAGAATTAATCTTTGCTGATATTGAAGTGCTAGATAAGCGATTGCTAAAATTAGAAAAATTAATTAGATCAGGTGATGTTCAAGCTCAAAAAGATCAAACCATCATACATTCATTAAAAAACATGATGGAGAGTGGTACTCTGCCGAATCTAGATAGCTTTGATAATGAAGAAAAAGAATTTATAAAGAGCTTAAATTTGCTCTCTACCAAACCAATGCTGCTAATTGCAAACTTATCAGATGATCAATCAAAAAATAAATTAGAAGATCTACAAAATTATGCAGCAGCTAACTCTGTGAATATAATTCCTGCTGTAGTAAAAATAGAGCATGAATTAGCTAATTTAGAAGAAGAAGAACAAAGTGAGTACTTGGAATTACTGGGAATGGATGAGCCTGTTTTAAATAAAATTATTTTAGCTGGTTATAAACTTTTAAATCTTGAAACATATTTCACCTCAGGACCAGAAGAATCTAGAGCCTGGACAATACATAAAAATTCATTAGCTCCCCAAGCAGCGGGAGTTATTCATACGGATTTTGAGAGAGGTTTCATTAAAGCTGAGATAATTTCATTTGATGATTTTATTAGTTGTGAGGGAGAGGCAGGGGCCAAAAGAGACGGCAAACTTAGGTTAGAAGGAAAAGAATATACTGTTCAAGATGGCGATGTAATTCACTTTAAATTTAACGTTTGACATATAATTGGAGTTCTTTATCATTCTCAAGCTTGGCTATGTAGCTCAGACGGTTAGAGCACAGCACTCATAACGCTGGGGTCGGTGGTTCAATTCCACCCATAGCCACCATCTTATAATTAACTAAAAAATATTGTTGATTGAGATCAATCAGATAGCCTTAAAGAAGTTTTTTACTTCTTTAGGTAGGCTAGAATAATAATCACTGATATAAGTGCTAGCAAGCCATCCTCGCCCAGCATCTTAATTATCGTTGCGACATTTGAATATACATCACCAATAAAGGGTGTGTCCGACCCAAAAATTATTCCAAGCAAAAGAGATACTGAAACCAGAGGAACTAGTAAATCAGTAAGTTTTGTTAAAAACTTTGTTATTCCCTTTAATGTTAAGTCAAAGTCCATATTAAATTTAAATAATAATAGCTAAGAAGGGCAATGCCCTTCTTAGCTAAATGCTTAAGTATTACTTAAGAAGACTCATTAAGATTGCCAAAACAAGCAGTCCAACAACTCCACCGTTAGCTAAAGAATCAACTAAAGCAGTGATGTTATCAACTACATTGAGGCCTAAGAAATCGCCGAAAAGCAAAGCTCCGACAACACCTAATCCTAACAACCCAGTAACAACACTAGTTAGATTTCCAACTAGTTCGTTTATCATTCTCCATGCATTATCCATAATTTCCCCCTATGGTTTGTATGGTGTTAACTTACATATAAGACCATAAAGAACAACAGTGGTGCAAATGTAAAGCAACAAAAAATGTTGCTTTACTTGACTTTATAAATAATAGTGATATATAAGTTTTTATACATCATTTTAGATGATTAATCTTCTATAGCTTTTTTAGAAAGCTTCATCTTGCCACGATCAAACCCAATGAGTTTTACTTTAATAATATCGCCTTCGGTAAGAACATCTGCGACATTCTCTACCCGTTCAGCAGAAATTTCAGATACGTGTAGCAAGCCATCCTTACCTGGAAGAATATTAACAAAAGCACCAAAATCTACAATTTTAACTACCTTACCTTCATAAATTTTATCTAGCTCAGGATCTTCGATAATACCTTCAATGATTTCTAATGCTGCCAACATAATAGATTGTGTTTCACCAAAGATAGTAACAACGCCATCATCATTGACATCAACAGATGCACCAGTATCAGCCTGCATACCTTTAATGACAGCACCGCCCTTACCGATGATTTCTTTAATCTTATCTTGATGCACAGTGATCTTCTTCATTGCTGGAGTGCTATCAGACAATTCTTTTGGTCCAGAAATAACAGCATTCATCTTCTCAAGAATATGTAATCTTGCGTTTTTTGCTTTTTCTAGAGCTGATTCCATAATATCTGCTGTAATACCCTGCACTTTGATATCCATTTGCAAGGCGGTAACACCATCTTTTGTTCCTGCAACTTTAAAGTCCATATCACCAAGATGATCTTCATCTCCCAATATATCTGTTAACACTGCAAAGTTATCTTCTTCTTTTATAAGTCCCATTGCTATTCCAGCAACTGGATTTGTAATTGGTACGCCAGCATCCATTAATGATAATGAAGTTCCGCAAACTGAAGCCATTGAGCTTGAACCATTAGATTCAGTAATTTCTGATACCACTCTTAAAGTGTAGCCAAACTCTTCAGAGTCAGGTAGGACTGCTTTAATAGCTCTCTTAGCTAGATTTCCATGTCCAATTTCTCGTCTCTTTGGCCCAAGTGGCATGCCAATTTCACCAACACTGTATGCAGGAAAATTATAATGCAGCATAAACTGATTGTGCTGCTCACCATTTAAGCTTTCAATTCTTTGCGCGTCTCGTGTGGAGCCAAGGGTTGCTACTACCAATGCTTGAGTTTCACCTCTAGTGAAAAGAGAAGAGCCGTGAGCACTAGGAAGAACTCCTGTTTCTACAAAGATAGATCTAACAGTATCGCGATCTCTACCATCTATTCTAGGTTCGTTCGCAAGAATACTTTTTCTAACAACATCTTTTTCTACAGCTTTAAAAGCATTCATTAGCTTGCCTTTTTCTAGGTCATCTAAATCAGCGCCGTACTTTTCAGAAATTTGATCTTTAATCGCATGAAGAGCATCTCCTCTCTCTGCTTTGTCTGCTATTTTAAATGCGCCAGCAATTTCAGCCGTGAAAGATTCTGCAACATTAGATGTAAACTCAGCTGTAACAGTATCTTCAGAGAATTCCCAAGGAGTAGGATTAACCTTTGCTCGAAGTTCTGAGCAAGCTTTAATGACTTTTTGCATCTCTTGATGTCCAAAAAGCACTGAGCCCAACATAATGTCTTCGCTTAATTCACTTGCTTCTGATTCAACCATTAAAACAGCATCCTCTGTTCCAGCTACAACCATATCCAACATAGAATTCTCAAGCTCTGCTGGTGATGGGTTTAACACAAAGTTACTATCAATAAATCCAACTCTGGCTGCTCCAAGTGGCCCTTGAAATGGGACACCTGAAATAGAAAGAGCTGCTGAAGCTCCAATTAAAGATGCTATATCTGGATTGATATTTTTATCAGCTGATAATACTGTACAAAAAATCTGAATCTCATTCTTAAAATCTTCAGGAAATAAAGGTCTTATTGGCCTATCAATAAGTCTTGAAGTTAAAGTTTCTTGCTCTGTAGGTCGAGCTTCTCTTTTAAAATAGCCTCCAGGAATTTTACCTGCAGCATAAAATTTTTCTTGATAGAAAACAGCTAGCGGAAAGAAATCTTTCCTTGGATCAGCTTCCTTTCTTGCAACCATTGTAGTTAACAGCACAAGATTATCTATAGTTACTATGATGCTTGATGTAGCCTGTCTTGCAACTTTACCAGTTTCAATTTTTACAGTTTTATTTCCGTATTCAAACTCTACGGACTGAGTATTTAATGTATTTTCTTCCACGATTTTCCTTTGTTTATCCTCTTAAATTAAGAGATTTGATTATTTCTTGATAGCTTTCTAGATTTTTTCTTTTTAGATAAGCTAATAGTTTTCGTCTTAAGTTAACCATTCTTATAAGACCTGTTCTAGAGTGGTGATCTTTTTTATGAATTTTAAAATGAGATTGGAGTTTGTTGATATTCTCCGTCAAAAGTGCAATTTGTACCTCTGAGGAACCAGTATCAGCATCGCTGTTCTGGAATTCTTTAACAATTTTATTCTTTTCTTCTTTTAATAAAGCCATGTTTTTCTCCTTGGATATGCTCTAAAAATGTCTCAAACCTTGCATATCTAAAGTCTGAGATGCTGTAGCTTATTACTAATTACCCTTTTAAACAAGGTATTCATGCTTAAATCCTTCTGATGAATTTCTGCCCAATGCAATGAATACACCTGCTGCATTATATGCTCTTAAAAGACCGCTCTCAGAAAGCCCTAAATCAACAGTAGAGCCATTGATAAATTTTTTTAACTTCTCTTCGGGAAGATTTACAGAGCCTAGATGGCTAAAAGCCTGTTCAAGAGGAATTATATCTAGCTCAGTAATTTCATCTATTTTTTTTGCATCATTAACCAAAAATTCTTGTTGAGTAAGTCTTTTGAGAGCTGATAAGTGTCCACCACAATCTAAAAGCTCTCCAAGATCTCGAGCAATTGAACGAATGTATGTCCCTTTCGAGCAACTTATCTCAAATGAGATCTTTGGTAAGCTTATGGATATATTTTCTATAGTTTTAATTTCTATAGCCCGAGGGGCCTTCTCTACTTTCACGCCTTCGCGGGCATATTTGTACATTGGCTTTCCCTTTACTTTTAATGCTGAATATATTGGAGGTTGTTGCATGCTGCTACCCAAGAAAGATAATAGCTTTTTACGTGCTTCTTCATCGCTACAAGTAATTGCCTTTGAAAGTATGTGCTCTCCCTCAGCATCATCTGTATCTGTCTGTATACCAAGAGTGACTTCCGCTGCATAAGTCTTATGGCTTTCAAGCAATAGAGAAGAGAATTTTGTGCCGCGATTAATTGCAAGAATCAGTAATCCTGTTGCCATTGGATCCAATGTGCCAAGATGGCCAACTTTTTTAAATTGAAATTTTTTTTTAACGGCCTGAACAACCCTGGATGAGGTAGCTCCCGACTCCTTATCTATTAATAAAAATCCGTTAGTCACTTAGAGAATTTAAAATTGAATCGATATTATTGTATCTTTCTAGACTTTCATCATATTTAAAAATTAGTTTTGGAACTCTTCTAATTTTCATGAACTTTGACAGCTTGGATCGAATCATAGAGGCAAACTTATCTAATGATTTCTTTTCAGGAGCTTGGCTTTTATCTCCATTGATAATAGTAAAGAAAACGGTTGCAACACCAAGGTCAGCTGACGCTTTCACGTCCACTATATTAAGGAGTTTGAAGCGCTGATCCTGAACTTGTGCTGAAATAATTTGAGAGATCTCTTTCTTTAAAAAATCTTCTACTTTTGGAATTCTGGATGATGACATATAGTCAGATAGTTTGAGCTTCTTCTTTCCTATCAAAGACTTCAACCTTATCACCGGCGCGAATATCCTTATAATTTTTAATTCCTATGCCGCACTCTGTTCCACTTTTTACTTCACTGACGTCATCTTTAAATCTTCTCAATGAATCTAATTCACCTTGATGAATTACCACGTCATCCCTAAGAACGCGAACAGGTTTGCTAATAAGAATTGAGCCATCAATCACCATTGATCCAGCAACTTGTCCAAATTTTGGAGAAGTAAATACCTCTAGCACCTCAGCGGTTCCAAGGATTTCTTCTCTAATAATAGGATCAAGCAACCCACTAAGTCGAGCCTTTACCTCATCGATTAGCTCGTAAATTATGCTGTGGTAAGACAAAATTATTTCTTCACTTTCAACAATTTTTTTAGCAGCATTATCAGATCGAACATTAAAACCTAAAATCATTGATTCAGTTGCAACCGCAAGATTCACATCAGATTCGGTGATGCCACCAACACCAGAAGCGACAACCTTGATGGATGCATCAACATTGCCAACATCATTCAATGCTGCAACAATAGCTTCTGAAGTACCTGCGACATCTGTTTTTAAAATAACATTAAGAATTTTTTTATTGGATTGACCCATGGATTCAAAAATGTTTCCAAGACTTTCATCTCTTTGCTTTAAAACTTTTCTATCTTTCAGTTTATTCTCTCTGAATTCTGCAATTTCTCGAGCTTCTTTATCATTTTTAACAACCTGAAAAGTTTCACCAGCATTAGGAACGCTATTTAAGCCTAATATCTCAACTGCAAAAGATGGTTCAGCTGTTTTAAGCTTTGATGCATCAGACCCTATAATGCTTTTAACTTTTCCAGTTGAAGCGCCACATACAACCATATCTCCAAGCTTTAAAGTTCCACTTTGAATTAATAGAGTGGCAACTGGGCCTCTAAATTTATCTAGCTCTGATTCAATGACTACTCCTTGCGCCTGTCCTTCATGATGAGCCTTAAGCTCTAATAACTCTGATTCTAAGACGACGGCTTCTAAAAGCTTATCTACACCATCTCCTTTTAAAGCAGACACCGGAATCATTTGAATATTTCCACCCCAGTCTTCTGGTGTTAGGTCCTTGGCTGCTAGGTCACCTTTGATTCTTTCTACATCTGCACCTTGTAAGTCCATCTTATTGATAGCAACAACAATCGAAACTCCTGCTGCTTTTGCATGATTGATAGCTTCTTCTGTTTGGGGCATCACTCCATCATTTGCGGCAACAACTAAAATTACTACATCGGTAGTATTTGCTCCTCTTGCTCTCATGGATGAAAAAGCCGCGTGGCCAGGTGTATCTATAAATGTTATTACCGCATCACCCACTGGAACTTGATAAGCCCCTATGTGTTGGGTTATTCCGCCAGCCTCGCCATCAACAACCTTAGTTTTTCTAATGAAATCAAGTAAAGTTGTTTTTCCATGGTCTACATGACCCATTACTGTTATGACTGGCGCTCTTGTCTTAGGAGTATCTGAGTAAGTGATATTTCCAAGAATTTCATCTTCAACCGAAGAATCATTGAACGCAATGCCGTTATGCCCAAGCTCCTCTACCACCAAGATACCTGTTTCCTGGTCAATTGAATCATTGATAGTGGCAGCAACACCTAAGCTCATTAAAGTCTTAACAATCTCTCCACCTTTGATTGTCATAAGCTTCGCAAGCTCTCCAACTTGAATCATCTCAGGAATTTCTATATCTCTTTGAATAAATTCAACTGGCTTCGCAAATTGATGCTCAGAATCATCATTAAAGCTTTTTTCTCTTCGCGAATATTCGTTAGCTGCCCTAGAAAGCTGATCTTTAACATTTACTCTTGGCTGAGCTTTTATTGGAGTCTGAAATTTTTGTTGAGTTTTTTTCGCCGCTTGTTGTTGCTCTTGCTTTAAACGAATTGCCTCTTTAATTTGATCTTCTCGTTTTTGCTGCTGCTCTTTTAAATTTTCAGCGGCTGCTTGTCTTTTTGCTTCAATATTATCGGTCAGTCCATCAGATTGAGTTGGTGCAGTATTCGTTGGTTGAGACAAAGTCCCTTTAGATTTAACGGTAACACCTCCGCTACTAGAGGATGAGGTAACAGCCTGAGCTCCACCTCCCTTTCGATCTTTCAAAGATTTTAAAATAGCTAACTTATCAGCTGGGGTAATTTCATCTGATGCTTTCTCATGAGGAAGGCCGGCAGCCTTCATTCTCTCTAATAGAGCTTCATCCTTAATCTTTAAGACTTTCGCAAAATCTTTAACTGTTAATGCCAATGTACTATCCTGTTTTAGTTAAACCAACTTTCTCGAGCTTTCATAATAATATCTGCAGCTTTTTTATCAGATATCTCAATAATATCTTGCAGCTCATCTACCGCTAGCTCTGCAATATCATCCATGCTTTTTAATGCTTTGGATACCAAGATATCAACTTCTTCTTCACTAAAACCAAGTTCAGTTAAAGATTCTAGATTTGATTCTTCTTGGGTAATCTCGCCCATCGCCTCCATTAATGCAGCATCTGCTGCTGCGGCTTTGATCTCTTCTACACGAGATTCTTCCAGCTTTAGTGCAGTTAATAGCTTTGAATCTTCTGCATAAGCTATATCATCAAAATTTAGAAATCCGCCTCTTATTAATGACTCTGCTTCTGATTCATTGATACTAAGATTATCCATTAGTTTTGCTTGAAACTCAGCTTCAACAACCCTTTCTTTTGCCTCTGCTTCATTGCTACTAATAATATTTAATTCCCAACCTACCAATCTTGAAGCTAGGCGGATATTTTGACCCCTAGAACCAATTGCAAGCGCTAAGTTTTCTTCATTAACCGCTAATTCCATTGATCTTGAATCTTCGTCCATGACTATTGATTCGACTTTAGCTGGAGCCAATGCATTGATAACCATTTGAGCCGGATTATCATCATAGATAATAATATCTATTCTTTCATTGCCAAGTTCGCCGGAAACAGATTGAACTCTTGAGCCTCTCATTCCAACGCAAGCTCCAACTGGATCGATCCTACCATCGTTTGTCTTAACCGTAATTTTAGATCTTGAGCCTGCATCCCTAGCTATCCCTCTAATTTCAATAATATCTTCATTGATCTCTGGAACTTCTATTCTAAATAGCTCTGTAACCATTTCAGGACAACTTCTACTAAGCATTAATTGAGAGCCTCTGCCTTCAATTTCTTTAATTTGCAGTATTGCTCTCATGCGGTCTTTGATTTTATAAATCTCTCCTGGGAGCAACTGATCTCTCGGCAGGACTGCTTCGATATCATTGCCTATGTCTACTATAATATTATCTCTGGTAACCCTCTTTACGGTTCCATTCATCAAAGAATTATTTTGAGAAGTAAACATTGCAACAATAGTATCTCTTTCAGCTTCCCTGACCCTTTGCATCATAACTTGGCGAGCTGCCTGAGCTTCGATTCTGCCAAAGACTACGTTGTCTACGTCTATAGAATATGTATCACCAAGGCTTAACTTGGAATCATTCTCAGTGACATGTGTTTCTTTATGAAAATCTTCTACAGTCTCTTCCGATACGATCCAATGTCTGTGAGTCGAGTACTCGCCAGAAACCCTATCAATCGATACGGTAATTTCTGCATCTTCGTGAAAATGGCGTAATGAAGCAGTGGCAATAGCCGTCTCCAATGCACCAAAAATAATTCCTTCTTCAATTCCTTTCTCATTAGAAACAGATTCTACAACTGCTAATATTTCAATACTTTCCATTATTTACTCACCCTCATAAGTTCATCAAAATTTGGTTTTAGTCTACATAAATCTAAATCTAAAAAATTTAAATTAAGCTTTTCATTGCCACAATTAAATACAATTTCATTGTCCTGTACATTAACTAATTTTCCAGTCAAAGTTTTTTTTCCATCAACACTTTCTCTTAACTTTAAAGTAAACTCTTCCGCAATAAATAGCCCTAGTTGCTCTGCTTTAAAGAACTTTCTATCTATGCCCGGTGTTGATACCTCTAATACATAATCTTGATCGATAAATGAATCGTTTATTGCAAGCTCATAATTGAGGTCCTGCGCCACTTTCTCGCAATCCTCGATTGTCGCACCAGCTATAGCATCAATATACGCTCTAATGGTAGGTCTTCTCTTGCCTCTTAACAATTCAACACCCCACAGAATGCATCCATGGCTTTCCACTACTGGTGTGATTGTGTTCTCTATTTGTTCTATTCTCATTACTATATAAATAAAAAAAGGGGCTAATGCCCCAGTACGTTTCTCTAACTGGTAGCGGGGGCTGGATTTGAACCAACGACCTTCGGGTTATGAGCCCGACGAGCTACCAGACTGCTCCACCCCGCA